>Ga0098034_1000666_pt1 | contig 13826 bp, 10 predicted proteins | sample 2_EtaG_FD_77062 | JGI IMG/M metagenome (GOLD analysis project Ga0098034, IMG submission 77062) | Marine viral communities from the Subarctic Pacific Ocean - 2_ETSP_OMZ_AT15125 metaG | ecosystem: Environmental > Aquatic > Marine > Oceanic | place: Pacific Ocean | collected 2015-01-07
TCAAAGCTACGGGTGATTTGACAGTAACTACACTGGCGACCGATTCCGGAGACGCACTCCGAATTAAGGCGAGAGTCAGTTTAATCTAACTGTTCAACTTTTGAACAGTGATAGGGAGTCCAAATGACTGAAACGACTGAAGTTGGTGGCGATGGTGGTGGCGATGCAACAATTGAAGAAGCGTCTGAGAGCGTAGGGTTCGGAACTGACCTGCTCGAGGATGATGATTCAACTGAAGCTTCTCCTGATCCCGCACCTGCGGCAGGTACAGATGGCGGAACGGATGACTTCGATCCTGATTCGATCGATTGGTCTTCTGTCCGGCCTGATGATGTTCCAGAGACGTATCGGTATCTCATTCCTCTTGGCAGGCGGCTGCAGTCTACGAGCCACCGTCAGGTCGACGATGTTCGCCGGGAATTGGATAATCAGAGATCCGCGGACCAAACACGTATTGCGGCATTGGAAGCTCAGATCAATGCTCAAAACGGCAACGGTCAGCAGACTCCGACCCAAACTCCAGGTAGCAATCTCGACCAGAACTGGATGCATGAGACACTTTCAAGTATGGGTGTTCAAAGTGCCGACGATTACGCCAACGGCTACGCTTATATGCAGATTGCCCAGCGAGTTGTGGACAAAGTTCTTGAGTCCCGAGGCTACGCTGCGCAGAACGATGTTGATGAACTGAAGAGTGGTCTCAAGACTACAACTGAGCAAACCGAGACCGCTTCGAGGACTCAGCAGGAAACGCGCCTGCAAAACGAGTTAGATGCCGCTTATGATGAATTCGGACAAGACAATGTTCAACCCATGTTGGAAGAAATCGGTGCGCTTTATGGACGTCCAGGTCCGGGTGGGAAGAACCATACGATTAAGTCAGCATATCAGAGATTAACCGGAGCCTCTTCGAAGCCCTCAACAGAGCAGATCAGGACCCTGAAAAAGCAAGCGGGACCGAGTGTTCCAGGCGCTGCAGGGTCAGGTGATGTTCCTGCGAAGGGTGATCTTACAGAGGGTCAAGCACTGTCTGCAATGCAACGGTTGCTTGACGCATAAATCCGAAGGCTATTAACCAATGGCTGCTAATACATCGAGTGAGACGTGGGATGCGCTTTGGACGCTGTCTATGCGTGCTAAGCGCAAACGTCTCACAGATACGATCTTTGACGAGTACCCTGGCCTGGCGTGGTTTAAGAAGAACGCGCTGGAAACCGAGGTAGGCGGCAAGGAAATCCAGGAGGACATTGAGTACGCTAAGCAGGATGCTGAGTGGTTTTCAAGGCATCAGGTGCTCAATACTGACCTAACCGACCACGTGACGGCGGTCTTTTATCCCTGGCGTTATATCGCAGTTCCGATCAGTATTGCGATTGATGAAGAGAACGTGAATAAGAAGGCTGACGGAGCGATGAAGCTTCTGGCTTCTCGGACCTCGAACAGCATGAAGTCGATCAGAGATGCAGTTTCTGTGGCACTGTTTGGTGCCCAGACTGGTAAGACCATGCTCGGACTGCAGGATATTATTGCAGCTAATCCGACCACTGGTAGTCTCGGTGGTCTGACGAGGGTCTCGAATTCGTTCTGGCAGAACAAGTACTACAGCACTGCAGTGGACTTTGACAGTGTCTCTGCGAATATCGTTGCTGGTATTCAACGTTGGAATATTCAGTATAACGCAGCTTCCAGTGGTAACGATACGCCGAAAGCTATCTTCACGACAGAAACGGTGTTCGGTGATTATCAGAACGTCATGGCTTCTCAGGGCTATCTGCAGACCAGTCCTAAGGACGTTGGCGGGATCAAGCATAGCAATGCTGGCGGATTCAACAGTGCTGCTGTGATCATGGATCGCGACGTTCCCAGCGGTTACGGGTTCGGCGTTAATCCTTCTTACACCAAGCTGAAGATCCAGACGGGTCTGAACTTTGCGAAGACTCCGTTTCGGTCGCCGCATAACCAGCTGACCAAGGTAGGATTTATTGTGGTCTCGCTGCAGCTTGTCACAAATAATCCTCGGCGTAACTTTGTCACGTCGAACATCACTTAAGGAAGGGGACATAAAATGCCTAACGTCGCCTCTTCTGGAATTATCGTCCAGCATGGCTTCAAGATGGATGGTGGTGGAGTAGGAAACTACGATACCTTCAATATCTATGAAGACAGTGCTACGCAGGATCGTCCTCTTGGTTCGAGGATGACCCACGAACAAACCGGACGTAGCTTTCGGTATGCAGATTTCGGTGGAACCATTACGGCAGGTCATATCCTTGCTCCGGACTTCTCGGATCACGGACTGGCTGATACGGATGGGCCCATTGATGCTACATCCGAACTGACTGCGGGTACAGATACTATTCTGGTCGACAACGGTGCGTTTTCCGCGACTGCTGTCGAGCAGCATGGTGGTGGTTTGATGCAGTTTACCGGTGACGATGGTCTCGGTGAGCAGTATCTGATTAAGAGTAATACGGTATTCAGTAATACCGATGAAGTGACCTTTACGATGTATGACGGCAAGGTCACTGCGGTTACTACTGATACTGATCTTGCAATCATTCCTCCACTGTGGCGCCAGTTGGTCGGCGCTACTCTGGCTACGGATAATATTTGTACTGGTCAGGCACCTCGAGGGCACACGGCTGCGTATTTCGGTTGGGTGCAGACTTGGGGTCCGGCAGTCTGTTTGGCTGACGGAGCAGTAACTGCTGGTGCTTGTGTTTATCTGTCTGATGGTGAGGCAGGAACAGTCCAGGTTGCTGGCGGTGGTGACGCTGCGGCTACGGATATTGTTGAGCCATTTATCGGCAATGCTCTCTATGCCGGTGATGACAACGGTGGCGTGGGTGTGAACCTCATGCTGTTCCCGTAGGAGATGGAAAATGATTCTGGTGTGTATTCCCGAGATTAAACCGCACCCCAGATTCTGGCCTTCAGTAACTCAATTCTTTGTGGAGAACCAAAAGAAGCACGACTTGGTGATGCACTGGGAATATCGAGAAGCTTTACATAATGTGTGGCGTCGGACGGCGGAACGGGCAATAACGGAAGGCGCCACACACGTGCTTTTCTTTGAGGATGATCATTGGATGCATCCGGTGGATGGGCTGGACGTCCTGTTGGAAGCCGATAAGCAACATATCGCTTTCAATACCATGCAACGGAGAAATCCTCAGAGAAACAGTACTCTGGATCGTAGAGATCCTAACGGGAGGCTGGATGCAGGGGATAATGTAGTAGTAGGAAAGAAAGGGGAGGATCTGGTTCAAGCAGTCGATTTGATCGGAATGTATTTTACTTTGATTAAAACTGATCTGTTAAAACGGATCTTTCAGTTGGAACAGGAAACAGGGATTTGTCGATTCTTTTGGGATGAACGAGGGCCGGATGTGCATATATGTCAGGCGATTCTAGACTTAGGAGAAACGCCCCATGTGCATTGGAAATACTTATTGTCTCACAACGATGTTACTAATTCCACAAGATCGTTGTATTATCAAATCTATCAACTAAACAGAATGGCTGGGTTACAACAGCCGTATATTTAAGGAGTCCATTGTGACTGATATCGCTTCAATGGGTGGAGAAGCAGGGCAGCAGAACCTGCAGGCCGAGCAGCTCCTGAAGATCGTGGAGCAGATGAGCCCTGAGACAAGGGAGACATTTGCACGAGCGCTTGGTGTTAAGCCAGTTCGGAAAAAGCCACAACGTACGATTACAAACGAAGATATTAAACGGCAGGCTCTTATGGTCGGGGAGGTCTCGCATGGCGAAGACTTCGAGCCGGCATTCAGTGACAGTGTTACCCAAGCTATTGCTCAGTATCCGAAGTTGAGGCGGGTGATCATGGAGCGCTGGCAGGAAGGTCAGCCGATCTCGCACTCCAGTCTCGAGTTCGATGAGGAGATTCAGGAGATCATTTTGCGCGAGCGTCCTATGGAGCCAGAAGGATCTGAGGCGCTGATGGAGCGCATGGGTCCGGACTATGTTCAAGCTGTCGAGGGATCAGAAGATGCTGCAGAGGGCTTGGCGGGGATTGCACAAGAAGAGTTCGATACGAGTGTGTTGGAGGGCGGGCCGGCTGTAGCAGATCCGGTGAGTCAGACCGATGGCGATCGTGTAGCAGACGCTCTTAATCTATAGAGGTTCAATGGCCACACTGACAAAATTACTCACGCGGGCGGTTGGCAGGATGAATCTGCCTATCTCCAATACGACTGTGCTGTCAGCGGCCAGGGATTATTTCAATCTGGTTAGTGCCGAGGTATATGCTGAAACCAAGTGGAATTGGCTGGTTAAGTCCGGATCAATTTCACTGCTCACGAGTACCAGGACCTATGATCTTCCATCGGACTTCGTCACCATGCTTAGTAATGTCCGGGACGAAGCGGAGGATGCAGAGTGGGGGTTCAGGAGACTTGATGAGCAGTTCAGTATAGATCCTGATGAGGATGAGACGTTAGATCCTCCTTCGGCTACTGTTCTGATTGGATTGAACGTGGCTACGGGAGCCTGGCAGGCGTATTTTTCTGAAACACCAGCTACAACCGGGACGGCGGAGTTTTGGTACTATGCCGAGATTCCCGAGTTTACCAGCAGTGACGATTCGACGGATATGGACCTGTATATTCCGCGTTACATGCAGACCGCTTGGGTTCACGGTGTTCCGGCCATGTATTTCGGTGACAAAGGTGCAAATAGACAAGCGGCCTTGGAAAAGACCCAGATGGATGCCGTTATCAAACGTGGCAAGAACATCCAACTAATGCAGCGTGAGAAGGAAGGTGGCAGGGCAAGGCGGGCAGTGGGTAGAGGTATGAACGGTTCTGGCCTGGTTATTCATTCTAACGCACCGACGGCTTAGTTATGACTAATATTCCAAATGCTCTGTTGAATGACGGACATGTGGAAGGGACGCCACATCGAATGGGTCCGTGGACAGGTGGAGTTCGGTATGATATTCCACAGGAGTTGGTTCCTGTAGACAGTCTTTTTAAGATGCAGGACATGGAGATTGGCCCAAGTGGCGAGTGTCGGAAACGTCCAGGATCGAGCACGCATATTGCGACTGCGCCTTCGAGTAATACGGGAGTGGGTGTTGGGAAGATTCGCTTCTCGGCATCGACTGAGCGTAAGTTCTACTGTATGAATGCTATATTCTACGAAGACGTCAATGGAACGTGGACAGATAGGTCGGGAGGGTTGACGATATCGAATGATCCCGACAATTTCTTGTGCTGGGTCGATGCCTTTGGAACTGGTTTCTTTACAGATGGAGTGAATGCCCCGTTCAAATGGGCCGCGGCGGGTGGGAATGTTACAGCGGCAGGCATCAGTGCTCGATTCACCACGGCACGTGGGGTTAGTTGGCATGATCAGAGAGTTTGGTGGTGGAACACTAATAGTTCTGAAGGAGAAATTTGGTTTTCTGACCAGGACAATTTAGAAGCCATCGGGGCAAACTCATTCTTTGACGTAAAGGGGCCGATTACGGCAGTAGCCGCAGTCAATAAGACACTCTATGTTCATACTTATGACCAAGTCTGGAGAATCGATAAGACCGGGAATACTACGAGTCCTTATCAACTTCACCCCTCGATCAAGTTTGGAGCCGGGTCAGTCCGCAACATCGGTATATTACCGGGCGGTCGGCAAGTCATTGGACGCACTGAAGGATTCTATCTTTGGGACGGTGCCAGTGCTCCGATCAAAATCTCTCAACAGTTAGAGGGAGAGCGGTACTGGAACGAAATTCAGTCTGAGGCAATTGAAGAACTGGACATAATGGGAATGCTAGTTAATCCCATTAAAGGTCATGTATGGTGTTTTTTGACTCATTTCTTTACCTCTACCACAATCAACCATGTAATGGTTTATGATTATCTTAGGAATAGGTGGTTCGGACCATACAATATTGCTGCATCGTCCTGGGCTTTTTTAGACGGTAATATCTATACAACAGGGTATAGTGACGGACTGGTACATGTATGGGATGCTAGTATTAATGACAGCGGTACAGCTATTGCATCGTTCATGGAAACGTCAGCTGTAGCGCCTGAAGGAGAGATTTATCAGACCCAATGGCATTTTGCTCGTGTGTATTATAATGGACAGAACACTGCTGCAGATGTAACAGCTACGCAATCAGGTCCGGGTATTGGGACTTTATCCTCGACGAATTCTATATCGTCAGGGTATCAGGGAATTGGAAGTATTCAAATCGGAGTAAGTGCCATAGCGGGTCCAGGCGTACTCAATCCACGGGATATAGATTTGCAAGGTTTCGGTGTTAATTCGAAGATTAAGTTGGAAAACGAAGAGATCAACGAAACCTTTAATGTGCGATTCATTGACCAAGTGTATACCTCGCACGGGATCGTGAGGAGAGACGATGGCTGAACGTAGACCAGGTGAGAGTTATGAAAATTGGCAGGCTCGGCACAGAGCTGAGATTGCCTCAATACAGAACAAAACTATCTCTAATCAACTCAACGTATCCGGCGCCGCCGGTGACGCTACGCGGACTCGATTTAAGGCTGCTCATGGAGCCAATGCGTTAGACGTCGCTCGGACTAATGCACCTATTACTACGACTGCGGAAAGTGGGGACAGGGCTGAGATTCGACGCCTGCTAGGATCTGGAGCTGGACCCGATAATGCTGATATTCAAAGGTTGATCGGCTCGGAATTTCAGGGAAACTTTGATGAGTTTTTTAAGTTTGCCGATGATGTGGGGGGAGACGCAGACAGAAAAGCAAGTGAGCAGCGGCGCTCGCTTATTCGAGACAAAATAGCTGCGGGTGCTGATCCTAATGGGACTGCGTTACAGCAATTGATTCGAGCAGAATTTGGCGGAAATATGGATGCCTTTTTCAAGTTCTCGGATACGATTGGGTCGAATGGGAGAGGGAGCGAGCGTTCTGAGGCGGTAGAAACTGCAAGTGGTGGGTCAATTCCGGTTGTTCCGAAAGATCCGGTTGTTCCGAAAGATCCTATTGTAAATCCTACTTCTGGCCAAGAGGCAGGGAACCGGGGTAGCAGTGGGTCGTCTACGCAAGATGCTCAAGGCGCTGCAGTAGATGATCTACGACGGAATATAATTCTGCAAGGAGAGACCTTTAGCAAATACATCGATGAACTAAAGGGTCAGATTGCGGATCAGCCTCGGTTTGATCAGCAGGGATTCTTTAATTCTATGAATGAACGAGACCGGAATTTGTGGTCTCGACAGGACGATGTGCGGGAACGCAGTCAGGCTCTCGTCCAGCAGTTGTTGGGGCAGAGTGAAGAGTCTCGCCAGAATGCCTTTGACAATACTCGGAGTTTCGACGTAGATGATTTCAAGTTCCAGAACAGTCCACTGGAGAACGATCTTGAGACAACTATTCGGAATACTCTCCAAGGCTTGGGACCTGATGCAATTGCTCAACGCGATCTTAGTGACTTTAATGTTCGAGCCGATGAAGATCGTGCTGCTCTTGTATCTCAGCTTGCTGATCTTGGTATACTGCGTGCAGGTGGGAATACAGCTGAGCAACTGAGTCGATTTAGTGGTGCCAGGTTGCGCGGGGAACAGGATATCTTGGCGCAGGCTCAGGGCCGTCGGGATCAGATGGTTGGACAAGGCCTTAATTTAAGGGGCCTGCAGAATCAAGCTGATCTTGGTGCGGCCAACCTGAACTTTAATCAGCGGACTCAGGCCAGTCGATCCGATATAGACAGGCTACTGGCTTCGGAGCAGGTAGCGAATTCTACGCTTGGTCGATTGATGCGTCAGACTGACGTTACGGAACAGGAACGATTTTCGCAGGATCAAGCGAATCAGATTAATCAGAATGCGTTCCAAAGAGCTGGGTTGACAGGGCTTTACGATGGTCAGGCGACCCTGGCTGGTCAGCAGATGCAGTTGAATAGGGATCAGTCTGTGCAGAGTGTAGCAGATTCAGTTTTCGGTCGAGCCCAAGGACTTCGAGACAGCAATCGGGCAGACCTGGCTTTGACACAGCAAGATGCTCAGTTTGGTCAGGATGTGGCTTTGCGTCGTGCTCAGCTGGAACAGCAGGGTGGGCAATTTGACCGGAGTTTAGGTGAACAGATAGCTGCTCGGAATCAACAGGACGCACAGTTCAACGCGGCTCAGTATCTTCAGAACCAGCAGTTTGGTAGGAGTTTGGATCAGCAGGGCACACAGTTCGGTGCGTCCCTTGCAGATACCAGAGCGGCAAGACAACAGCAGGATGCTCAGTTCAACCTCGCTAACTACACGCAGAATCAGCAGTTTGGGCGGTCGCTCAGTCAACAGGATCAGCAGTTTCGGGATGCCCAACGGCAGCAGGATGCGCAGTTCGGAGCATCAAGATATGATCAACGGGATCAATTTAATCGGAGTTTGGCAGATCAGGAAGCCGCTCGACGTCAGCAGGATGCGCAATTTAATCTTGCTAATTATACACAGAACCAGCAATTCGGTAGAAGTCTAAATCAACAAGGATCTCAGTTTGATCGAAGCCTTGCTGATACTGAAGCAGCTCGTGCACAGCAGGATGCGCAATTCAACGCGGCTCAGTACCTACAAAATCAACAGTTTGGTCGAAGTTTGGCAGATCAAGAAGCAGCTCGTGCGCAACAAGATGCACAATTCAATCTTGCTAATTATACACAAAATCAACAATTTGGTCGAAGTCTCGATCAGCAAGGGAATCAGTTTGATCGAAACCTAACGCAGCAAGATGCACAATTCGCAGCGCAGCAGTATTTGCAGAACCAGCAGTTTGGGCGTTCATTAGATGAGCAGATTGCTGGTAGAACACAGCAAGACGCCCAATTTAATGCTGCACAATACCTGCAGAATCAACAGTTTGGTCAGTCCTTGTCTCAGCAGGACAGACAGTTCATTGATGCTCAGCGTCAGCAGGATGCTCAGTTTGGCGCTCAGCGCTATGATGCTAATAATCAATTCCGCGGTACGATGGACTTTAATCGACAGAATGCACTGGGGCAGATTTGGAATCCTGTGACAGGGCGATTCGAACAGTCAATGGGTCGGGAACAGTTGGGGCTACAGCAGAATCAGGATCGACGGGCAAGAGAACAGTCGGATCTGGATAGGATTGCTCAGTTCCTTGCAGTAGATCAAGGCGGCTTAGGTGCGGATAGGGCCGATCCTATTCTGCAGTATCTGTTGAATCAGGTTGATCCTGCACTTGCATCGCAATTACGTGGTTCGACCAGGCCGGGTGGGCAGCGGCCTGATGGCACGAAAGAGCCCAAGATAGAAACTGTAACAGGACGCAAGGCAGAAGATCGAGGGGGTTATTTACTTCAAAGTGGATTCCGTTACGATGAGAATAAGATTAGCGGAATTACAAATGATGCTATTCAGTCAGCCAATGCATTTGTAACAGCTAATGAGTATCGCGATATTGAAATTGTCCAAGGTGGGGACAAGGGTAGACATAAACTTGTTAATCGGGCAGGGCAAACAATAGCTAGGTATAATCCCGACACTGGCACATGGGGCTAGTCGTGAATACCATTAAACTTTTGAAGGGTAGGGTAGAGATATGGTAGGCTTTCTAGCTGCGCTGCCATTCATTCAAATGGGTGTGCAGGGTCTGGGACAATATTTCCAGTCTCGAGACGTAGCGAAGTTTCAGAAGAAGTTCGCTAAGGATCAGGCCAAGCGAAACGCGATCAGTGCGCTTAGTCAAGGCCGAATTCAGATGCAAAGTCCGGAGCCGCAATTCCAGCCAGGCGCGTTAAGCCAAGGTTTTCAGGCAGCGGGCCAAGGTCTGCAGGCATTTCAAATGGCCAGACAAGCTGGGTCTGCGTTGAAGGCTCAGAATTTAGCACGTCAGAGGGCACAGCAACAGATCGATATTACAGAAGGTCAGGGATCGGTCTTGGCAGATCCGTCTGCAGCTGGAGTAGGGTTGGGAGGGCAGCTGCTGGATACACGAGGCGGTGCAGCCAGGCCTGCAGGAGTAGGTGGGCTTAGGCCGTTAAAGGCTCCTGGAGTTGGTGCAACTCAACTGGACCTTGAACCTGTTCCGGGTCTCAGTCCTGAAGGCGGCGGTGCATCGAATGCGTTTAATTTGGGGCGGGGACAAGCGATTGCGCAGCAGAATCAGATCTTGCAGACGCAAGCTAATGCGGATCGTACGTTCGGGCTGCAGCGCGATCAGTTCGATAGTCAAGAGGAATACCGAGCTGCTAGTTTGGCAATGGAAGAACTAAAGATCAATGCCAATGCTTTGCGTTATGCTGCAGCTGGTAGTGCAGAAAGAAATGAATTACTAGCAAAATCGCGGTCGAGTCTACAGTCTATTCTACAGTCTAATCCAATGGTTAAGACTAAGGAAGCAATTAATCGAGCACTTACAAATGCTTGGGTTGGTTATAAGCGTGACGATTCAGCTGGCCATCTTCAGTTAGCCAAGGCTGTGGCTATTTTCCAAGATCCAGGTTCAACTGTCCGTGAATCCGAGCTTGCTGCAGTTGAAGATATTCAGACCGTGTGGGAGAAAGGTGGATTGGCGTTTCAAGAGCTGTTCGGAGGCGATAAGCAGCGGTTTATTCAGTCTTCGTCAGAAGATCTGATGAGCTTGATTGTTCAATCTTATGGTCAACGCGAGGCGGCGGTTAACGAAACTATTGCAGGGTTTGTGACTTCAGCTTTAGATGATCCCGGTGCTCCAGGCAGAGATGTACTGGAACGAGCTGCACAACCGTTTAGATTAGGTGCTATGGCAGATGTTATTCCGAAGGAGGATTTGGATCGGCTTATAGCCAGTGCGCCGATTAGAGCTGATATGCTTAAACCTGGCGGGAGTAGTAGCGGAACGGGATCAGGTAATCGCGATGCAGATGTGAACGTAAGTAATCTCGATGCCGCGATTGATTTGGCGATATCAAGGAAGTCGGGTCAGGAACTGGATGGAGTGACTCGGGCGGATAGAGGCTTAGGAGGGATTATTACAGGTAAGCATAACCCGGGTCAGGATACGGTAAAGGCTACTAATGGTGTTGCAGGCTTGCAGTTACGTGACTTGCGCCATGACGGAAATCTAGTGAAGTCGGGTGACAGCAATGCTAAACTCATGCGACCAGAGGATTTGCCTGCAGAGGATTTCGCCAATACGATTCAACCAGGTTCGATACTCGGTCGGCCATTGCCAGGTCCTTTAGGCTTCTCGACACAGTATAATCAGATTCTAAGGCAATTGCCTATGCACTATCGAACAGCGCTTGAATCAGGACGTATAACGCTCGAACAAGCGCAAGCTTTGGTCCGTAAAGGAGGTCTCGGCTTGAATACCCTTAATATTCGGCCATTGTCTACGGGTAATAGACTCGTATTAGGTCAGGGAGGGTAATTATGCCTCAACACGTAATTCCTATGCTTGAGTTGCAGCAGTTAAGTCCTCAACAGCTTCTGGATAAGTATGGCTTAGATATGCTACGTCAGACTAAGGCGTATTATGAGCAGAATTCTCCTGGCAGTCCAACAGCGGGAGCACAGCCTCAGCAAGAAGAACAGGGTTTCCTGGGGTCGGCTGTTGACGCTGTCAGGGACTTTGAATTGCCGGATTCGACCGGGGAAAGAATTTTCGAAACAACCAAAATTGAACACGATGGTCAGGGGTTTCGAGGATCGGATGTCGGGACAGCCCTAGGAAATATTCCGTCCTCGGTTGAAGGACTAATTCGAGGCTTCGGCGACCTGATCCATAGCGCACCGGAGATAGCGGATGCATTTATCGATAGGCCGGTAGAAACAGCTACGGAATTCGGCAAAGCGGTAGTGGAACCGTTTACTTCGATGGAGAATTTCAGGGAGTACGTGGTCGAGAATCCAGCCGATATGCTCACGAATTTTATTCCGGGAGCCGGACAAGTTTCAAAGATTAAGTCCTTACCGAGACTTGCCCGGTCCGTAGCGAAATTAGGTTCGCCGAGTGAGCTTGGGGCTGCAGTCGGAGCAAGAGTCGGACGTGCAGGGCAGATCGGAGCCGAGGTTGCTTCAGGAGCTGCGGAGATCGCGACTGGTATGCCGTCCGGGACTATTCGGACAAGTTTCAATGCGGGGCTGGAAGGAAATCGAGCTGCATTCCGAGCGGCGCAGAAGCGTAGGATTCCGGATAGCGCGACAGGTCAGAATCTAGCCGAACACATAGGTTCTACAATCGGTGCGGATTTGCAGGACGTTCATATAACAGATATGCTGTCAGGAGCAATTAGGCAGGTCGGAGACGAATTCGATCGAAAGTTTGTACAGGCTCAGGATGCTTCGGCACTTGGCAATGTGGGTGGGATCAATGTTCTCGGAAATATAGAGAACAAGGTCGACGAAATCATGCAAGGCTTCGATATACGATTTCGTATGGTTGAGGGTAAGGACGGACGCTTGCTCGGGAAAATGGCAGGAAATACCGCCGAGCATACAATGGGTCCAGGAGAACTGCAGTTTATTGAAAACCTCTTGAATCAAGAAGTCTTTACACCAATGCTATCGAGAGCTACGCCAGGAGCAAGACTGCATCGAATTACAGGTAAAGAGGTCAATGCAGCAAGACGGAGACTGGATACGAAGTTTGAGGAACTATCTCCCCGTGGTCAGGCAGTTTTGACCAAGCTTAAGGATAACTTGAATCAGATCGTAGATTCAATGTTGCCTGAAGGCGATCCTTTTCCTGCCGCACGTCGAATACATAGCGATGAAAAATCTTTTCTGCGTCAGATCGAAACTGCCATGGGAACGGCCTCCGGGCCTGAACGTGAAACTCTTGCTTTGTTGCGGAACATTAATAGTATTTTCAATGACAGCAATGCTGCTCCTAAACTAGCAATGATTGACAGACTCAACGCAGCTACAGGTGTGCCATTTAAGGCGCTGTTAGCAGGTCGCGCGATGTCTCCAATCGTTCCTAAGGGTCTAGTCGGACGCGGTTCGTTCATTGCTGCGGTAAGTGTATTGACTCCTGTTTCATTAGCCTATACACTGCCGTCCACAGTTATCTTTTCACCTCGATTTGTAGGTAATGTTCTCGCTAGTATGGGTGCTGCAGCTAAGCCTATCAAAGACACTGTGACTTTGCTGAGGACCTTGAAGCGGCTACCTGGTATTGATCAGTTAGTAGATGAAGGCGTGAATCTTGCCGCATTGACGACTCGGGTAATGGAACAGGAAGCACAGGAACCGAGCCAACCGCGATTCTTTCAGCCCTTGAGAGGCCAATAAATGGGACTTGTAACAAAACCACTGGACTTGACGCAGGATTTGGTTCCTACGTCTGCCGAATGGGAAAGCCTGTTCGATACTCTATATAACCTTGTCAACGGAAATATAGACGACGCGAACGTAGATACAACAAGCCTGGTTGCATACGGAACTACTGGAACTTTTACAGCTAAGCAAGGCTTTACAGGTACGATCAATGCCGGAGCGAGCTTCGAGAGCACTGCGAATGCAGCGGGATCAATAACGGATATATTGACTTTGTCCTGGGATCCTGGCGATGCTGGCAATATGACGGATAATAGTTCCGGCGTTGCATTAAAGTTCTCGATGCCTGACGATGGCGATGCACAACACGACTTCGCAGCTATTATGGCGATGTGTGTTAGTGATGCTGCAGGGGCCGAGGAAGGTGAGCTGTCGTTCCGGACTGTTAAGGCAGGCACAGATGATACGGAACTAATGACACTTGCGCCTACGTCAGGACTGACGATTGGCGTAGATGGTACTGGGTATGACGTAGTTTTTCATTCTGCAACTTCAGGCGATAATCTGACATGGGATGCTTCTGAAGAAGTACTCCAGATCA
>Ga0098034_1000668_pt1 | contig 13814 bp, 4 predicted proteins | sample 2_EtaG_FD_77062 | JGI IMG/M metagenome (GOLD analysis project Ga0098034, IMG submission 77062) | Marine viral communities from the Subarctic Pacific Ocean - 2_ETSP_OMZ_AT15125 metaG | ecosystem: Environmental > Aquatic > Marine > Oceanic | place: Pacific Ocean | collected 2015-01-07
AATAAATACAGCTAGAGTTAAAGATAAGAATGTTTTTTGTGTGATAGAGAAAGTTCATGCTTTCCCTACAGATGCAAGAAGTAGTGCGTTTAAATTCGGATGTAACTTTGGTAAATGGTTAGGGATACTTGGAGCGTATGATATTCCAACACTAGAAGTTACACCTCAAACATGGATGAAGCCACTCCAACCTCTTCCAAAAATAAAAAGAGAAAGGAAAAATGAGTTGAAACAAATAGCGATTAATCTATTCCCAGAGAATAAAATTACATTGAGCACAAGTGACGCAGCTTTAATGGTAGTTTGGTACGGGAATAACAATGATATTAGGTAACAAATATCTTTATATATCAACAAATGAATTAAATTTAGAAGGCAGTATAAGTAAACATTTAAGTATTAATCTATTATTTGTATTATTTATGATAACTTTAGAAGAAACTCATGTAATATTTTCAATAACACTATTCAAGAAATTAAGAATCAATTTAACTTTATTCGTACTATAAATCTCACTTTCTTTATATAAGTACGATGGGCTTTGGGGGTATCTTATACTCCCATTGCCCTATAAAGTTTCTGCAATTCAACATCAGCATCATATTCTTTTCCTTTTTTCTTCTTCTTCGCTTTCTTTGGTTTCCAAGGTAAATACTTCAATGGAAATTTCTTTCTAGATTCTCTTGTCCACGCTCTTGGATACAATCCAAATTCATGCATCATTACATTCCATATAGTTCCATTCTGCAATGCTTTCCAGTTTCTTGGTATCTTTGCCATCTCTACGTTAAAAGTAGATAACATTCTCATACCTTTCTGTTCATCTGTTAGTTTATAAGCATTATTATATCCAACAATTAAATCTGTAATTTGATGGTCAGGCAACTTAATCCATTCGTTTAGAGTTGCGTAGTACATCAAGTCTCCAACAGCTGGACCAATAAAACCACGACCTTTAATATCTTTTTCACCACTTAAGGCTCCAGCTAAATCTTTTATGCGGTCTGCTGTATCATTCTCCATTAATCTATTCAAATCAGTATTGGTTACACCTGACATTAATTGTGTAAATAAATAAAGACCAGCAAACTTTAAAGGTATATATACATCAGGATTATTCCATTGTCTTGCTAATACAGCATCTTTAGAATTTCTCAACAAAGAAGATTGCAATTGTAAGAATGACATTGGATAATGCATAAATTGAAAAGCAACTTGGCCAGCAGCTCCTAATTCTTTAGGTGTTCCACCTACAAGAGGAGCTTTCTGTGATGCTGAATATTCAAACGCATATTTATTAACCATATCTAGAGCATAGGTTGTAGAAGCTTTAGTTGCTCTAGCGTCTGATATCCCTCCAGCTAGTAACTCTTTATATTTTTCCGCAAAAGAATATCTAAACATATGTTTACGCAAAAAGTTCTCAGTTACTTTCTGAAATATAGCACCAGCTCCAGTTGCTCTACTTAGAGCTTCATCAAATGTCTGCCATCCTCTTTCATTTTTATATTGAAGTGAGGCTGTTTTAGTTTGAGAGTCTATCCTAATATCTACATCATTAACTCTTAACCCTTCAGTTGGAAGCAAGCCTTCAGTAAACAATGGGTTTGACAAGTCTTCAAATTTAAATCCTTGTTCTTGTTCAATCTTATTAAGTTTTATATTTAAAGGGTCATCTTTATTTGTGTCTTTAAGATATCTAGCAAAGTTTATATTACCAACAGATTGTATAAAATACATACCTGACATAGTGTTTCTAGCTGCTGTCGCTATACCAAATCCAATCTTAGATAAAAATTCTATACCAGTTATTGCTCTTACAGCCTTATTAACCCATACTGGTCTGTCTTGATATCCTCTAGTAGCTAATGTAAATACATCATTAATATAGTTATTAAGTTCACGAGCAACCTGAGGGTCTCTTGGTAATTTCTGCATACCTTTTAAATAAATAGATTTAAGATAGTTAGTTCTATTAAAACTTATTGCATCCATAGAATATTTTCTTAATACAGTTAAGGGATTCTTTACCCAATTATCATAAGCAAGATAACTTCTATCTTTGGCTGAATCTGGTTTCTTGCCAAGAGATTGTCTTATTAAGCTGAATGAGCTTTCTAAATCACCAAGAAATACATTTTCCTGTCTTGACTTTTCTGAAGGCGATAAACCTTGACCTTCTAAAGCATCAATCTTATTCGTTATAGATTCTACAGACATTAAACCTTCTGTTATATAATGAGGAAAATAATTACCTTCCTCCATTCCTTCTTTTATTGTTTCTTCACTTCTTTTAACATTTTCTAAGTACTTATTAACTCTTTGAGTTGGCATATGTTTAAATGCAACTCTTATAGAGTTCTTATGCATACCCAATCCATTTATTAAAACTTTGCCCATATCATCTAATAGTGTACGAGCCTCTATACCAGCAGCTTGCACATTATCTGCGAATGGCTGACCTTCTACTACAGCTGGAATCAACTCTTCTTTAGTAGCAGGGTCATATACAGCTGGTTTAGCTTTTCTTTTCATTTTACTATACTGTCTTACTCCATTTTTATTTTTTATAACAGGAGTATCAAGCCATTCAACCAATTCTGATAAAATTTGACCACTTTTCTCAACTAATGCTTTAGAAATTTGAGTTTCTAATTCACCAATTTCTTCATACTTTTTATCTTTAGCCGCTCCTTCTAACTTTTGAAGAGCTGTTTTTTCAAATAAAAGTCTTCTTTCAAGCTTATCTAATTTAGTTTTAGAACGGATTCCAGGAAGTTTATTAGATAAAGATGGGTCTCTTAATATAGCTTCAACTCTTATATGTGAAGCTATCTTTGAATTTTGAATTATATACTTACTAAACTGGGTTCTCTCATAGTTTGTAGCTAAGTTGATATGTTTATTCATCCAACTTGTAACAGCCCATTTACCCATTACACCACGCTTAACAAACCCTACTCTCTCAAGCCAAGATAGTCTAGGATTCTCTATTCTTTTAGCTTCTTTCTGAAACTCGTTAGCTATTCTTCTAAAGTCACCATCTGTAAATTCACTAAAAGATTCATCTCCAACTTTATATGTTGACCTCCAAACAACCTCCTGGAATAGAGCTTCACCCATTTCTTCAGAAGTTTCACCATATAATTCTTTTATAGTTTTGCCAACATATCTAGATTTACCGAAAGAACCATCCAGTCTCTTTAATTTTACACGACCACCATTCCACATCTCTCTTAAAGATGTTAAATTTCTACTAGCGAATTGTTGTTTTTGTTCTTTAGTTGTACAGCTCATATTATATACAGAATAAGTTTGATACGTGGTCTGTTCCCTTAGGGTCTACATATGGACTTAAATCTACTTCTATATTTTTATATGTACCAAGTCTCAAAATCTTATAAACATCTCCATGTACATCTGTTTCCTCTACCATTTTAGATTTTCCTAATGAAATTTCATCTTTTAATGCTTCAATTACAGCTGGTCTATACAATAATGAAGGTGTAGAACCAGCTATTAAATTATATACTTCTGACTTCTCCTTCAAAGCTGTATTTTTACTTCTATATATTGTATCTGTATACATAGATGAAGAACCAGCATCTGGTATATTACTATATCTTCTTTTAAATTCTGTTCCCCATTTACTATAAATCTCTTTAGCTATCTCTCCGTGACCTTCATTTCTTAGATATCTCAAAACAGCCGCACTTACTCTCTTATTAACCTTGAATGATGGCATAGCCATGTTAACATCTCTAACATATGTTACTTTACCAAATGCTACATCTGGTTTCATTAAATATAAAGCAATATCATGAACTAAAGGAGTATATTCCGATGTTGATATATCTTTACCTATATTTTCTTGAGATTCATATCCTTTTGAAAATGTTTCAAAGAATCTTTTAACTAACAAATCTTCAAATTCTTTTTCTTTTATCCAATTCTCAGAACCTTCAGGATGACCTTGGCTTATTCTAAATGTTTCAGCCGATAAAGCACTTATCCTTGACTTTAGTATAATTGATTTTGACATAAAATTACTTATATCAATCCTATCACCTGAGAACCCTCTTATATTTTCAGGTGTTACATCTCCAGTTACAAGAAATTGAGCATATGCATCCAATGTCTCAATCTTGCTAATAGGGTCATATCTTAATGGCCTTTCAAGAATAACATGCCTACCTGGTTTTAAAAAATATGTTTGCTTAGAATGTACTGCTTTTGATTTTTTCCACTTACCTTTACTATATGGTAATTCACTATAAATGTATTGAGTATCTCTACTTCTATTGAAATATAGCCTAGACTTCTTTCCTGTAACCTTATAATCTCTTAACCCAAAACGCTTAACCAAAGGCTTCATATCGTCTACTATCTCCTCACCTTTAGATATCCTTCTATTTTGTTCTAGCAATTCACCAATAAGTCCATCTTCTTTTAGTCTCATATGCTCTCTCAAAGCTTCTATCCTCATTAATTTTTGTCTCATATAGCTAACATTCTCACTACTGCTTCTAGAATTTCTTCTTAAATAATCTCTAAGACCACTAGCATTTTGACCTAATAAATAATATTTGATAGAATAATCCTCTATTCCTTTCATATCGCTTATCTTATTTTTAAATTCTTTGCCAATTAAATTTATTGTTAGTTGATTACCAGAGTCAGCTTCTTGTAATGTTTCCATTATTTTTTCATGTGTTGTAGCGTCAGATAATGCAATATAATTCTCTATATTTTCAATAGACTCAGCTAATTTTTTAGACACAACTCCATATGTTTGGCTTGTTTGCTTGTAAGTATTGCCAATATTCCCCACTCTTTTAAGTATATACCCACCTGGCGTAGAATCAAATATAGAATTTTGATCGCTAACTAAGAATGAAAATGGTCTTTTTTCAACCATAACTTTTTTACCAAACCCAAATTCTTTTGACAATATTCTTTTTCTTAAAGCATCTCGAGTACGAGAATCGTCTCTATCAAAGAATAATTCAAGAAGCTCATCTCTAAGTTCTTTATCATATTTTCTTACAAGTCTACTAAAAATATATTGGCTTGGGTCAGCTTCTATTCTTTTTAATTCATTATTCATCCTAAGTAAATCAGCCTGGTCTGGCATCCTACGACCAGAAGCATCTTGTATATCACTCATTATTCTAGAAGGTCTACCAAGAGCATCAATAATTTCTATAACACCATCTTTCATAATATCCTGCTGTGCACCCTTGTATTGACTAGGTATTTTAATTAGACCTTCATACCCACCTTCTCCATATTTCTGAGCATTAAATTCTATGTCTCCTGGTATGTCTCCAAATAATATAAATCTTTTAATAACTTTAGCCGCATGCTCATTAGTCATATTGCTTCTCTTTGTTGTATCAATAAGACTTTGTAATGTATTAGAGTACCTTTGTAAATGACCCGCTAATATATCAGAATCTTTAAATGATACTATATCTAAGCGTTCTCCTTTATCGCCTTTGAAATAAAAATCAATTCTAGCTAAAGAATTTATACCAGCTCCTAGCCTTTTTATTTGACCAAAAGAATCTTTTCCTCTAAAATATCTAGTATTATGAACATCAAATGGGTCTCTAGCGTCTGTTTTGCTACCAACTGGAGCATCATACCCTCTTTCACCATTTTGAAGTAAATCCCCAAAATCAAAAGAACTAGGTTCATAAACACGAGCATCAAATCTTAATCCAGCTATATCTGCATAAGCTTTAGTTAATTTTAATGGCATATCGTGATAACTAAAAGACATATCACCGTCTAAATCAGCTTGCATTTTCGTAACTAAATCAACAATATTAACACCAACAACATTACCCATTCTACTATTATGAAAACCTTCTACTTTATTAATAACAACATCTCCAGCCAAGTTAGGCATTCTTAAGCTAGCAGATTCTAAGAATATATCCTCACGCTTCATTGTATTATATAAATTTCTAAGTGATGTTCCATCTCTCCACATTGAGACTAACTTCTCTATTCTTTTTGTCTTCGCATCTATTATTTTTTGTTGAGAACTTGTTAATTGTAGTTGGTCTTTTTCAGTTCCAACTGAAGACCATTTACCATCCTGCATACCAACTAATACTTCTCTTCCTTCTGCATTAACTATATATTGTATTTTATCAAAATTTGTTACTCTTGCTTTACCATCAGCATAAGCTAATTTTTTACCACCAAATCTTATCTGAACACTTTTTTTACCAGTTGGTGGTGTACTATAAACAGGAAGAGAACCTTCTAAATACGGTACCAAAACAGAATATGAACCACCATCTGTTTGTGGGTTTCTTACTCTACTAATAACTGTTCTATTTAATATCCTATTAATAGCTGGATGAATTAATTGTTGTCTTGGGTCCATTCCAGACATAAGAGCCGCTTGTACATCTGAAGTTGTAGACCCATTCATTATAGAACCTTCTTCAGCTAATGTTTTTAGTAGAAATTCTGAAATACCAAATCTTTCTGGTCCTCTCGATACTATACCTTCTCTCATTAATTGAGCTGATGATAATTGAGTATCGTATCCAGCATAATCTAGAAAATCTTTGAATCCCATTTTATCTAAAGTTTCACTAGCGGCATATGTTATATTTGTAATATCATGTCTGTCTTCTGATTTAACATACTGAATATCTTCTAATTTAATTTCTTGCACATAGTTATTATCTCTGAGTTTTTGACCATCACTTCCTAAATTGTCAGAAAAATATAAAGGAAGACTTCTCCGTTTAACTTCCCATGATTCTTTAGGTTCAATCTTTTCCTTCGACCAAACCTTTGATGAGCTACCAAATGATAAGAAATCTATACCTAATCCATCTAAAACAGCAGCTACCCTAGGGTCAAATATAGAATTTTGTTTTAACAACGCTGTATTTATACCATCATTATAAGCAATATGTTCTTTAATTCCACCAACACCATCGTTTTCACGCCTAGCCTTTTGTATTAAATTTAATCTGTGAGCATGTGTACCTGCATAAAGTTGACCATCTATAGTAGACCTACTTTTACCATCGGCACCAACTAAACTTGACATATTAGGGTCATTATCTGCATTAGTTAGCTTTAAAAGCGTATAAGCAATATCTTCTTTTGATATTCCTTTTTCTTTAGCGCCTAATTGCTCAAATCCTTTCTTTGCCAATTCTAAAGCATCCATCTTGCCAGACTCATCTTCAAATGTAACAATTTCTAGCTTTTCACCTTTACCAACATAATACTCTATTGAAGATATTTCTTCTGTAGTAAGCAACTCATTAGCGTTTTTACCCCTTTCATTCGCTGCTAATAAAAACCTCATAGCTGGTGAACTACCAGCTACTTTTGGACCAACACCTTCAGCTAACATAAAATATTTATAATTATTAGCCATATGAGCATTTAATTCACCACGTCTGGTTGCTAATGAAAGAAATGTATGAAATCCCCTACTGTTCATCTTGTCGTGAAACATAGCTTTTAGAAATTGTTTTGTAGCTGTATCGCTATTTATTTCAGAACCATACAATGCTTTAAATTTTCTTATAAGACTCTCTGCGGTCTCACCTTTAATTCCTAAATCAGTATTAGCATCTCTAGCTTCCTCTAATTGACCAAGCTTTCTATTGTACCATCTTTTTAATACTGTCTCAGCTTTTGCTAAATCTGGTGCATTTCTCGGAATGACAAGTCGAGTATTAAAACTTAATGGTATACTGATGAATCTATTTTCAGCTGGAGTTTCAAATTTTTCAGGATTAGTATCTCTTTCTTTACCAGATTTTTCTGAAGCTGAGAACTTTGATTTACTAATATAATCAACATCAAGATTTTCAAACGCAAAAACATTAGATACTTTTTGAGGCTGTCCAAATTCATTTAATATAATACCAGATTTTTCTAAAGCAGCTATATACAAACCTTCAGATTCAAACTCGGACATTAAATCAGCCAACTTAGAATCAGACATAACCATCTTATTTTCCATCAATAAATATTCACCATCTGCATAATTTAATTTAACAGACCTAGCCGTAGTTGTACCAGCTACTCCAAATAAAAGTTCTCTATACTCATTATTAATAAAATCTTGATAAGCTTTTTTAGCTTTAGATGGGTCGTCTTTATGAAGTATTTCGTAACCTCTTTCAACCTCAGTAGATATTTTATCTAAATGCTGTATAGCTTCATCTGATTTATTATTTTTAATTGCTCTTGCTAATTTTTCTTTTTCAGTAGCAAATTTATATGAATCAAAATATTGAACATGAGGTTTAAGTTTATTTACAGTAGCATTTAGTTTAGAAAAATAGTTAATATTTCTACTCTTCATTGAAGAATCTTCAAGAGTTCTTCTATGTCTATCAGACATTTCTTTAAAATGTTGTTCTGTCGAACCTTTATTCCATGACATCATATGGTCATTAACTATCTTAATGAAATCTTTAAGGCTTAATTCTATATCTTTATCTATTTTTTGTTCTAAACTTAAATTCCCACCAAAGAACTTAGTAGATAATTCACTAATAGTAAGACCATCAGCAACCTCCATACCACCATCTCTTAGTTGCTCTATTAATTCAGCTAATAAGTTATCATGCCTTAATTTTGCACTTAATCTATCACCAACATATGTATCTATTCCAAGTATAGTTGTAGCCATTTGCCTATTTATAATATAATGAGGGTCTAATTCGCTCTCAATAGCATTTTTAATAGCAAGCATAGCTGGTCCACCTTTTTCATTAACAGCTTCCATATTGATAGCCTCAGCCATCCCTTCTTCACCAAGCCTTGTTAAGCTCAAACTTCTTTCTAACTCTCTTATTAACTGCGAAAACTTAGGGCTTAAATCATCACCAGCATCACGCCTAACCTTTTTTAATGCATCAGATAATTCTCTAGCCTCATTTACACTTAATGGTTTAGCATCTAATACCTCTGGGTTTGTTTTGTCTATGAAAGAATCAATTACTTCCTCAACAACTCGAATAGCATCAACTCTATCTGCTGTAGTTTTTCTAACAGCATCAAAAGCATCAGGTATATTTCTAGTATACTTAGTTGTTATTGGATATGTTTCAGTTATAAAAGATAGAAGATTCGATTCTGTCATTCTACCCATATGAAACTCTGGGTCAACTCGTAGATATTCACCATTAACAGCTTTTAATTCTTTTAATATAGTATCGTACTGACTTAATGATTCAGCCGCTTCTTTACCAGAACCTAATATCTGTCTAGCCCCTTCCATATCAACAATCTTTACTACATTCTTGCCATGTTCTTCAACAACTCTACCTACCTCATGAGCCATCAACTGTTTAATCATAGCTATATGCCTTACACTAATATTAGAAGAATTTAATAATCTTCTAAAATAATACTTTGTAAAAGCCTCTGGCGTTCCAGTAGTAATACTATAACCTTCAGAGTTTAATCTATCTACAATAGTTTTAGCTTCTTCATATGTGATACTTTTTGATTTTGGTTTTATCTGACCACCGAGATTTAATAATTCTGAAGTAGCAAAAATAACTTCTGCAACTTGAGCAAAATCACCACTATCTTGTATTTTATTCCATTCATCAGACTTCAACTCACCTTGCTTGATATTTCTAACTTCTGTACCTCTTGGCATAAGTTCATAAAGAAACTCTCTTAACTCAAAAGCTTCTTTGTTTAATGATTCTGTTTTCCCTTCTATAATATTATATAAGTTAGATTGAGTTTTACCTAATTTCCATCTCGCTAAAGACTTTATAAATGCATTATCAGCTCTATCGAAATTCGTTAATACAGCATCTGGGCTATAATTGTCTTCTATCATCTTTCTTTCAAATTCTGAAAGTATTGATTCTATTTTAGGACCAACCTTATTAATATCAATCTCATGAGCTTTCCTTGATTCACCTTCAGTTTCTCTAATTACATCAACAAGTTTATACGCTTTAAGTCTTCTAAGTATAAAATCAAATTCATGAACAGCTTCCCATCCTTCTTTTCCCTCGTATTGCTCTAAACCTTTTATTGTTTTTATTGCTAGTGGTTTATTAATATTGAATCCAGTAGTTGGAACATCAGCTGATAAACCTAACTCTGTTAATCCATCAACAGTCATTTTCATTGTTGTCTCATGTGTTCCTCCAACTATTGACTCCCAAATATTTGCACTAACTTCCTCAATATTTCCTTCGTTTAGCTTATCGCCTTTCTTCATAACACTACTAACATCAACTTGTCTTAAAGCTCTATCCAACTTAAGTAATTGGTTTCTTGTTAGTCTTCTTAATAAAACATCTGAATTTATATCAGCATCTTCATTCATTATTTTTCTTGAGCGTTCACCAGGTGTATAGAAGAGTTCTCGTACTAAAGCTAGAAAATTATGATTAGCACCATCTAATCTTCCAATTCCATCTTTACCTTCTTTTGTTTGTTTTGTATGCTCTGTTGTATTAATAGCTTCATGTATTTGTCTGTATATTGGGTGTTTCAATAGACCCATGCTAGAATAAGCCATATCAGCTCTATGGTCATACACTTTACCAAGGATTCTTAACTGAGAAGCATCCATCCCCATTAATCTTAAAAATTCTACTTTTCTATCAAACTCATTTAAAGTTGGAGCTTTATCTCTTCTAATTGGTTTATATCTTCTTGTGAATAAAGCACCAGTTAATAAGTGAGCGCCTAATGTTTCAGGGTCTACATTCCTTAGAATATTGCTATCCATTAATGTTGCAGCATTAAAGAATAAAGCACCAGCTGTCATTCTTGGTAGAGAATTTATTATATCTTTACCAACTTCTTTATAAAATTGCTTCATAACTTGGTCTGGTCTAAAATTCTGCATTACAGCTTTCATATGTTTAGCTGCTATTTTTTCTTGACCTGGTTTAAATGCATTTCTCCAGTTTTCAGCAGCCTTTTTACCCATCTCAGAATATTTGACAGCATTATTATTTGATATAATCTTAAACAATGTATTGATTTCATCAACGGACATATTATCATAATCCATTGCTTTAATTTTATCTAGACCTTTCTTTGCAACTTTTCTAGTTTGAAGTATTTTCATACTCTCTCTACCACCAATACTACGAATAGATTCTATACCAGGCAGAACGGCTGAGAATAATAAAGCATGACCTACGTCTGCAACAGGGTCAAACTCATGACCTTCAAGCATACCTGATTTTATAGCATCATCTAAAAGATTATATATAGAAAAGTTTACTGACATCTCAGCAGCTCTAGCTACATAAGATGTAATCTTTTTTGAATCAGATACTTTAAACTTTGTACCTAAAGTATTCTCAACTCTTTTTGCAATAGTATTTAAATGAGTACCATGTCTTCCAAGCTCAGATGTAGCTGTAGTTGATATTCTTTCAATAATATCATCAGCTAGTTCTGGAAACTCTTTCTTTAGAGAAGCTCCAATAACCGTTTGCATTTGTTTACCAACAGCTTCTACTTGACTAGTACTTACTTCATATCTAGGCAATAAATCTTTAGCAGGCTTTGATTTTAATGTTCTACTTACATTTCTGCCAATAGCTACATCTGAAATATTTCCTAAATCTATATCTCTTAATACACCTTGCTCACCTCTACTCATAGATTCTCTTACAGCTCTTTGAGTAGCCTTCTTAGTTCCATACTTACCTGCCGCAGCAATAGCTTTAGTACCTTTGCTAATATATGAAAATGGAACAAGGAATCCAGCAGCTTGACCAAATACAGCACCAGCTTTAGCTCCAGTACCAAGCTCTTCAGGTTTATAAGGAGCATCTTCACCCATTGCTATACCAGGTATACTAAATAAAGCAGTATCAATAAAATTCCATAAAGCAGCGCCAACAAGATGAACAGGACCACCTAGTAATTCTGGCGGTTCTTGGTACTCTCTTATCTTCTGTCCAGCCATTGGTTGACCAACAGATTTAAAAAGGTCTGGTCTCTGAGACATGAAATCAGATACTTCAGTATTAGAAGCTGTGATTCCCCTTCTTTTTAACTCAGACTTAAACTGTGTAGTTAAATTATCAGGCATATTTTAATAGATTATTTCCAGGCTGGTTTATTAAATTTTTCAGTAAAATTTTGAGCTCCAGATTTAATATCACCAATTGTTTTTGCTTCTTCAATTTTCTTAGCAAGACCCCATAGTTTGAACTTAGTACCCATAGGAGCATCTTCTAACTTACCTCCACTAGAAATAGATTCCCAAAATATAGAACTAGATTTACCAGCTACAACATCTTCAAGAACAGATGGGTCATATTCTGCGAGTAATTCTGAAAGTTCTTTTATATCAACTTCACTAGCCCATTTCATGCCTGTTTCAGTTTGGGTTTTCTGCAACTGCTGTTTAGCAGCTACAGCCGAACTAACTGACAAATCTTTTCTTCTCATATTTATTTTTTCATTTAAATCGGCTATATCTTCATCAAATGTTTCAATTTGAAGAGGAATAGATTCTAATCTTTGAGATTGTTCATCGTTTATTAAATTAGCTCGACTTAATTCTTTTAGATTATCAAGTTCTATTTCAATTAAACTTTTCTCATTTTGTTTTTTAGATATAGAAGTACTTAACTGTTTAAGTTCACTAACTTGAGGACTGATATCTGAACCAAGTCTTTCAGTAATCTGACCCCCCTTTTTATATTCTTCAGCGAGAGTGTCCCAATCCATAGGAGGTTCTTTATATTCACCAATATCTCTTTGTATCTCAAAATCACCTTTACCAAATTCATACATTTCAGCAACAATATCTTTAGTGTTCTGAACAACTTTACCAGCAGATTTTAATTCACCAGACTCTTGGACACCATATTCAAATTCTGTTGGGCTAAGATAACCTCCCGAAACAAAAGCGTTTACAAATTTATAATCATTAGAACCTGCAGTCAATTCATAACTAGGGCTTAATTTAGTATTTAACTCATCAGCTATAGATAAAATCTCATCATGAGAACCAGCTTTATGAGCCCACAAAGCAGCTACAATTCTATTTGCATCTTCACCTGAGAATCCATACCCACCTGTATTCTCTCCTTTTTTATTTATCTTTGGAGCTTTTGTTAATTTTTCAACAGCATCTGTTACAGCACTTGCTCTTTCATCTTCATCTTCAGTAGGTGAATAAAGGCGTCCAAATCCAGTATTATTTATAAATGTAGCAGCTATAGACTTCATCTGCTGTGTATTAACTGTTTGTAAAAATTGTATTTGCTGTCCAGCTAATTGTACATCTTGCATCTTCTTAGCTTGAGCAAATTGCATTGCTTGTAAAGCTATTTGAACTCTATCTTTATCTCTTCTTTCTCGACTGTGAAAAAGTTCTCTTAAAGACCTTACTACATCATATGCTTCTGTTGCCATATTTTACCTATACCTTGCCAAATAAATTCTTACCTAAATACCACGATTCAGATTGTTTTTCAAATTGACCCTTTTGAAGTTTCAATCTTTTTTCCTCAGATTCTAATTTTAATTTTTCACCCTCATATCCCTCTTCAATAGAAGCCATAGCTTCACCCAATTTATTATTTAATCCTGTTTCTTGAACAGCAAATTGTTTCCACGTAGATGCTTTCTTTTCCTCCAACCCAGATGAACTAACTAAACCACTTCTATTCATAGCTGCATCAAGACTTTTTTTAGCTTCTTCTTTTCCCATGCCAACCTTTGAACCTTCTTGCTCATATTGAAGAAGAGCTACTTCTGTCTGAGCTTCCTTAGTTGGTAATAAATTTTCTTTAGCTTTAGAAACTTCTTCA
>Ga0098034_1000674_pt1 | contig 13682 bp, 10 predicted proteins | sample 2_EtaG_FD_77062 | JGI IMG/M metagenome (GOLD analysis project Ga0098034, IMG submission 77062) | Marine viral communities from the Subarctic Pacific Ocean - 2_ETSP_OMZ_AT15125 metaG | ecosystem: Environmental > Aquatic > Marine > Oceanic | place: Pacific Ocean | collected 2015-01-07
TCCAGAAGAAATTACGATCATCACCGATATTATGCGTGAGTTTCCTCCGGACTCCAAGACATATATTATGACCGCTCGACGGGGTAAGTCTTTGGGGCCCATTTTGGACTATCTTGAGGAAATTGGGATCGATTCGAATCAAGTACGTCCTATCGCCACGCAAGGCGAATCGAAGGGTGACGTAATAGTTCATATGATCGGACAGAAGCTGATGCCTGATGGCAAATCAAACATTAATCGTGTTGAATATTATGAAGATTCTGGAAAGAACATTGACGACGTCTTGCGAAAGGTGTGCGAGAACTCAAATTTAGACGAGATTAAACCATTAAATTTTGAACTGGTGATCAATAAAGTCATCAATAATGAAGGTCAATATAATATTCAACGGATTGAATGCACTCCTCCAAACTAATTAAGAGCAGTGGAGGACAGATAAATGGCACCATCGGACAATAATGGCTGGAATGAGTATTCTAGGCTGGTCTTAGAACAACTGGAGGTTCTTTCAGTCGGCATTGATGCGCTTAGGGAAGAGATGCAAACGATAAGGCAAGAGCTGGCTATTATGAAAGCCAAAGAAGACAAAGTTACAGAATTGAAGGCTTGGAAGGAAAAAATTGATGAAGTAGCTTCCCCGACGCAACTTAAAACATTAGTAGAAGAGATTCAAGTTTTAAAAGAATTTAAAACAAAATCAATAACCATTTTTATGGTGGTTCAAACACTAATGGGTGTTGCTCTCGCTATGTCGAAAATGTTTTAGTTGCACAATTTACAATATATGATATATTATAATTAATGTATAAATTTCATATTGGTGATTTGGTAGCAAGAGTTCACCCATCTTCCTCTATTATCTTGAAGACCGGACTGGTTGTTAGTTCAGATAAAAGAGCTTTTAAGATTAAATGGGTGTCGTTTAACCATGATTTTTTTATGGAAAAACAAGGAGATATTTTTAAGGAGTTGAACAATCGCTATCTTTTAGGTACTGTCGAGATCGATCGCAATAATGTGGGACCTTTTTTAGTTTTACTAAATTCTAATTATTGTGATGGCAAATTACGACGAAATAAAAAGAAAACTTAAATTAGCGATGAAACAAATGACCGGCACATTTCAGGATGACGCTGATATTGAGCCATTACCGGAAGTTTGTATTAAGGGTGGCCGCGGCTCAATATTTTGTTTAACATATCCGCAACGAAAAAGTTTTATTGCGATATCAAGAGGGACAAAGGCTCTTCTTATAAACGATCATGATGAAATAGAATATTTGGAACATTTGATCGTATACACTTTTAGCGGACAACTAATTGAAATAGACAAAGAAGATTTAATTTTTACAGGGTATGATTGATGCTATTTACATTTAATTATTTTTGGAAATTTTTGCTAACCATAATTGGAGGTTGGCTTTGCTACGCGTTTTTGGGTTTTGAATTCACGGTTATTACGTTATTAAGCATTTTAATAACGTTTTATTATAAAAACACATCAATTATTTTGTAGTATTGTACCAATATCGTTCTATTTAATGAGCGATGTCAAACAAAAATAGAAAATACTATAAAATTAATGATAAGGGAGTATCCTCAAGCGAAAAGAAAGCCTTTTTGTTAAAGTGGATCAGTGATAAAACAGGAGATGTTATGCAGGGGGGTCCCTATTCTAACGAAAAGGATGCAACTGATTTGCTAAGTAAACATCTAAAAAATGGCGTCTGTTCTTGGTTAGTTGCTTACAATGATTAAAAAAGAAATATTTGGCGACGTAGCGTCCAAAGAATTTGAAATCGGAGATATAGTTGAGTGGACCACGTGGAATGACGTCACAAACGAGTGGGACTCCCATTATGGTGTCTTGCTGGATATTGGTAACAAGGTGATATCAAACCGCGTTGTATCAATTTCAAAAGTGATGCCGATTAATGAAACTCACGTTGAGAGAGAATTTTTCACTGCTACTCTAAAATTAATAAACAAGACAAAAGATGTTCTATAATATATTTGATTGTAATTTTTGAAACTATTTACTTTAGCAATAAAACATTGGCGGAATTAAAACAATGGAAGTGTTGAAAAAACTAATCAAGCAATTTGTACCATTTGCCAAAGAACAAATGGGATTTTCTCGACCGCCGAAGTTATTTTTGCGACAAGATTCTACCAATGCTGCCAACCCTCTTGGAAAAACAGGGTTCTATGATCCAGATAATGAATCCATTACACTTTATACAACTGGGCGCCATCCAAAAGATATTATGCGCTCGCTATCTCATGAACTAATGCACCATACACAAAAGTGCAATGGAGATTTTGATAACGTTGGAGAAATGGGAGAAGGGTATGCCCAAGCCGATGGTCATTTAAGAACCATGGAAATTCGAGCTTACCAAGCATCAATTGTCTTTCGAGATTGGGAAGATAGCACAAGAGGTACTATTTATTTTGAACACTTACAAAATGTGAAAGGAGATAACGGTTCAATGTCTATAAAAGATTGGAAAAACAAGGAGATTAAAACTCTCTTAACAGAAAAATGGGGCTTTAGTTTTAACTTAGATGCCCTCAACGAAAACGTTGAAAACGAGGATGCGGTCGAAGAAGGCTGTCCGGCTGGAAAGCCTGGAGATAAGGAACAAGATGATCCCGAATTCGTGGTATCACTATCCGAGGAAGAAGATGAAGAGTTTGAAGAGGGTGAGATCCCGGCCCAGTTCCGGAACTCAATGCGCACGGGGCGGTCTGACTACCAGGCGACCGGTCCCGACGATCCAGAGATGATAAAGAAACGAGATAGAGAAGCCGCCGCGTTCCGGGATCGCCCCACCTGGTTCGACCGAGAAGCTGCCCGCCGGCGCAAGCTTGGGCTTGAAGAGGGCGGAGCAGCAGATCGTCCCGAAAGCAAAGGCAAGCACGTAGATTCCCCTGATCGCGGAAAGCGGGTTCATGCCGAGAATGTGGCAGCAGATCTTGTTTCTGAGATTAGAGCATATGCGGTTAAGAACGCAGTCAACAAAGCTATTGGCAAAGCTTTTAAGAAGTAAACCAAAGGGTGGTACACAAAAATGAAAGGGAAATCCAAAAATTGAGTTTCGAATTGAACTCAAAAAACTCAAAAAACAATTTATACTTGATTTATTGTGGATCCAACAATTGGAGGATAGAGAAGTGTCTTTAAATACAGCATGGTATAGCTTTCTTAATGAAAGTTTGGATGAAAAAACAATCTTTACTTATATACAAGGTCTTGAAGAAGTGATTTCCAATCTTAAGCCTAAAACAATGACCGAAAAAAGAAGATTAAGTTTGGCCAAACAACATTTGAGAGAAGTGAAACGATATGCACGCAAAATGCAAGGTAGTATTGATCTTCTCAATGAAAAACTTAATATTATAGAAGAAGCGAAGGACAGTGAGTAATGGGGGCCGCAAATACACACCTTACTCATCTTGAAGAGTTAGTATTAACCCAGGGCTCAAAAGGCTATGATATGGCCCGGGCGTTTCTTTTAGAGCTTCTTGAGACTCTGAAGGGCAACTCTAAGTCTCATGTCCAAACATCAGTCAAGTGGGATGGGGCGCCGGCTATGTTTGCCGGCATCAATCCTGAAAATGGTCAGTTTTTTGTGGGAACTAAATCGATTTTCAATAAAACTCCTAAGATTAACTATACCGAAGAAGACATTATTGATAATCACGGGCATGCGCCCGGGCTTGTGGACAAACTAACAAAAGCCTTAAGATATCTACCCCAACTTGGGATTAGCAATATCTTGCAAGGCGACTTTATGTTCGACGATGAGATGCTTGAGGTGGCTGACATCGACGGGGAGCCACATTATCGCTTTAAACCCAACACTATTGTCTATGCTGTTCCGGTCAATTCTGATCTAGGGCGAGAAATTGGACAATCGAAATTTGGTATTGTGTTTCATACAACATATGATAGTTTAGATGGCGGCGCTAGCTTTGGTGCCGATGTAGGGGGCCTCAATCGAGTTCCTGGTATATGGTTTGATGACGCATTTTTTACAGATGACACGGGCACTGTAACTCTTACCGAAAATGAAGAACGGAGGATTCTCAGCTTAGTCAAAAAGGCTGACGCAGTTAATAAGAACATCGCCTATGACGATCTTCCTTCCGCGTTTCTAAATATTTTTATTAACAAAGAAATTAAAGCCGGTGAGTTTTTAGAGAATCCTGAGAATTCTTTTGATCAATTTATTATCTGGTTTGCTGAACGCGGTGAGGCTGCACTAAGTAAACTAAAGACTCCTAAAGGACAAGAGAAGAGACGAGAAAAACTACAACAAAATTTAGAATTGTTTAACAATAGGAAGGAAGATATTCTTAATCTTTTCCGGGTGTCTCGACTTTTGTTCGAAGCCAAGAATATTTTCATTGAAAAATACAACAATGCTGTATATAATACAAAGCATTTTGTCGACGATGGCTCCGGAAACTTGATAGCCACTAATCCAGAGGGTTATGTAGCCGTGGATCACCATGGTAATGGTATAAAATTCGTAGATCGTCTAGAGTTTAGTCGAGCTAACTTCTTAATAGATAAGTCCGCTAAGTTTTCGCAGGAGCCACCCGTCGCCATCGATGAAGGCATATCAGAAATATTGACCAATGAATTTACAGTAGTAATCTCGAAAGATGTTAGTACCACCAAGACCTTAAATGAATGGTTACAAGAAGCAAAAACCAATAATCACACTTTCGAAAAACTCCCTCAGATGGTCTATAAGGACATTTTAGCTGGAGTACCCATCGTTGATATAGTTGTGCAAGAAAACGCAGAGAAAACGATCTATAATGCTGTTATGAGTTACGTGAATGGCTTGCATGAGGAAGAAAGTCTTGATTTCGAAATCGAAGATGAGGATGCTGATCCTGTGGTAGATACTGAGGCAGAAAAGCCCACGACATTTGCAATTGTGCCCGGTGCATTCAAGCCTCCGCATGCTGGGCATGCCGACATGGTAAAGAGATATGCGACCGGTCTAGGGGTACCAAAGGCCGATAAGGTATATGTTGTCATATCCGCTCCGATGAACGCACAACGACAACTTAGGGATGGCACCTCTATAGACGAGGAACACGCCTTGTCATATTGGAAAAATTTATTTCCAGAAGTAGCTACTCTTCCAAATGTTGAATTTGAAGTAGCGTCAAAAGAAATGAGATCTCCGATTACAGTGGCTTTTGAATATATCAGTGATCGGAGCCCTTTGCCATTAAAAGATGGAGATAAGGTGATATTGGGAGCTAGCGATAAGTCAGACACCAAGGGAAATCCCGATTGGATGCGCTGGGCTAATATCAAACCTGAACATGTGAAGGATGGTGTGGAGCTATTGGCCGGCAAGGAATATGCGGTACCAGCTTTAGACCGAGAAGGCGGCAAGAGCTTTAGTGCGACTAAGATGCGTGATCTGATGTCTGATTTGGTCGAGGATCCTTCCAATAAAGCGGCATATGACGAATTGTCCGAATTTGTGCCGGCTGTTAAGATTGGAGCCTTGTTCGGTGAATTGGGGTATCCAGAGCCCCAATTCGCAATGAAAGAGACTACTTTCGCCGGCGCCTCTGGTGCAAATCCTGGACTGGAAGGGGCGCCTGGGAACGCGAAAGATGAAGATGATGAAACAGATAGTACCATCAGAAGAGAAAATATAGATTTTAACACGGTTGATGAGGTTATAAGACTAATTATGGAAAGAGGCATTGCAAGATGAACCAAAAAGAAGAAAAAACTCTTAGAGAAAATATAAGGCATTTGATCCAACATGTCAAGCAAAAAAAGTCCGGTCAGGAAAATCAGTTACGTTCGATTATCCGAAAATTAATGGATACAGAACTGGAAGTACTTTTAGAAGCACAAACTCCCGATATAGATCCTACACCGAACAAGTCGACCGGGATCAATGTGCTTGAAGAACTCCTTAAGAAGATTATACCAGTTTTGGAAACAGATTTCAAGTCTTTAACTACAAATAATGAACAAAGACAGTCATTTCGTTCGCATGTCGTAAATGCTGTGGTTAATACTCTTACCCCCGCCAAGATCAATTCTGCGGCTGGAGGAGAATCAGACACAGAAACAGAATTAACTGAAATTGAAATACAGATAGGTGACGAGGCCGTTGAGGATGACGACAAGTTTATTGATATTCGAACTGATGCTGAAAGGGCGGAAGAAGAAGAGCCTGCAGACCCACGTGAAGAGTTTGCTGATGGTACCGAAGGTGATGAAACGGGCAGAAATATGGCATATCAGTCATTCAAGAAAATTGAAACAAGTATTATTGACTCATATGAATTATTATCCGATGCAGAAGATCAAGAGTTATTCTATGATTATTTAATTGCCAATCTCAAGCTCTATTTTGACAAGTTCGAAAAAGAGTTGGCCGATGTGGTCGAGGAGCCCACCAATCAAGCCTATGACATGGCAAAATCAGAGGAAGCGCCAGAGGTTGAAGAAATGCCCCCAGAAGAGGGAGAAGAGGGTGCCGAAGAAGAAGTGGAATTGGAGTTTTAAATGCCGGGTGAAGAAGAACTATATGATGGCTTATTTCTAGGCCTTGTGGGCAAAACGTATGCCGAGTATGTGGATCAACTAACTGACACCGATGCTGGCCCGGGAATGACGAGCACAGAGGCCAAGCAGGAAGCTAATAAAATTGGAGCGAACGCCAAGGCTTCCGCCGCGGCCATAATTACTTTCATAAACGAGGTTTTAGTGCTTAGCGAAGACGGTGCTCTTACAGTAAATTTACCTGAGATTCCGGACGCCTGGAGCATAACACTCGGCTCGGCATATGCCGAGCCGAGTGTTATGCTCCAGGCGTCCGGAATCTCAGGTAAATTTACTGTAAGAGCACCGTCTTCGCTAAGCACTAAAACCTCGTTTATGAAAGTAATTATGGCCGCGGCGGAAGCCTTGGCGTTCGCTCCAATTTTATTAGCTTCCTGCTTGGCCTCTGTGCTCGTCATTCCCGGGCCAGCATCGGTGTCAGTTAGTTGATCCACATACTCGGCATACGTTTTGCCCACAAGGCCTAGAAATAAGCCATCATATAGTTCTTCTTCACCCGGCATTTAAAACTCCAATTCCACTTCTTCTTCGGCACCCTCTTCTCCCTCTTCTGGGGGCATTTCTTCAACCTCTGGCGCTTCCTCTGATTTTGCCATGTCATAGGCTTGATTGGTGGGCTCCTCGACCACATCGGCCAACTCTTTTTCGAACTTGTCAAAATAGAGCTTGAGATTGGCAATTAAATAATCATAGAATAACTCTTGATCTTCTGCATCGGATAATAATTCATATGAGTCAATAATACTTGTTTCAATTTTCTTGAATGACTGATATGCCATATTTCTGCCCGTTTCATCACCTTCGGTACCATCAGCAAACTCTTCACGTGGGTCTGCAGGCTCTTCTTCTTCCGCCCTTTCAGCATCAGTTCGAATATCAATAAACTTGTCGTCATCCTCAACGGCCTCGTCACCTATCTGTATTTCAATTTCAGTTAATTCTGTTTCTGTGTCTGATTCTCCTCCAGCCGCAGAATTGATCTTGGCGGGGGTAAGAGTATTAACCACAGCATTTACGACATGCGAACGAAATGACTGTCTTTGTTCATTATTTGTAGTTAAAGACTTGAAATCTGTTTCCAAAACTGGTATAATCTTCTTAAGGAGTTCTTCAAGCACATTGATCCCGGTCGACTTGTTCGGTGTAGGATCTATATCGGGAGTTTGTGCTTCTAAAAGTACTTCCAGTTCTGTATCCATTAATTTTCGGATAATCGAACGTAACTGATTTTCCTGACCGGACTTTTTTTGCTTGACATGTTGGATCAAATGCCTTATATTTTCTCTAAGAGTTTTTTCTTCTTTTTGGTTCATCTTGCAATGCCTCTTTCCATAATTAGTCTTATAACCTCATCAACCGTGTTAAAATCTATATTTTCTCTTCTGATGGTACTATCTGTTTCATCATCTTCATCTTTCGCGTTCCCAGGCGCCCCTTCCAGTCCAGGATTTGCACCAGAGGCGCCGGCGAAAGTAGTCTCTTTCATTGCGAATTGGGGCTCTGGATACCCCAATTCACCGAACAAGGCTCCAATCTTAACAGCCGGCACAAATTCGGACAATTCGTCATATGCCGCTTTATTGGAAGGATCCTCGACCAAATCAGACATCAGATCACGCATCTTAGTCGCACTAAAGCTCTTGCCGCCTTCTCGGTCTAAAGCTGGTACCGCATATTCCTTGCCGGCCAATAGCTCCACACCATCCTTCACATGTTCAGGTTTGATATTAGCCCAGCGCATCCAATCGGGATTTCCCTTGGTGTCTGACTTATCGCTAGCTCCCAATATCACCTTATCTCCATCTTTTAATGGCAAAGGGCTCCGATCACTGATATATTCAAAAGCCACTGTAATCGGAGATCTCATTTCTTTTGACGCTACTTCAAATTCAACATTTGGAAGAGTAGCTACTTCTGGAAATAAATTTTTCCAATATGACAAGGCGTGTTCCTCGTCTATAGAGGTGCCATCCCTAAGTTGTCGTTGTGCGTTCATCGGAGCGGATATGACAACATATACCTTATCGGCCTTTGGTACCCCTAGACCGGTCGCATATCTCTTTACCATGTCGGCATGCCCAGCATGCGGAGGCTTGAATGCACCGGGCACAATTGCAAATGTCGTGGGCTTTTCTGCCTCAGTATCTACCACAGGATCAGCATCCTCATCTTCGATTTCGAAATCAAGACTTTCTTCCTCATGCAAGCCATTCACGTAACTCATAACAGCATTATAGATCGTTTTCTCTGCGTTTTCTTGCACAACTATATCAACGATGGGTACTCCAGCTAAAATGTCCTTATAGACCATCTGAGGGAGTTTTTCGAAAGTGTGATTATTGGTTTTTGCTTCTTGTAACCATTCATTTAAGGTCTTGGTGGTACTAACATCTTTCGAGATTACTACTGTAAATTCATTGGTCAATATTTCTGATATGCCTTCATCGATGGCGACGGGTGGCTCCTGCGAAAACTTAGCGGACTTATCTATTAAGAAGTTAGCTCGACTAAACTCTAGACGATCTACGAATTTTATACCATTACCATGGTGATCCACGGCTACATAACCCTCTGGATTAGTGGCTATCAAGTTTCCGGAGCCATCGTCGACAAAATGCTTTGTATTATATACAGCATTGTTGTATTTTTCAATGAAAATATTCTTGGCTTCGAACAAAAGTCGAGACACCCGGAAAAGATTAAGAATATCTTCCTTCCTATTGTTAAACAATTCTAAATTTTGTTGTAGTTTTTCTCGTCTCTTCTCTTGTCCTTTAGGAGTCTTTAGTTTACTTAGTGCAGCCTCACCGCGTTCAGCAAACCAGATAATAAATTGATCAAAAGAATTCTCAGGATTCTCTAAAAACTCACCGGCTTTAATTTCTTTGTTAATAAAAATATTTAGAAACGCGGAAGGAAGATCGTCATAGGCGATGTTCTTATTAACTGCGTCAGCCTTTTTGACTAAGCTGAGAATCCTCCGTTCTTCATTTTCGGTAAGAGTTACAGTGCCCGTGTCATCTGTAAAAAATGCGTCATCAAACCATATACCAGGAACTCGATTGAGGCCCCCTACATCGGCACCAAAGCTAGCGCCGCCATCTAAACTATCATATGTTGTATGAAACACAATACCAAATTTCGATTGTCCAATTTCTCGCCCTAGATCAGAATTGACCGGAACAGCATAGACAATAGTGTTGGGTTTAAAGCGATAATGTGGCTCCCCGTCGATGTCAGCCACCTCAAGCATCTCATCGTCGAACATAAAGTCGCCTTGCAAGATATTGCTAATCCCAAGTTGGGGTAGATATCTTAAGGCTTTTGTTAGTTTGTCCACAAGCCCGGGCGCATGCCCGTGATTATCAATAATGTCTTCTTCGGTATAGTTAATCTTAGGAGTTTTATTGAAAATCGATTTAGTTCCCACAAAAAACTGACCATTTTCAGGATTGATGCCGGCAAACATAGCCGGCGCCCCATCCCACTTGACTGATGTTTGGACATGAGACTTAGAGTTGCCCTTCAGAGTCTCAAGAAGCTCTAAAAGAAACGCCCGGGCCATATCATAGCCTTTTGAGCCCTGGGTTAATACTAACTCTTCAAGATGAGTAAGGTGTGTATTTGCGGCCCCCATTACTCACTGTCCTTCGCTTCTTCTATAATATTAAGTTTTTCATTGAGAAGATCAATACTACCTTGCATTTTGCGTGCATATCGTTTCACTTCTCTCAAATGTTGTTTGGCCAAACTTAATCTTCTTTTTTCGGTCATTGTTTTAGGCTTAAGATTGGAAATCACTTCTTCAAGACCTTGTATATAAGTAAAGATTGTTTTTTCATCCAAACTTTCATTAAGAAAGCTATACCATGCTGTATTTAAAGACACTTCTCTATCCTCCAATTGTTGGATCCACAATAAATCAAGTATAAATTGTTTTTTGAGTTTTTTGAGTTCAATTCGAAACTCAATTTTTGGATTTCCCTTTCATTTTTGTGTACCACCCTTTGGTTTACTTCTTAAAAGCTTTGCCAATAGCTTTGTTGACTGCGTTCTTAACCGCATATGCTCTAATCTCAGAAACAAGATCTGCTGCCACATTCTCGGCATGAACCCGCTTTCCGCGATCAGGGGAATCTACGTGCTTGCCTTTGCTTTCGGGACGATCTGCTGCTCCGCCCTCTTCAAGCCCAAGCTTGCGCCGGCGGGCAGCTTCTCGGTCGAACCAGGTGGGGCGATCCCGGAACGCGGCGGCTTCTCTATCTCGTTTCTTTATCATCTCTGGATCGTCGGGACCGGTCGCCTGGTAGTCAGACCGCCCCGTGCGCATTGAGTTCCGGAACTGGGCCGGGATCTCACCCTCTTCAAACTCTTCATCTTCTTCCTCGGATAGTGATACCACGAATTCGGGATCATCTTGTTCCTTATCTCCAGGCTTTCCAGCCGGACAGCCTTCTTCGACCGCATCCTCGTTTTCAACGTTTTCGTTGAGGGCATCTAAGTTAAAACTAAAGCCCCATTTTTCTGTTAAGAGAGTTTTAATCTCCTTGTTTTTCCAATCTTTTATAGACATTGAACCGTTATCTCCTTTCACATTTTGTAAGTGTTCAAAATAAATAGTACCTCTTGTGCTATCTTCCCAATCTCGAAAGACAATTGATGCTTGGTAAGCTCGAATTTCCATGGTTCTTAAATGACCATCGGCTTGGGCATACCCTTCTCCCATTTCTCCAACGTTATCAAAATCTCCATTGCACTTTTGTGTATGGTGCATTAGTTCATGAGATAGCGAGCGCATAATATCTTTTGGATGGCGCCCAGTTGTATAAAGTGTAATGGATTCATTATCTGGATCATAGAACCCTGTTTTTCCAAGAGGGTTGGCAGCATTGGTAGAATCTTGTCGCAAAAATAACTTCGGCGGTCGAGAAAATCCCATTTGTTCTTTGGCAAATGGTACAAATTGCTTGATTAGTTTTTTCAACACTTCCATTGTTTTAATTCCGCCAATGTTTTATTGCTAAAGTAAATAGTTTCAAAAATTACAATCAAATATATTATAGAACATCTTTTGTCTTGTTTATTAATTTTAGAGTAGCAGTGAAAAATTCTCTCTCAACGTGAGTTTCATTAATCGGCATCACTTTTGAAATTGATACAACGCGGTTTGATATCACCTTGTTACCAATATCCAGCAAGACACCATAATGGGAGTCCCACTCGTTTGTGACGTCATTCCACGTGGTCCACTCAACTATATCTCCGATTTCAAATTCTTTGGACGCTACGTCGCCAAATATTTCTTTTTTAATCATTGTAAGCAACTAACCAAGAACAGACGCCATTTTTTAGATGTTTACTTAGCAAATCAGTTGCATCCTTTTCGTTAGAATAGGGACCCCCCTGCATAACATCTCCTGTTTTATCACTGATCCACTTTAACAAAAAGGCTTTCTTTTCGCTTGAGGATACTCCCTTATCATTAATTTTATAGTATTTTCTATTTTTGTTTGACATCGCTCATTAAATAGAACGATATTGGTACAATACTACAAAATAATTGATGTGTTTTTATAATAAAACGTTATTAAAATGCTTAATAACGTAATAACCGTGAATTCAAAACCCAAAAACGCGTAGCAAAGCCAACCTCCAATTATGGTTAGCAAAAATTTCCAAAAATAATTAAATGTAAATAGCATCAATCATACCCTGTAAAAATTAAATCTTCTTTGTCTATTTCAATTAGTTGTCCGCTAAAAGTGTATACGATCAAATGTTCCAAATATTCTATTTCATCATGATCGTTTATAAGAAGAGCCTTTGTCCCTCTTGATATCGCAATAAAACTTTTTCGTTGCGGATATGTTAAACAAAATATTGAGCCGCGGCCACCCTTAATACAAACTTCCGGTAATGGCTCAATATCAGCGTCATCCTGAAATGTGCCGGTCATTTGTTTCATCGCTAATTTAAGTTTTCTTTTTATTTCGTCGTAATTTGCCATCACAATAATTAGAATTTAGTAAAACTAAAAAAGGTCCCACATTATTGCGATCGATCTCGACAGTACCTAAAAGATAGCGATTGTTCAACTCCTTAAAAATATCTCCTTGTTTTTCCATAAAAAAATCATGGTTAAACGACACCCATTTAATCTTAAAAGCTCTTTTATCTGAACTAACAACCAGTCCGGTCTTCAAGATAATAGAGGAAGATGGGTGAACTCTTGCTACCAAATCACCAATATGAAATTTATACATTAATTATAATATATCATATATTGTAAATTGTGCAACTAAAACATTTTCGACATAGCGAGAGCAACACCCATTAGTGTTTGAACCACCATAAAAATGGTTATTGATTTTGTTTTAAATTCTTTTAAAACTTGAATCTCTTCTACTAATGTTTTAAGTTGCGTCGGGGAAGCTACTTCATCAATTTTTTCCTTCCAAGCCTTCAATTCTGTAACTTTGTCTTCTTTGGCTTTCATAATAGCCAGCTCTTGCCTTATCGTTTGCATCTCTTCCCTAAGCGCATCAATGCCGACTGAAAGAACCTCCAGTTGTTCTAAGACCAGCCTAGAATACTCATTCCAGCCATTATTGTCCGATGGTGCCATTTATCTGTCCTCCACTGCTCTTAATTAGTTTGGAGGAGTGCATTCAATCCGTTGAATATTATATTGACCTTCATTATTGATGACTTTATTGATCACCAGTTCAAAATTTAATGGTTTAATCTCGTCTAAATTTGAGTTCTCGCACACCTTTCGCAAGACGTCGTCAATGTTCTTTCCAGAATCTTCATAATATTCAACACGATTAATGTTTGATTTGCCATCAGGCATCAGCTTCTGTCCGATCATATGAACTATTACGTCACCCTTCGATTCGCCTTGCGTGGCGATAGGACGTACTTGATTCGAATCGATCCCAATTTCCTCAAGATAGTCCAAAATGGGCCCCAAAGACTTACCCCGTCGAGCGGTCATAATATATGTCTTGGAGTCCGGAGGAAACTCACGCATAATATCGGTGATGATCGTAATTTCTTCTGGA
>Ga0098034_1000678_pt1 | contig 13625 bp, 10 predicted proteins | sample 2_EtaG_FD_77062 | JGI IMG/M metagenome (GOLD analysis project Ga0098034, IMG submission 77062) | Marine viral communities from the Subarctic Pacific Ocean - 2_ETSP_OMZ_AT15125 metaG | ecosystem: Environmental > Aquatic > Marine > Oceanic | place: Pacific Ocean | collected 2015-01-07
AAGTAAAGAGAAGGTTGCGTATGAAGTTAACTTACCAGATTTACATTTAGGTAAGTTAAGTTGGGGAAAGGAAGTAGGACATAAGTATGATGTTAATATAGCTAAAGATATTTATGTTCAAACAATTGATAGATTGTTGGCGTATTCTCAGAACTTTCATATAGATAAGATAATCTTTCCAATAGGAAATGATTTGCTTAACTCGGAAGGTTTGACAAGTGCTACAACAAAGGGAACACCTCAACAAGATGATGTAAGATGGCAACGATCCTTTACGATGTGTAGGGAGATGCTTGTAGAAGTAATTGATAACTTAAGATTAGTAGCACCTGTAGAGGTAATAATAGTTCCAGGTAATCATGACTACGAGCGGATGTTTTACATAGGTGATGCTATATATGCTTGGTATCATAACTGTAATGAGGTAGAAGTAGACAATAGTCCTTCACCAAGAAAGTATACGACTTATGGAGTAAACTTGATTGGACTCACACATGGTTCTAGCGAGAAGCAAGCTGATCTACCTTTGATCATGGCTTCGGAAAGACCAGAGTTATGGGCGAAAGCAACTCATACTGAGTGGCATATAGGTCATCTACATAAAGCCAAATCTATGAACTGGGTAGATATAGATGAGAGGTTTGGTACGATAATAAGGATATTACCTTCGTTATCTGGAACAGATGCATGGCATCATGAGAAAGGATTCGTAGGTAATACAAGGGCCGCTCAAGCTTATGCTTGGGGAAAAGAAACTGGATATAAAGGTCACTTCCAGGTAAATATAAATGAATTAAAAATAAATTAAAATGGCAAAAAGTAGTAAAGTAACAATGAGTCTTACTATGCGTAGTTCTGATATTGTTCCTACAGGTTTAGAACGTTCTGTATCTATGACAGTAACTGCTACCGATGATACATCTGAGTTTGGTAAAATGGTAACAACTACTAGTAACCAAAGAATAGATAAAAATACTATTGCTGATAGAGCTTATGTTTATGTAAAGAATATTAGTTCTACTTCTACAGTAGTAGTATATTTAGGATTGGATCTTAATAGTAATTCAGCTAATGCATATACTGCAGGAATACATAATGGTCCTAGATTTGCAGAACTTGCAGTAGGAGAATTTGCTCTTATTCCTTTCAAGGATCTTGATGGTACTAGTCCTACTGATAGCGGGATACATGTTAAAAGTAGTGATGCAGGAGAAATAGAGTATTTAATATTCGAGTTAGATTAATAATAAAATAAAATAAAAGAAAATGGCAGTAACAAAAAAATTTACAGCTAGTCTGAACTTTAATAGTTCTAATATATTTCCAAATGCTGTTAACTTGTCTGAAAATATGACAGTAACAGTAGATGGAGATTCAGCTACAAGCGGATCTTTGAAAGTAACTAATAGTGACACTGTTCCTATTTGTACAACAGGAACTGAAGGTCAAGGACTAGATGCAGATTCTAGAGCTTTTATACTTGTAAAGAATGTAGGTAGTAATAGTGATGGTGATATAGAAATTCAAGATGAGAGTGATGCTAGAATAGCATATGTTAAATCGGGGGAGTGGGCATTTCTTCCATTTATGCATTCAAGTTCAGCGGTTTCTTCTTGTAATATTAGTGGAGCTAGTGCTACAGCAGGATATTGTGAGTATGTGGTTATAGAGACTACAACTACAGACTATTAACAGATGGCTAAGTGTATACACGGTAACGACATAGACCAATGTAGTCTCTGTCGTAGAAATAGACATATAGAACAGTTTGGTGGTCATCATAGTGGTGAGGTAAGTACTTCTGGACAATCTAAGAAGCCTACTAAACTATATCTAGAAGAAGCTATGGAAGAGAATCCTCCTAAAGAACGTGAAGAGAAAGAGGAGGAAATGATGAAAGAGTATGTTAAAAAAAGTTTTACAGTAACTCCTGAAGATAATAAAGAAGATGCCGAGTAACTTTATAAGATTATATGATAGTAAACTTACTACATTAACTGGTGATAATTTTACATTAGCAGCTATTAATTATAGTGAAGATTCAGATAATATAGCTACTCCACCATCTGGTCATTACGAGGGTTCTACTAAACAGTATATTGATAATGGGGGTTATTCGACAGTACATACAGGAACTACTGGAGATCCAACATCTCATGTAAGTAATTACCCTACTATATCTACACCTAAACCTATAATATATCCTAGACAAATGTATATAGTTAATGATAGAAGTGGTTCTACAGATAGTGATTTTAATGGTGAATTAACTGCAGGTGATATAATACATATTCAAGATAGTTCTACTTTTCCTGGGACACATACGTTTGAAGTACAAGCTATAGCAGGAGATGTTAGTACAGTTACAGATGATTCTCCTGCTACTGTTAATGTTTCTAAATGTTTAGAATGTGATGCAAATTCGACATCTGAGGATCATGTTGTAAAAGTAGTATCAAAAGATACAGAGTCAGAAGAAGGGGGATGGGATGTTTATAATACTATTTTAACTTCTGATCCTGGTACTGTAGCTCGTAAAGAAAATCCTTTAACTGATACATATACAGAGGTTGACTATGGCGATATTAAAGCTTATAAAAAGGATTCTAATGATGATCTACAAATGATTGTTACTTTTAGAGAGGGTTTGTTTCCATTGGGTGGTCATACATATTTAGAAGATATTACACATAATGGAGATTTAAATGATATTATTATAGATGCTTCCTCTTATACAGGAGACGAGGTTCAGATTAAAATAGAAATAGATAGTTCAACTGCACCAGAAACATTTAAATGGAGATTTGGTGATTATATATCTTCTACTACTCCTTCCAGCGCATATGCAGAGACGCAAAGAGGTTTGTCTGTCCATTTTATACCATTAAAATTAGCTGGTGGTGAAATAAAAGTTAAGTGGTTGGCTTTAACGGGACATCATGCTTCAACTGAGAATTGGACATTTACTGTATACCCGAATAATAAAAGATTATATCGAAATAGAATATTAGAGTTAGATGCAATATATAAACAATAATGGCAACAAATAGAACAAGACGTATAGAAATAATTAGTAGAATACAAGCAATGTATAGTAAGGGTGCAGCGAGTGATGATTCTAGATTATCAGCTAGACATGTATATTCTAAAATAAAAACTGCTAGGGCGTATCTTTTAAAAAGAGAATTGGAGAGAAGAAAATCTCCTCATACTATTTCGGAATGGAATATACAAACCATACCTTGTGTTTCTATGTTATTGGTTCCTCCGCATGAATGTCCCTGTGCTCCCCCTATTGGGTGTAAAATTTTAAGGTCAGAATGTAAAATACCTAAACCTATTCAAAGTAATATGACAGGACCTTATTTAACTGATGTTACTTCTTTGGATGGAAGTATAATATTTACTGCTACTACTTGGACAAGAAAAAAATATAGAGCTGCAGATAAATATACAGCTAATCAACCAGATTATTTTATACGAGATGAGTATTTATATATAACTGTAAATACTGATTTAGAGGTTATTTCTCTCAGCGGTGTTTTTGAAGATCCTGATGAAGTTGAAAATTTTACTGAAGAGTGTACGTGTGCAGAGTGTAAGAATCCAGAAGTAAATTGTAAAGCGTACTATGATAGATGGGTATTAATGGATGAATATTTAGTAGAACCCCTTGTACAATTAGCAATGAAAGAATTATTAATGCTTAGTAGTATTTCACAAGATGATGCTAATAATGCAAGAGACGATAGAGCAGATGCAAAAAAATAAGAATAGTAAAACATTAGTAGATTCTTATAAAGATTTTCAGGAATCTGGAGATAATATTTATAAAGTAAATAAAGATGTATATAGAAATATATGTATAGAATTTAATGAAATGCTTATTGATCATATAATTCTAGATTCTGGTGAAATAGAACTTCCATGTAGATTGGGGTCTTTAAGAATAAAGAAGATTAAAAGTAAGAATAGAAAGATGGTAGATTGGAAATTAACTAAAGAATATGGTAAACTTATATATCATTTAAATATGCATACAGATGGTTACTATTATAAATGGCATTGGAAAAAGAAATCCGCTTTATTTACTAATAAATCTGTCTATTCTTTTGTTCCATTAAGAAGACATAAAAGAGAAGTAGCGCAATTATTAAAAGATAACAAAGTAGATTATTTTATATAAATATTTGAATAATGAGTGAAATGGCTTTAGTAGGTATAGAAAGAGTAATCTCTAGTGTTTATAGAGATCTTAGACCTAAAACACAATTAGAAGAAAGTGACTTAGTAGAATGGGCTGGCGAGGCTCTAGAACAAATAGGAGCATATACTCAGTATACTGAAGCTGTTGAATATATAACAGTAGCAGATTATAGAGCTTTAATACCATGTGGACTTCATAAGATAGTTAGATTAGCATATAAATATACTCCTGGTGATCCTTGTGGATGTGCTTTTAAAATTACAAGTAGTGACAGTACTTCTTCTACATGTACTTGTACAACTTGTGGAGGTTGTGATACTACTGATCCATGTGCTGATTTAGAAACAACATCTGAGAGTGTACTTGTAACACAGACTAAACAGCTTATAGATTATCATCTTACATATAGATTCTCAAGGACATCTTCTTATTTTAAAGAATGGAAACCTATGAGATTAGCTACTAGTAATTATGCGAAGGCTAAAACTGCTCATTGTGCTAATTGTATTAATTTAAGTAATACATGTGATGCAGAATACTCTGTAGATCATCCTTATATAAAAACAAGTTTTCAAAATGGGCATATATGTTTAGCATATATTACACAACCTTTGGATGATAGAAATTTACCCTTGATACCAGATCAAGTATCGTATATAGAAGCTATTAAAAGATATTTAATTATGAAAATATCATATTCGGATTTTATAAAAGGGGCTATACATCCTACTATCTTTGCAAAGTTAGAAGATGATTGGCATTGGTATTGTGCACAAGCTAGGAATAAAGCTAATATGCCTGACAATATTGATAAGTTACAAAATATGGTAGATAGGCATGTAAGACTTATTCCGTATAGGAGTGGTTATTATGGTTTCTTTGGGAACGTTAATAATGCAGAACAATTAAGATTCGGAAATGAATAAAAATAAATAAAAATGGCGAGAAATTTAACAACAACAGTAGCTTTAAGTTTAGCAAGTGCTATAGGAGATTCTAATACCATTGGTGTAAATGTTAGTGAAACTTTATCTATGGATGATGCAAAATCTGTTGTAAACACTTTTAGTGTAACAACTTCAGCTACAGATATATCTTTAGCAGATATAACTAGAGCTTTAGTATATGCCAGAAATATAGAAACATCTGGTACTAATACTATAAAGATTATAGATCATGCAGGAAGTATAGTTCTTACAATACTTAAGAAACAAGAATGGGCTATATTTCCATATACTCCTTCTGCATCTGCTGGTACTGCGGTACTTAAAGCACAAGCTGTAGGGGGCACACAAAAGTTAGAGTATGCAATTATAGAATTTGCTTAATAGATAATTTAAATGGCTGAAGAGAAGAAGAATAATAATAAGGAAGACTCTGACATATCATTAAAGAAATCAATAACTGTTTCCCCAGGGAAGGGAATGTTTACAGATGCTAGTCCTGAGACACAACCTGAACGTACTTATAAATTTGCTTTAAATGCAATAAGTGAATCTGATGATGGGGATCAAGGATTTTTAATTAGTGAGGCGGGTAACTATGAATGTTCCAATTTAGAGGCAGATATATGGATTGTTGTAGGACATATATATATGGACAACGATTCGGCTATTGTTTTTTTAGCTGGAAATAATCCTGATCTTGTTGGGTGGGGAAGAATAATACAAATAGATAAAAATTGTAATGAGCAAGTTATATTAACTTCTAGTTGTCTCAATTTTAGTCCCGATCATCCTATTCAAGGTATTTATAGAATAAGAAGAGGATGTGAAAGAACTATTTATTTTACTGATAATAATAATTCAGTAAGAGTTTTAAATTTAGATTCATTAAGGGATTACTTAGATGACGATCATTTAGATCATATATCAAATACTGAGGCGGGGCCTAATCCTAATGATTGGCATTTTCATGAATGGATATGGGATTGTGAAAAAATGGGAATGTTTCCTACTTTTTCTGTACCAGATATAGGTATAGAGTCTATTGTGGATGGTGGAGGTGCCTTAAAACTAGGAGCTTATCAATTTTGTGTAGCATATCAAGATGAAGATTTAAATTCTACAAATTTTTTCGACATCTCAAAACCTATTCCTATTTCTGCAGATCCTATTGGAAGTCCTGTTCAAGAACCTGATGCATACGATATTCAAGGAGGAGATAATGTTATATTTGCTCCTACTAATAAAACTATAAATCTTCAATTTAATTATGTAGATACATCTTATGCTTTTTTAAGATTAGTGTGTATACCTTCAACTTCGGGTACAGGAACTATAGATGGAGACGTATGGGAGATTGCAAGTATCCCTATTACAGATGAGAATTTTACATTTCCATTTACTGGTTGGGATGAGGTGCTTACTCCAAAGCTAGGATTAGATGAAATATTAATTCCTAGTTTAAGTTTTGAAAGAGCTAAAACATTAGAACAGATAGATAATAGATTGGTATTGGGTAATGTAAGTAATTCTATTCTTAACTGGGCTCCTTTTCAACATGCAGCTACTGCTATAAATGTTAAGTATCGTACTCAAGGTTTATATGCATATTCAACACATCATGGGGGACCTTTATCTTATAGATACTATAACAATTATAGATCTTTTATGCGTGATGAAGTATATGCTTTAGGTATAGTATGGATATTTAGAAATGGAAAAGAATCTCCTGTGTTTCATATTCCAGGAAGAGCTCCCGATACAAGTCCTTTTGGTAATGCTTTTGCTTTTAATGGTGTAGATGGTGCTGATCCTAATAATCCTATGTCTCAAGATGCTGGTGCTGCAGCTGCTTCACATTATACTTCTTGGGTTAGAGCGGAACATAATAGAGCTCCTATTAGAAATTCAGGTTTACAACTTGCGGGGCAATCTTTTCCAGGGGGAGGTTGGGATACTGATATAGTAACAACATCGGGTGATCTTACTAATGGCTTTATTAATCAAAGAGCTATGGATTGTAATACAGAACATTTAGTAGGTTATTCTTCTGATCCTGTAGCTAATGGAACAACTGAAGATTTTTGTACTCGTAGATGGAATGTATACAATACAGCTATAAGAACTGCTTATTACTGGATAGATGAAGATGGTAATATATCTACACAACAACAAGATTCTAGGGAACTTGTTACTGAAGGGTACATGGGATATTATGAATGCAAAGATTTTGAATATCCTGATAAGAAAGATTGTAATGGCGATAGAGTATTTCCAGAGGGAAAAATAAGACATCATAGAATGCCAGATACTACTTTAGAACCTCATTTTTATGGAGATCCTGATCATAGAGTAACTAGAGGTTCAACATATGGAATGACTTGTGTAAATACAAATCCATATAGTTCTGATAATCCTTGGGAAGGTGGTGGGCTTATAAGTGGTCAAGGAGGAAGTCATGCGAATCAAAGTGGTGGATTAGGTGATGATATAATGGGTCCCGATATTGGTAGTAAAGGACACTCAGCAAGTTATTTGTGCGATAGAATTGTATCTCTTGGAGTTAAATTTCTTAATATTCAAATACCTTCTGGCTATGAAGATAGGCTTCAGGGTTTTAGAATTGTTAGGGCTCTTAGAGGCGAAAAAGATAAATCTGTATTAGATAAAGGAATAATGTTTTATAATCAGTATTCTTCATTAAGCGGTAATTGTGATGAAATTACGGGTGTTGAAAATATAGGAAATAATGTTAATGGTTTTCAACCAGCTGCTAGTTCTCACACTTCATGGCAACAAGTAGGTGGATTAAGTAAAGGATTTAGACATGGAGAAAATACTGGTTCGGGTAATAATAATGATTGGCGTGAATGTGTTGATGACGCAACAACTACTCTTCTTAGGCCTATAGGTGGGTGGAGTTCTCATTGTGGTGCTAATGATCCAGATAATAGATGTATGCCTTTTTGGTTAGAGAACGATTGTGGTCCTGACCATTCTTGTACTCATGGAATTGGCGGCCCTTTTAGTGAATACGGACCTTTTGTAGGATATCCTTATATGAATTTAGAGACTCACTATGTTACTGGTGGTGATGAACAGAATTATTGGTCTAAAAAAGCATTTGCTGGTGGTAATTTTAATTTATCTTATCACGGTCCTTTAGCTAAATTTAGTACAAATAATATAAGAGCAGAATTTTTAAAAGTAGAAAGAGTTCTTGCAGGAAGAGTAAGAGTAAGAAAAGATGATACTCATGCAAATTGTGGTGATTGTGATGATAGACCTGCTAATTGGATGTATTGGATGTGTCAATATGATCACAGTTTTGTACCCTATTATGATCAAGGACAACTCTTTGAATCTAATGATGCTCATTTGTCTGGGACGCCTAGTTGTGGTGGAGAGTGGGGGTGTCTTATGGGTGAATATAATGATCAACCATTGGTAAATAGAACAATAGTAGCTCAATCTTATGTTGGTAAAGGTGGTAGTATAGCTGGTTTATTTAGTAATGATACATTTAGAAATGGTTATGCTCAAAATGAAACATATGTAATAGAAGTTATGAATAGTGTTTATGATTTTCAACACTATGCTGCTGTTGATACCAATCTACAAAATTGGGGTTTTAAAACAGGAATACCTTTTCCTTATTATGGAAGAATTAGTCTAGGAGGTGGGAGAGGGCAGCCTGATCAGGGTGCTGCTAATACGCCACCTAGTAGGTTTATATCTCCTCCAGCAGATAGTAGTTGTTTTCAAGTAGCAGATGAGAATAATCCAAGTGAGTATGATAGAGGTTATGGTGGTTCTGGCAAGATACAAAGTACTGGTTATTATGTATCTCTTAAGAAAAACGCCCCAAATGCATTTAGTGAGTTAACAGGGTTACGTTATGTATCAGCAAGTAATAGAATTCATAGACTTGGAAAGGACTATCCTGCTCCTGGATTAGTTGATGATACTTCAGATACTTCTTATTATATCTTTGGGGGTGATAGTTTTATCTCTAAATTTGCATTTAGAAAATGTAATCACAATAAACTTTGTTATAATTGTGATGGTGGGGCTAAAACTTCATCTATGTTTCTAAATACTATAGTATGGTATTGGTTAGAGTCTTATATAAATTGTGAATATAGACATAGTTTAGGTAATGCAGGAGGCACAGGTTCAAATATATATTATGACTCTAGTTATAGTTCACATTATCCGTATTGGAGTGAAGGTAATATTAATGATGGATTAGGATTGTTCAACGGGGGATTTCTAGATTCTGAAAATAGATTTGAAGTATCAGGATGGTCAGCTAATAAAACTCATACATTTCATAATAATATATATAATATAAATCCTGATTATTTAAAAGATAGTAAAGAGAAAATATATAGACCTTTACCACTAACTTATGATTATTGTGGGGTATGTTCTGAAACTTTCACAGATAGAATAGTTTATTCACAACAATCTTTTAAAGAAGAAATAGCAGATAATTATAGAATATTTTTCACAGATAACTATTCTGATATTCCTGGTCATAGGGGGCCTATAACTAATTTATGGGTTCTTGGCAGTACAATTTATGCTCATACTGAAGAATCTTTATGGAGATTACATGCTGCAAGACAAGAGGTTAAAACAGATAATAAGAGTTTAAGAATAGGTACAGGAGATTTTCTAGCGGAACCTCCACAAGAAATGGCTGAGGCAGAATTTGGCTATTTAGGATCTCAATCTCAGTGGGCTACTATAGTAACAGAAAATGGTACATTTTTCCCAGATGCACGACAAGGTAGAGTATATTTAATAACAGGAGAAAAACGTCAAGATTTATCTAATATGGGTATGAGAAATTTCTTTGAGGAAAATTCAGAAATGCTTATAGAAAAACAATATAAACAAATTACTGGAGAAGAATTCCCCCTTAAAGATAAGCCACATCATCCCCATGGTAGTGGTTTCATAGCTACTTATGATTCTAGACATACAAGATATATATTAACTAAGAGAGATTATAAAGTATTAGATGAAGATGCTTTATTAAATGGTTATAGATATAAACATGCTGATCCAGAGATTCATGCTTTATATGATTCTAATGAGCCTGCTTTATATTTTAGTGTTATAGGAGAAGATGGTCGGGGTTATACTCAATGGAAATATAGAACTAGTGGAGGCTCTTCTCCATTTTATGAAGGAACTGAAGATCATTCTATGTATTTTAGAGATTGGTCATGGACAATAAGTTTTAATTCATCAGCAGGTAATTGGTCATCTTTTCATTCTTATAAACCTAATGTATTTATTACTTTAAAAAATTCTTTTCTGAGTAGTTATGGTAGATTTTATCCCTCTTATTCAATAGCACATAATTATCATAAGTATTTATATAAACATGGTTCTAATCCTGATCATGATAACTACGGTATATATTATGGAACAATTAGACCTTTTATTGTTGACTTTATAGCTACGCAAAATGCTATTCAAACTTTTGAATATAATAATATACATTTTATAACACATGCATCAACATATAATGCTCAAGATAGGTCTTATGTAGATAAAAGATCTGTTACTTTTAATCATGCTATTCTATATAATAGTTATCAATGTAGTAGTAAATTACAACTAGCGTATAAAGAACTTAATCCTAGTAATGCACTTATTGCTTCTACATCTGATTTCTCTAGTGCAGGAATTATAAATTTAACTAGAAAAGAACGTACATGGTCATTTAATGACTTTAGAGATGCGGTATCTAATAGAGATTTACCTATGTTTACATCTGATTGGTTTGCATCAGGATTTATACCAGCCCATGAAGATGGAGAACATCGTATTATTAACCCAGGTTCTGTACAAGGGCAGCAATGGTTCGATACTCAGAGATTTAGAGACAAATATTTGGGTATTCGATTTTATTTTCGTAACTTTGCTACTCCAGTATCTCTGTCTCCGTCAGTCATGGTAGATAATTGTAAATTAATATTTAATTACTTATATACTCAACAAACATTTAGCGCAAGATAATGAAAAAGTATAATATATATCAAGCAGGAGGAAAAACAGGTGCTGCCTATGGCAGAAGAAATGCTCCAGATCCACCAGAACCAGACCCGACATTTTGGGACCATGTTCAGGATGTAGGAGAGTATGGACTTAATACATTATTAACTCCATTTGAAACTATAACAGGAGTTAATTTCTATGATCCTGAGTTTGAAAGTGATTTTATGCAGACTACGAGTGATATAACTTCAGCTGTTGTTGGTACTGGTACAGATATAGTGGGTAATATTGCTGCACCAGGACTTTATAGTGCGGGTAAGGCGGGTGCTAGTGCACTTGGTCAGGGACTTGGATTACAAGATGCCACTCATGGAGAACATGGAACTAGTAGGGTTGGTTCAAAAGTTGCGGGTACTATCGGTGCACTTGGTCAAGCAGCACCAATAGTTGGAATGGGAGTAGGACAACAAGGAGGGCCTGTTTCTAAGTATCAAACATTCGGATCTGTATCAGGATCTCCAACAGGAGGACAGTTTCAAGGTATGTCTCCTGCTTTTATGCAAAACGCTCCTGAACAAACGATGCCCTTTTTGCAAAGTATGTTTGGACCACAGGGTATGGGGGGTGGTCAGATGTTTGCACAGATGGGGCAACAATCTAATTTTGCGCCTCAACAGGGAAGCTTTCAAAATTATATGGGTAATTTAGGACAAAATTCACTAGACCCATCAGATAAAATGGGAATAGGACCAATGGCAATGACAGGTAATGCTATTAATACAGGACTTAATATAGCTAATATTTGGAGTGGTAAAACAAAGACACAATCTGAGATGGTTAATGAAGCTGAGCAATCTTTAGAAGCTGCACAAAGAAATGCAAGGATAAAAGGGTCATACAACCCAACACAAATGAATACTAATCTTTTAAATCCAGAATTTTTAGCTAGTTATAAAACAGGATTAAAAGAAACTAACGCACCCCCACCAGGACTAGATCCGAGTTTAGTTGAGCGTGGTGGTAGAATAGGAGAACATATGAGAAAATATCAAAATAGAGGTAATGTAGAGTTACCAAAATATCAATGGGAAGGACTTATTAGTGGCTTAGGTGGCATGTTCTCTGGTGGAGGAGGTGGAGGAGGTGGACTTATGAGTATGTTTGGCGGTGGTGCTGGTGGTGCTGGTGGTGGAGGAGGTCTGATGTCTATGTTTGGTGGATTAGGTGGTGGAGGAGGAGATAAAGGAGGAGATAAAGGAGGAGGTAGTGGAGGATTATTAGCTCCTGAAGGTAAATTTAGAAGAGGAATACGAGATATGATAGGTTCTTATTTCTTAGGGCCTCTTGGTCCTCAAGTAAATAAAATGATACAAAGTACAGGATTTAAGCACCCAATTCAGAGAGGTGGAAATATAAAAGCTCAGACTGGTTATAATAGTTATTATGGGGATCCTGATATATATGGGGGAGGTTTAAATCCCCAAGAACAATATTTTGCAAATTTAGGACAAGGTCTCGGGCAAACATTTGGAGGACCAGCTGGGAAACAAACAGCAGATTTAGTAACGGGTCTATATAAAGGAATTAGTGACATTAATAAACCTAAAATATTAGGACCAGGAGGGTTAAGACCTTATATGGAGTCTAACTTTGCTGGGTATTCTCCAAATAATGCAGCTGTATTATCGAATCTTGGAACTAAGCACAAGGATTTTCAAAAGTTTGCTTATCATTTAAATCGACTATCACCTGAAAATACCGATATATTAGAATCTAATCGTGCCGTCACTGCTCGAAGTCAAATGGCTGAGGCTGGTGGACCTACTGAAGCGGTAGAGATAGAAGTAGAAGGTGGAGAAACTATTAAAACTATTGATGGTGAAAATAATAAATTTATGGGTCCTTCACATGATCAGGGAGGTGTAACTGTTGATGCTAATGAGGGTGACTTTGTATATCCTAAAGGAACATGGGCTAAAAGACATGTTAAAAGAACTAAAAGAGAGGCTGATATTCTAGCCCAACTAGAAGCAGCAGGTATTAACACTGAAGATCTTGCATAATGAAAAAAGATAAAGAAACTAAATTAACTGAAGAAGAGCTTAACTCTTTGATGAGGGAGCTTCAAAATATTAAAACAGAAGACTTTGCAGATCGTGCTAAGATAAAAGAACGTTCTGATCTTTTAGAACAAAGAGATGAAGAAGATTTAGGTAGTCTTATAGCTAGAAGTGGTAGTATAAAATCTAAGAAAGGAGGAGGATTTACTTATAAAATGGGGGGAACTACAAGAACAATGTCTGAAAACATGAAAGAAATGTTAGGTGGGAGAGAATATCTTGAATCTAATTTTCAAGGTGGCGGTTCAATTAGTGATATATTTTTAACAAATTTAAATCCTATGACTGCTCCTATGCAACAACAACCCATGACTCAGAGAAGAGAACGTGGTGGAACGC
>Ga0098034_1000681_pt1 | contig 13608 bp, 4 predicted proteins | sample 2_EtaG_FD_77062 | JGI IMG/M metagenome (GOLD analysis project Ga0098034, IMG submission 77062) | Marine viral communities from the Subarctic Pacific Ocean - 2_ETSP_OMZ_AT15125 metaG | ecosystem: Environmental > Aquatic > Marine > Oceanic | place: Pacific Ocean | collected 2015-01-07
AAAAAGAGAAAGGAAAAATGAGTTGAAACAAATAGCAATTAATTTATTCCCAGAGAATAAGATTACATTAAGTACAAGTGATGCAGCTTTAATGGTAGTTTGGTATGTAAATAATGAAAAGGAAAACTAATGTCTGAAGATAAATCTATGGAATTACTAATGGAAATACTAGAGAAAAGAGATGAAGCTAAAAATTATATGGAATCTTATAGAAAATTAATGGAAGAGTGTGATAAGTCAATAGAAAAATTAAGAAAATATTCAGGATGGGAAGTTGAGTAATTAACTCATTTATCAAGAAAAAGAGGGGAGCCATACGGTTCCCCTTTTTTTATGTCCATGTTCCTTGGTCAAAGTCTCCAGTATATCCTTCTTTTTTAGCAGCAACCATAAGTTTATTATTATATTTAGACATATTGCCTTTTAATGGTTGAAGGCTAGCTCCATATGCTTTTTGAGACCTTATAAGACCTGTAAGCCATTGATTGCTTCCAATATTTCCCGAACTAACTTTACCAAGGGCTCCTAAAGCCATTAAAACTTTGTCTTTTTGTTTGACTTGTTTTTTACGCTTAGTTTTCTTTGGTACAGCATATTCTGGTGTAGGAATCCAACCCAACCCAGGCACTTTTTGAGCTAATTCAACAACCTTAGCCTTTTGTTCTTTCTTTTTCTTACTTCCATATAATCCCATTTCCATACCAGCTAATGTTCCAAAGCTAGTTCCATTGTGAGCTCTTGGTAAAAGAACAGAAAGCCATCTTGTAATCGTTGAACTAAGAGTTCTGGCGACCTCAAAGACTTTATCATCACCAGTTTTATCAGAGTAGTCTTGATATCCTGCTAAGTAACCAAGAAGTTCCCTATCGCCCTCTTCAAATCCACCAAGTAAATCCCATAATCCAAATACACCACCATATGTAATCATATCTGAAACCCAAGGACCACCTATAGTTCCTACGATAGGACCTTTACCATAGAAAGCTTTTTTGAGTAACTCTTCATCATCGGTTGCTGTTCCAACGGCCCAGTCAACTAGATTTTCAGCTCTTTCATATGCATCATGCTGAACAAGATTGCTAAAATCTGTATTAAATATCATACCTAAAAGACCGTTAATAAAGGCATATGTCATTCCCATATTTGCAACTCTATGTACATCTGGAGACTTCCAATCTCCAGCTAGAACATCATTCTTAGCATCTCTTGCCATTTTATAATTATAATTAAAGAAGTTAACACTATACGTCATAAACTGACCCATCACAGCACCAGCACCTGACCTCATAATCTTTGGCTTTGCAAATGCTGAGTATTCATAATGAAGAAGTCTTACCATATTAGCAGCAAATCTACCAGACTTTCTTATCATATGATTTTCTACTGCTGCAGATATTTCTTTACCATACGCTGTTTCTGTCATACCACCTTTATCTATACCACCATGTTCTTCAATAAACTTTTGTACATCTCCTTTATTTCTAAATAATTCTGAGTGCATTTTAGCAAAAGCTATTTTAAATGTAAGGTTTCTATTAAGTGTATTCTCAACCTTTCTCATTGCCCAACCAGATGTCTTAGCTACACCCTCCATCCCTTTAAGCCATTTCTCACTAGATGAATCAGCTTTCCATGTTAGAACTTCTTGACCATCTATCTTACTTACTACTACATCTGGAAACATATGCTCCATATTTGAAAGCTCTCTCACCTCTTCAAAGAATATTCCATGTCTATCCATCTCATGAGTAACAGCGTCTTGCATTCTTGAGTCTCGTAAATATCTTATAGCATCAATAGAGCCTTTAACTCCAAAGTGAACTAAGTTTTGTAATGACTGAGTTGAGTTTCTAGCTGCAGACCTTAGATTAAAACCAAGTTTAGATATAAATTGCCATGATGTTAACCCCCTAACTAAAGACCTGAAGGCTGGTGACTTTACATTATACCCTAGCATTGTAGCATGTGTATCAAATAGATAATCAATATAAACTTTTGTTGAACCTTCTATCTCAGCATCTGATTGGCCTCTTAATTTTTTTGTTCCTCTCAATAATGATGATGTTGTATCAACCATATAATTAAATTTTGTTACATCATTAACATATGTATCAAGTACACCAATAATATTTTTATTATATCTGGATTCTCCTGGTGTCTTTACTTTCTCTCTTGCTGAATCAGCAACGGGTATTCTATTAGCTACATCATTAACCATATTGTTTACATATAAATCTAAATCTTCAATATCTAAAGCTCTTATATCTTTATTCGCATATATTGTATCTTGTATTTTTTTCATAGTTGGAAAGATATTTAATAATTGTGTAGGGAAATAATCTTTCTCAACTTTTAAGTTATCATCTAATTTTTCTAAGCTTCGTATAACACCATCTAACTCTTTATTATTTAAACCATCTAATAAATTGATATACTTTTTTATAGTTGACTTTAAAGTATTAAATAACTTAGGTCTCATATCAGACCATAACTTATGAATAGGTGCATATTCAGCATACTCAGCTTTCGTTATTAATTCTGGATTTCTTAATACTTTATCAGCTTTCTCAAAAACTATAAACTGATTATTATCAGCTAACTTATCCATACCAGCTTTTTTCCAAAATTTATGAGCAGCGTGAACACCCTTATCAGTTTTTATCCTTTGATACTCATTGTTTAATTCTTGTAAGGCTTTTTTCCCTCTAGCGATTGTAACAGCCCCGGTCCTCCTCGTTATTGGATGTTTTAATATTGACCTAATTTTATCCCAATTATTAACTACACCAATTGATTCAGCTATCTCACCCATATGGTCTGCCATTTTTATAACATCTCTAAGATAACCTTCTTTTTCACCTCTATAATAATTATGATTTTCTACAAAATCTTCAAATGTTTTAGCCGCAGATGGATTCCCTTTTAAAAATTCTTCAGGTAAATAAAATAGTTGGGCTACTTTACCTCCAGCCCCTTTTAATAATCTCTTTTCAAATACCCTCATTCTTCTTTCAAATCTTTTTAATGATTGCATTGTTGGTATATCACCAAAATCATAATCTTCACCAGTTGCAGCTCTAAACATTTTTCTAAACGCTGAGTAATCACTATCTCTGGCAATTTTTCTTATTACAGGATTATTTTTCCAATCCTTTCGTAAGCTAACTATTTTCTCTTGTATCTCTTCTTTTTGTTCTTTAGTTATACAACCCATAATTAACACTTCCTCTGTTTAGGTAAATCTTGTTCAGCTGTATCGTTTGTATATCTTCTAGCCTGTTTGTCCATATACTCATCTGTATAAAAATCATTTTTCGGCAACCCATTTATCTCAGGTGGTGTACTTTGAGCTTTTCCTGTAAATAAATTTCTCTTACTCATTGCAGGCCCAATAAACATAAATGCTTGATTCTTTTTATGTCTCATATAGTCATTAAAATTTGTTAGTGGAACAACATGACCAGACCTTGTTATAGCATTTGATGGTATAAAATCAAATTCGGATAACCTTTTTAAGGCTGATATAGATTTAAGACCTAATGCTGGAGCTCTGTATGCTATATAATCAAGTGAAATATTACCAGTCAATCCTATTGTTCTAAGTATATGCTCATTCATATTTTGAAAATTCATATCCTCATTTGTCATAACTCTTCCTTCTATAGCTTCCTTTATCTGAGTTAATTTTATCTTATTACTTTCCCTTGATTCAGCTCCACTATAATCAATCAGAGGAGAACCTCCTTCAGATTCAAAATCAACTGGAGTTCTATTTCTTATCATAGCTTCATTGAATGTTGTTTCATCTATAATCATATCAGAATTTCTTCCTCTTAAGAAAGCTATCTGATTACTAATCGGTCTACCAATAGTTCTTATAACTCCTTGTAATATCTGACTGTCTTGCCTTCCAAAGAATTTCAAACCTAATGTAATAAATTTTCCTTGAGTAGTTGTCTTACTAAATCCAGGCATTAAATAACCTTTATGATATGTTACAACATTTGGATTCATTTCAGGTGTCATTGTTGATAAAACAAAATATCTACCAAGACCAGGCTCAACACGCTCCCATTTATAATAAAGGTCTTCTAATTGTATGAATGCATCATTGACTATATCATCAGCTTTCAAATGTGTATCAAGTTTTTCATTCATTTTATCAGACCACATCTTACCATAATCATATCTGAACTGTCTTATATCTTGATTCCATTCCATAGAAGATTGCTTACCAACAATTTCAGGATTAAGACCAGCTCCTGTTATTTCAGACATAACATTATATACAGCTAATGTTTGTAAGTAATCATCACTACCTATACCTTTAACCTTTACACCTAATTTATTATTAGAATAATCCCATACATTTCTAGCAATTATTTTACTAATTCCATTAATCTTCTCTAGTCTTTTGTCATAACCATGCTTTGCATAATTATATTTGTTACCAAACGCATCTCTCCATGTTCTACCAGCTGCTAAGTGATTTTCAATCTGTTCTATTATTTTCTCTCTAATTGCAGCTTGCGTTTTTGGATTAGCCATAATTCTGGTTTCTAATCTATTTCTTACTTGTTTAAGATTATCAGCATGATTACTATATTCTGCAGCTATTTCAGAATTACCAAACCTTCTTTGCTTATCAGCATTCCCTCTATACTTTTTAATCTTGCTATCAATAGAATTAAGTGCATTTATTCTACTCATATCTTCTTTAAACGCATTATAAAGCCTTGAAGTTGTTTCAGCAACGTCTCTAAAATTACCAGCTGTAGCATCTAATATTATATCATCAGTAATTTCTTTATTTTTATAATCAATATGAGGCATTCTTAATCTATCATGGCTTCCAATAACTCCAATCATTCTATCAGCTGCTAACATATTTGGATTATCTTCCAATATACCATCACCAGACTTTGAATCTTTTGAATACTTGGCTTTATTCAAATTAAATGGGTCAATGAAATCTCTTCTATCTGCTGTTTTAAAAACAGAGTCTAAATCATCAGACTTATATCCCTTTTTTAATAATTTATAATAAACAGACCTATTCAAACTATACATTGATTTTTTATAAATATCAACATAATCAATTAATGAATCATAATCTACTTTCTTTGCTTCTCCATTCTCAAATATATTAGTCTGTAACTGAAGTAATCTTTGATAAGGTTTTATAACAAGTCTTATAATATCCATCTCAAGGTCACCCAATGCAACACCATTAGCATTATTTTGAATTGTTTCCCATTCATTTTTCTTCTTTCCTGATATATACTTTTGTCTTATAAACATTCCTGGATAACTACTATTAGGTACACCATCTCCAAACAATATTCTATCAAACCATCCATCATTGAATATATTCTTATCATATCCTCTTCCTTGAGCATCAACAATTCTTTGTATATCTTCAGCTATCTGTTTTTCTACTCTATCTATTTGAGCCTCATCAGCTAAAACTATTCTGTCTTTTCCAAGTTTAATAGAAAACCCTTTTACATCTTTATACTTTTCATTTTGATAGTACTTAAAGAACTGTAATAATCTCCTAGATTTTACAACAATACCTCTATAAAACTGACTATTCCTATCGCTCTTATTATAATTTATTAACATTTCACCATTAGCAGCATTCAAACCTTCGATACTATTTCTATCTTGAGTGCCTTTAATCGAAGCTACTTTACCAGATATTTCATCCCATTCTCTTAATATATTTTCAGGTGTATCCCACCAGTAGTTTAATTTATCTAAATCATGGTCAGCTTCAAGCCTATGCCAAGCATCAGCATGATTTATTCTTACAGAATTACCAGTTAATGCTTTACCCGTTCCATCTTCACCAAATCCTTTTAACGCAACTATAACTTTATCAGATGGTCTTGTTGTTGGTGTTCTGTGAGATACTATAACAACCTGATATTTCTTACCTTCTAATGTCTTATTAAAATCTTCAAGCTTATCATATACTTCGCCTAGCTTTACACGATTTCTTTTTAATAATTCATTCAAATCTTTTGGTAAAATATTTTGAACAGAAGGAAGTACATCTTTTTTAAGTTTTTCTTTTGGTGTAACCAATCTATCTCTATCTGCCGCATTCCATTCATTAAGTCTTAATCTATCAGTATTAACTAGTTTATTTCTATTAATAATATCTATTTCTATTTCACCATATGTCCAAGGCTTTCTAAATCCTGTCTTAGCATCCTTTGTAAATGTTGTGAATCTTAAATCTCTAGCAGAACCAAAGTCTGCAAATGTTGAAACCATATTCCCTTGAGTACCAAATTCATCAAAAGGCGTAAACACTCCTCTATCAAATAAGAATTGTCTCATTAAATCATTTCTTACATTCCTTGAAAATGGAAAAAATGTTGGGTCATTATTCATACCATTCCACAGCTCCTGAGCTGCTAATTGCTCAGTAGTTGCTTCCATATCTTCTGTTCTAAGCTTAGCCATTATACTTGATATATCACCAGCTCCAAATGTTCTACCTGAATCTTTAAGAAAATCTTGTAATGGTCGTTTAAATTTCCACTCAAAGAAACTCTGGTTTAATTCTGCTGTTGTTAAATCTGCAGATAATTGTATTGGTTGCGTTGCTTTCTTATCCGCTTTATGGAATTGACTTATAGCAAATGTTTCTATAGGTAGTGTTATTACCTTATCTTCACCATGGGTTTTAGATAATAAATCTTCCATAGTATTATAGTCTTTCATATATAGACCTTTAGGATATTTACCATCAGTCCCTTTAGCTCCAAGATGTCTTTCACCAGCTAACTTAACAGATGAACCAATCTTTACACCATCTATATTATTTCTTTTTAGATAAGACTCCCACGCATTAGATGTTATCCATACTGTTTTATCAATCCATACACCATCAGTTCCACTAGGTAATCCACCTATAGCTTTAATTGTTTCTATTCCACTATCTGATACTCCATGTACAAATTTAGCAGCTTCCATTTTTGATTTACTTACAATATTAATAGAATCAAACATACTTGCGTCATCTATTCCACCTGGAAATACAAAATCACCATCACTATTTTGCTCTGTCATATCCCTCATTTTAAATCCAGGTTCAACTTCAGCTCTAGCAGCTTCTTCAGCATCAATTTGTTTCTTTAATCTTTTATGTAGTGATGATAGTTCAGGTAAAGCCTCACCTGGAATGGATGCTTCATCTTCCCAATAATGCCATCGAGTATCTCTTTTAATCCAATCTTTTAATGATTTTTTTATAGATTTTTTATTGCCTCTAATAGAGTTAGGCAGAAATTCCATATTAGGGCTATCAAGCATCTTTACTAAATCTTTTAGAAGCGTTTTATCCATTCTCTTAGCACTAGCATTAAATAATTGTCTCATATATCTTAGCTGTTTCTTAGCTAAGGCTTCACCATCCCACCAATTCTCACCTTTAGAAGCATCCCACCATTCCTTACCCATAGTTTTGCTACCAACAACATTTGTAAGCATCATTGTAAAATCTCTACTCATAAACTCATAATTCTTCATACCTTCTTTATATTCCCAGCCATCACTATTTAAATTAATTGGCTCAGTTACATCTTCAGCATTTCTATCAACTAACGCTATTTCTATTTCCTTTTCAAAGGCTTCAACTGCTTCTTTAGATATAACAGATTTATATTTTTTATACTCTTCTATAAACGATTGAACAATTCTATTCATAGATGGTGAATTTCTTGAAGTACCTACAGAAGTACGAGCAAGTGGTACACCTATAAGAGAACCATGAGTACCTAAGAAGACAGGAATATATCCAGTCTCAACATCACCACTAGCTTGAGCTTTAAGAATATCTTCTCTAGTTCCAGTTCCTTTTTTAAATACAGGAGCTTTTTCAGCTAAATGTTTTAAAAATTCTGATTCATAATTTGAAGGTGTAGAATCTAATTTTATATTATATGGTCTAGCAATACCATCATCACCTCTTGTTATATAATTTGCATCAATAAAGGTTATTTCACCACTAACATCTTTAATTACTTTATAAACGCCATTATCTTGATGAGTATATTCTTCCCACTTCGGGTTCTCTATACTATCGGCAACATGAATCCTTCTACTAGTTTTTTGATTTATCAACCTACCATATATAGAATTTGAATCATACATGAACTGAATATGCTTATCATTTAATTTATTATTACCATCCCACATATCTGATGCATATTGGTTGCCTTCATGTACTATCATAGCTCCTTTTTTCATAAACTCATAAAAATTTAAAGAACTATCCATTACAGTAAGGTCTTCTCTTAAAACTTTAGATAAACTTTGACCATGATAATTAGCTAAATGTTTAATCTTATATTTCTTTGCATACTTATCTAATGATATTGTAACAGGACTATCAGAAGGATATCTACTTTCACTATCAAGTCTATCTCTCTGGTGTACTAATTCTAGGCTTCTAGAAGAAGGAAGTATAGTTAATCCTAAATTTAACTGAGCTTCTACATCTCTTATAGTTTGTCTTAAAACTTTTGGCTTATCAGCAAACTCTTCCCAATTCCACATCTGATTAGTTTCATTATACACACCACTACGAGCTAATATACTTTGAGCCATAGATGCTTTAGATGGGCTATTATGACTAATATTATAAACTAACTTTAATAAATCATTTATCTGAGTATCTGAAGCTTTTTGATTAGTAAATTTTTTCCCTAAGTTTTCACGAATACTTTCGTTTAAAGCTTCATGTGTAATTTTAACTGTGTTATAATTAAGAACGTCTAACTGACCAACTAGTTTAGCTAAATAAGCAGCGTCAACTACAGCTGCAATCTCAGATGGTTTTATAAATCCAAACCCAGGCTTACTACCAGCCAAAAAAGGCTTTATATGTTTGTCTAAATTATCAAATAAAGTTTTAGAAAAAGTTTCAGGTGTTAAACCAGTTATTTTAGAAGCTTCCATTATAGCTTCAAATGTATTATTAACTACACCAGATTCTCGTTTAAGCCTATTAATTAATACACCAAATGTATCCTGTTGCTTAGAAGCCATATAATCTACAAAGTCTTCAAGCTTGGTCATTTTTTTCACATCTTCTTTTTTAACTCTTTTGAAAGCTTCAAATAATTTTTGAAAATCATTTCTGACCCCTCTAATATCCATCATTCTCATCTTAGGAGAAATAGCCCCAGACTGCATCAAAGTCATTACCTTAGCTCTTCCTGTAGGTGTCAATGGTTTACCATCGGTTGTTTTAAGACCAGCCAGCGACTCATTAGATGCGAACTCTTGAAGACGAGCAATCATATCTGATTTATATTGTTGCTGATAATAATGCTGCTCTGGGTAATCAAATAAAGGCAGCTTTTCATTTACCACTTTCATTAATGCTCTTACATCTGATACAGTAGCATGTTTAACAGTCTCTCTACCAGCTACCATAGATTGAAGGCCTCCTACATCTCCTGTCTTTTGATGAAATTTTAAAATCTCATTGAATGAATTAATAAAACTATACTCACGAGAATACTTACTTTCAGATAATTTAGTTTTATCTCTAGTATTTTTAATTAATTCTATTCTATGTGATAAATTTCCTTCCTTAACAAATAAATCACTATACAATGTATTTATCTTCTTAAAATCATCTTTTGTAAAAGCATTAGTTGTATTCTTAGATGTAATAAAATCATTTAATACTTGCCAATGTTCTCTAATAGACTTGTTACTTAAAACATCTTCTAGAAAACTTTGAATCATCTGGTCGCCAAGATGTAATTTTCTTCCATATTCTTGACCGACAACAGCTTCATCACCAAAGACTACTTTATTTAAAGCATCCATATGCTTATCTATAACAGCCTCACCCCAAGGAGTAACTCTTTTTCCTTCTTTAAATTCCCCAAAAATCTTATCAACCATCTCTTGTGTCATAATTATTTTAGGTCCTTTATAAACAAGATGAGGTCTCAATAGTCTATTTATATTTGAATCAGGACCAATAAGATGTCTTCCAATAGAACTGCTAGGAGCATTTACTAGTCTTCCATCTCCCCAATCTACAGGATTAACTTCAATAGGACCATCAGCCTTATCCCATTGAAAATCTTTAAAGGCTTGTTCAGCGGGTAAATCTTCGTGATGCTTCTCATAATTTTGTTTAAGTATCTCATTGTACATATCAAGATAGGCTTGTCTATTAATATCTCTAATCTCAGTAGCATAAGGTTCCATATAATATTGATGTATATTTAGTATATCACCAGACTTAATAGCTCCTGGACTATCTGGAGACAAGCTAATAAGAGCATCAAATTTTGCTTCAGCCAAATCTTTCTTTAGAGATTTTAATTGTTTATCTGTTAATTCATAAGATTCTTTTACTTCATATTCATTTACTAATTCACCAATTTCTTCTTTTGTTATATCCCTCTCAACTTTAGCTTCAGGTACAAATTCATGTCTAGCTACAGCAGCGAGGTCTGCGTAAACTTCATCAATAGAAGTAGAATCTTTACCCTCTGCTAATGTTTTCTCTCTAGTGACTGGTCTTCCATCGTCAGTAGTCTCACCAGTATACTTAGGAACTACAAGTTTGTATCTATCAACAATCTTTTTAAGCTTTTGCATATCTTTAGATTCAAGTTTTGCCCCACCTAGACCTCTAGCTAGAGACTCTCCCTCGTTATATATAGCTCTATACAAACCAACATCTAAATTAACACCAAGAGCTTCAAGATACTTATCAACCTTTTTAAAATCTTCACTCATAGCATATGGTCTCTCTTTGAAGACTGTTTTTAATTTGCCACTTCTTGAATCAGTATAAGGTAAAGAATGACCTCTTTTACCCATAAACATACCAAGAGCAGCATGAAACACTACATCTTCTAATTCCATATCTATTGATTCATCAGACATCCATTTCATAAATGTTTCAAAATTAAAAGCCAAAGCTATAGACATCATTCTAAGAGAACTTTTCCCTAAATCACCTGGAATTTCTTTTAAAAATCTAGGATACCAATCTCTAAAGAAAGCATTTTCAGCATCAATCATAGTTCTTTTTAATTCAGTTCTGCCTTTTGGAGTTTTCATTAAATTATCTATATCTCTTAATCCATGTCTCTCACTAATAGGAACTCTATAATCTTGAGGTAATGCTCTTTTCTTATCAGCTTTTTGAATCTTTCTAAGATGACTAAAGAATCCAGCATTATTTTCATAAACATTCTTGACTTCTAAAGCAAATTTCTTTCTATCAGCAAGATATATTTCAGCACCAATACCTCTAGCTTTATCAGGTTCTAACTCATACTTACGAAATCTTCTCTTATTCTTAACAAGACCCGTAACCCTACTCCATCCTGTTCTCATTATAGGCATATCTCTACCACCTGGTATCATTCTAAGAACACCAAGAACAGACCCAAGACCAACAGCATGTTTTAATGTTCCTCCTAAATTCGGTAGAAAGTCAACATCGTCATACGCAGCTGATTCAAATCCAAGCATAGTAGTTTCAACAGCTGCAAATAAAGCAGCTTCTTCTAATGCATGACCAGCTAGATTTCCTAGTCTTGAATTATTAGTAGCCTGACCTATAACTTGATTTAATCTCAGAGCTGGAAACTTAAATAAAGATTTAGTTCCTTCAGTTACAGTCCCAATATTTTTTGCTATATCATCACCTAAAGCTGCTGTAATTCTAGTAGCATCTTCAATTCCAAAACCATTTTCTGTTAATTTTTTAAGTATAGCCTTTGGAGATGCATCTCTAAAAGATTTAGCGAAATTTGTTCTATGCTTTACTGTATGAGCAAGTCTAGAAGCCCCAACCTGTGTACCTAAAGCCCCAAGTTTACTTATGGGTTGCTCAAGAAGACTTTCTATAAACTCTCTTTCGTTTAGACCTCCAGTTTCATTTTGTTTAACCTTAGCCTTTACCCACTTAGAGAACTTCTTATCTTTTTCCATTATCTTTACAGAATCGTCAACAAATCTTTTACTAAATTTATTTATCCCACCTGGAGCCCATTTAGCAACACCCTTTGTAAGTATATTACCGACCCATTTCATTGGCTGCATAAATCCAGCAGCTCCACCTATACCTACAGCAACTCTTTCTTGAAACCCTTTAGGCTGAGCTGCTTCTCTTATATCAAGACCAGTAAGACTTTCAATAGGACCATATAATAATTTAGGAAAACCAAATGTAACTGTCTCAGCATATGTCCACGCTCCTTTCGCTAGAGCTGTTAGAGCATTGCCAGTGTCATCTGGTTGCCGTTTATAATCTCCTTGCATACCAGCTATCTCAGCTAGACTTCTGCCTCCTTGCCTTCTTTGTACTTGCTGTTGAGGTGGCATAGGAGTAACATCAGTAATACCACCAGTCTTACGCATTTTTCTAAGCTGCTCTTGGAACTTTAGTGTTAAACTATCTTGAGGCATATATATTTATTTTACTTTTGAGATTCAGGTAACTGAGAATAATTAGCACCTAGAATAGAATGACCTAACATAGGAAGACCTCTGATTCTATTAACCTTACGAAATCTCTTAGCCGATTCAATGTTTGATTTTTCTTCTTTCAAATCTTCAATCTGAGAACTTAAATTACTCATCTCAGCGTCAGCTAACGATTTCATCTCTTCAGCTCTATTAAAAAACTCCTCCTCTTGTTTAGTTATTTTCACACCAGATTGTCTCTTACTATTGATTATTGATATTTGGTTATTAATATTTTTAATATCTTCTCTTTGACCAGCAATCTCAATAGCAAGAGCATCCATTTGTTTACTAGTTGAATCAGAATCTTCTGATAGAGTTGAACCAGTAACAATAGATTTTACTTCTTCTTCTTCAATATTACCAGACTTCTCATTAGATAAATTAAATAAACTCTGTTCTATCTCATCTTCAGGAGCTGAATATATTTCATCAAACGTAATTTCAGGTGATATATTATACTCACCATGACCAAAATCAATCATCTCTTTAAGAATCAAAGACTGATTTTTACCTGTTCTTTGCATTTCTCTTATTCTATCTTCATCAAAAGTTGCATTAGGTGAATCAGTAAATACATTAAATAATTCTTTTTGTAAATCAGTAGATACATTAGGAATGCCAGCATATGTATTATCTATATGAGTACCAATTTCATTAGCGATAGACATTATAGCTTTATGATTACCAGCTACTGAAGCTACAACGGCCGAAGCAATTCTATCAGCTGTCTCCTTTTTAAATCCATATCCTTTTTTAGACTTTTTCTTGTGTAAGTCTCTAGCAAATTCATAAATCCAATCCTCTGGTTTAACTTCCTGATTCTCAAGATATAAAGCTTGTAAACCTGATTCTTCTAGAAATGCTTCAGCTTGATTTCCAATCATTTGAGTATTAGCAGCTTGTAACAATTCAAGCTTTTGACCAGATAGTTGTATATCTTGCATCCTTTTCTGTTGGGCGAATTGCATTAAAGCTAAAGAACTTTGTAATCTAGTTTGCTCTCTTCTTTCTTCACTCTCTAACATCCTATTTAAAGATGCTAATACATCATATGGCTCTGCCATTATCCTCCTCCAAAAATAC
>Ga0098034_1000692_pt1 | contig 13452 bp, 28 predicted proteins | sample 2_EtaG_FD_77062 | JGI IMG/M metagenome (GOLD analysis project Ga0098034, IMG submission 77062) | Marine viral communities from the Subarctic Pacific Ocean - 2_ETSP_OMZ_AT15125 metaG | ecosystem: Environmental > Aquatic > Marine > Oceanic | place: Pacific Ocean | collected 2015-01-07
AATGAAGAAGAGCTACCTCTTAACTCTGGAGATATTGCAGTGGAACAAGCGGCGGTACATGCTTAGGTTATTTGTAACATTCAGAGTTCTACCTGATGATAAAAGATATATATTAATATCTAAATCTTTTCAGATTGGTGGGCAAAATCAAAGAGCTGCAATATACAAGAGATACCTTAGCATATTTTATGTTAGGGTGTCTCCTGTATATAAGGGATATGAATGCCTTACAATTGCGGTGAATAAATATAATGAATTAACTAAATAATAAAGAGGTGCATGGCTCAAACAGCAGTCAGCTAAGTGAAGTAAGATTAACAGCCTCTTTATTTTTTATAATATTAACTAAAACTAAATAAAACTATGGAACAACGAAAAAAAATGTATTCCGTTTGGGAAAGCGATTGGAATGGTAGGGATTACCCAACATTTTATGAAGAAAAAGAAAAAGCATTTCAACACTTCAAAAACTCTAAAAAAGATAAGCCCCAATATGTTTCAATAAGAGAATGTATAGTAGAAAATTGGGGTACAGATGATAGGGAAATTATAGAGGAAGATAATATACAATCTTACTATTATGAAGATGATGAAAATTAACTAAAACTAAATAACTATGGGAAATGTAAATATGATGAAAATGTTCCTCGCTCTAGGGGGGCTAACATCACAAACAATGGAAGAGAAAATATCATACAAAGAAAAAATTGTATTTTCAACTCCAGGAATTATTAAACCTGAAAATTGGGAAACATTATCACAAGAGGAGAGGTTAAATAGATTAGAGAAATTAGAAACAATTAAATAAATAACTATGAATATAAATTATGGAGATTGGTTAGAAGCAACCTATCAAAATTGTGATGACCCGACTGAATATCAAGGCGAAGAAGAGAAATTTGAATGTGATGAATGTGGATGTTATTACTATACAGATGATAGAGATGATTTTGAATGCCCTAATTGTGAGGACATGGAACAAACAGAAAGAAGTATAACTAAAACTAAATAAAATGGGAAAAAATAAAGAAGAATTTATGAAAGACAGAGAACAAAAAATGACCGAAAGAGAGGAGGAAATTTGGAATCAAGGAGCTAGATTGTTGTCTGCGGAAATAAAAATGAAAACTGACTATATGTTAGAGTTAGAAGAAGTAAAACATCTAAATAATCATCATTTATATTTGTTATATAAATCTAAAACACTGATAGCTGATATGGTTATGTATAACTTAGATAAAGATATGTATAACAGATATGATGATGTAATGAAACAAGCACAAGAATTATTATCCGAACTAAAAGATTATTAAATGAAAAATGATAAGAACGCAAAGATGCCTAAATGGTTTCATGGTAGGGTGTACTCTAAAGGTGGGGTGGTAAATATAAAAGATGGTCAAGCTACATTAAGATTAGACGCTCATGCTTTATCTATATATCATTTAATACAAGGTTATAAGGTTTTAGGTAAGAATGATGATATAAATTTATTAAAAGGAATAGACTGGCTTAGAGCTAATTATCCACACGAATCTGATATACTATTTCCTATAGATAAAGAGTTAAGTTCATTTAATAAAAGAATGAATAGCTCCATAAATAAATCTAGGAAGAATAACTATGATTTATTCGGAAACAAATACTAAATATATACGTTGGTATATACGTTGGTAATACTATAGATAAGATAACATAAAAATAAATAAATATGAAATTAAAAAAAGAATTAGAACATCATGTAATGGAATTAGGAAATTCTGTTCATTATTTTTGTGATGAAGTTGAGTCTTTAACAGAAAAAACTTTATCTAAGATAGATGATAAAGGAGATAATCTAAAGGTTCATACAGACCATTTAACTGATTTAGAAATGAAGTGTATGCATACAATGTATTTAAGAGTGATAGGATATACTTTAATTAGAGGTATAATGGATATGGAATTTGCAGAAAAAGTTTCAAGATTAATGGGAGTTGAATTAATACAAGATGATTTAAAGAATGGAGTCAATGTTCCTAATGAGGTGGTTGATAGTATGTTAGATGAAATAAATAAAAATAAAAAAGATGAGGATAAAAGAGTTAAATAAGAAGTTAAGAAAATATTCAGAAGATGGAGCTAAAAGAGAAAAATTCAAATGGAAAGACATTAAAGATAAACACTCAGATAAAAAATCATTATGTTGTAATTCTCCTATAGTTATATTAGGAGAAAGCGCAAGTCAAGACATAGGAGTTTGCTCTAAATGTAAGAAATTTAGTATAGATAAATCAAAACAAAAAAGATTGTCTGGCAATAGACATCAAAAATTTAAAAGAATAGCAGCGGACGCTCTATATGATTTTGATAGTAATAAATCTCATAACTATAGAGTTCCAAAGAAAAGATAGGAAGAAGGGTTCCCATACCGAAGCAGTGTGGGAGATAACAAATCCCTAAGGTATCAGGTAGGTCTCATATCACCTTTAAGACTTAAGTGCGCCAAATTACCTAGAGGGTGGAAACAAAACACTCAGGTCTACTGGGCTCTTCTTCCTTTTTTTATAAAAAGTTATTAACAATAGTAATATATACAAAAAGTTTGTGTATATTTGCATAACAATTTGCGGATATGTCCGCAGTTTATATATAGATGAATGTGTTAAGGAGTGTGGTATCGGTAACGACCATAAGGATTCATTGCTTTGTTCCTCATAACTCCTTAATTACGTTCATCAATCAATAGTCATTAAATTAAATTAAATTAAAATGGAAAAATCAATTCACACAAAACTTAATGATATACAAATATCATTAAAAGCTCCAAAAAATCAATTCAATAAGTTTGGTAAGTATAAGTATCGTTCAGCTGAAGATATTTTAGAAGCTATAAAACCTTACTTAGAAAAACATAATCTAACTCTTACTATATCAGAAAACACATGTGAGCTGGGAGGTTATTTATTCTTAGATTCAACAGCCACTCTTTATGATTCTGAAACAAATCAAGAAGTAAAAGTAATAGCTTCAGCAGGTATAAATCCAGAAAGAAAAGGAATGGATATAGCTCAATCTTTTGGTTCTAGTAGTTCTTATGCTAAAAAGTATGCTCTTGGTAATATGTTTTTATTAGATGATACTAAAGACGCTGACGCTACATCTAATCCAAAGAAAGTTTCTAAAACTGTTAAAGCTACTAAAAAGAAAATGACTAAAGAAGTTTTAGACTTAATGGTAGACGCTATAGGTAAAGGGAAGGCTGAGCATGTTAAAGAAAGAATGGAGGATTACACAATGACCAAAGTACAAAGAGATATTCTTAATAAAAGATTATCATAATGGAAGAATTAAGTAAATTAGAAGCTCTTCTAAGATTTGGAGAAGATAAAGAGTATTACTCTGATAATGAGTTTGTTACAAATAGTATGTTGGGGTTACTAAATAAATCTCCTCAACATTTATTAGCTTATATGCAGGGATTTACTAAGGAAAGCAAAGCTCTGGATATAGGTAAAGCTTTTCATACTATGATTCTAGAGCCGTCTAAATTAGATAATGAAGTTGTTGTATTTGAAGGTAAAACTAGAAGAGGTAAGGCTTGGGATGAATTTTCTATACAAAACGCAGATAAAACTATTATATCAACATCTGAATGGAATATGATAAATGATATGTCTAATGTTATATTTGAAAATAAAGAAGCTATGGAATTTATTAATAACTCTAAACACGAAGTTGTTGAAGTGTGGAAAAATAACTCTATTAAATGTAAGGGTAAAGCTGATATGGTTGTGATGAATATAGAAAATAAAAAGATTTTAATAGACCTAAAAACTACAAGAGACTCATCTATTGAATCATTTAGAAGAAGCTCTTATAGTTATGGGTACGACAGACAAGCCGCTTTTTACATAGATGGATTTCAAGCTGATGAGTTTTGGTTTGTAGTTATTGAAAAAGAAAATCCATATAGAGTTGGGATATATAAAGCTAGTGATGAATTTATTGAAGGTGGTAGAATTAAAAATAATTATCTTTTAGAAATGTATCAAGAGTTTTTTATAAATAAAATTAAAGATATTAATTCATTTTATTTCAAAGGAGAGTTATAATGACAAACAATAAAATTAAATCAGAATATATTATTAAAAAAATATGTGAATATTTTAATATTGAAGAACATCTAATATTTTCTAAAGGGAGAAGAAAAGAATTAGTTGAAGCTAGACATTACGCTATATATTATATGTATCATTATGGAGATACTTTAGGTTCTCCATCCGCTGTTAGAGATGTATTTAAAAATAGGGGAGGTATTACAAATCACGCCACTATTATATACGCTGTGAAAAAAATAGAAGATGATTTATCTTATTCAATAGATTCAAATAGAAAAATGTTAGAGATAGACTCTTTTATTGGGATAACCAAAAGAAATTATTTAACTATACATTACTTTATGGATGTGAATAAAGGACATGTTATAAACATGAGCTCTGAAGATAATAAAATATTATGGAAACACGAATCAATACAAAAAAGAGGTAGTAAACTATATTTAATAGGAGAATATAAACACCCAGAACACGGGTGGCTTAAATCAGATAACAAATTTTATGATTACGGAGGTTATCTGTGTACAGGATTAGATGCTGAGAGAGTGTATGAAAATAAATAAGGGTGAAAGGCTTTCCTTACCTACTTAGTCGTAATACTTGTTTTGGCCGAGTAGCCCTTATTTTTTAATAATAAATAAAATGAATTTAAAATAAATAAAATGAAAATAATACAATTAGTTAGTTGGAGTGAGGTTGTTAGTAAGCACAAACATACACATAATTATAAAGAAAGAAAAGAACATGAAAAAGGAACTGATTACGGAATAAAGATTGATAAAGTAGATTTTATGTGGTTTGAGAGTGAAAATGTTAGACAGGGTGCATTAAAGGAGTTTATTAAACATCCTAAACATTTTAAATTAGTAGAATGAATTTAAAATACTTTAGAAAACACTTAAAAGAAAGTTCTGACAGGTTAGATATGACCTATTCTATGATGCATATATTAATATATGCTTATCATTCAGAATATTTTACTAAACAAAACATAATAGATGATGTTCCTTTAGGGGCAGATACTATACAGTCGGGTGTTAAATTAATGAAAGACAAGAGGTTAATTAACACATTAAGAGGTGGTGGCAATGGAACCACAGCTCTTTATAATATTTCTGGGTTTGGCAAAAGAGAAATTAAAATGATGTATAATAAAATAAAACAAACAGGGGAAGCCGAAAACCTTTACTAGAGTAGGCGGAATGCTAAATATATATAAAATGGCAAATTCAATAATCAATTTCAGCATCAATCTAGATAAGATTGATAAAAGCAAAATCATCACTGGTAAAAAAGGTAAATACCTTAACCTTACATTAGGTTCTAACAGAGATGGTGAAGACCAGTATGGTAACACTCATTACGTTTATCAATCTCAAACTAAAGAAGAAAGAGAAGCTAAGGAAGATAAAAACTATCTTGGTAATGGTAAAGAGTTTAACTTTGACGAACCTAAGAAAGAAGCTGTAGTAGAGGCAACTGAAGGTTCTGATGATGACCTACCATTCTAATGGCCGCTAAGTCGTATTGGTTTCCTCATGATACGACAGCTTTTAACGATATGAAAATAGAGTCTATGACCTCTGTATATGGTTCAGAAGGTTATGGATTCTATTGGATTATTGTTGAAACCTTGTCTATGGAGGAAGGGTATAAATTATCTTTACAAAAGAAATCCGTATATGGTGTGCTCTCTAGAAGAACTCAATCAACTACAGAAAAGATAAAGGAATTTGTTGAAGATTGTATAAATGATTTTGAATTATTTCAATCTGATGGAGATTATTTTTGGTCTGATTCTTTACAAAGAAGATTAAAGAAACGAGATGATAAGTCTCAAAAAGCAAGAGAGTTAGTTAATAGGAGATGGAATAAACAGAAATCTAATGCGGACTTGTCCGCAAAAAAAGATACCGAATCACGTTCATCATTAACAGAGAACTTAGAAGAATTTGAAAATTTTTGGTCTATATACGATAAAAAGGTGGGTAAAGACAAATCTTATTCTTTATGGGGAAAACTTTCCAAAAAAGACAAAGAAGATTGCATGAAATTTATACCTCTTTATATTAAAGAAAGACCTAATAAACAATACAGAAAGAATCCTGAAACATTTCTTAGAAATAAAAGTTGGAATGATGAGATAATAACTAATGGTTCAGTGTCTGAAGTGGAGAAGTATGATAATGTTAGTAATGATGAATTTAAGAAGGCGTTTGGAGCATGATAGATAAAAGTTTATTATATGATTATGGTATTTCTTACAGAGGTAAATGGAATCATGAAATAAAAGCTGTATGCCCTAAATGTTCTCATGATAGAAAGAAAAAGAAAGAGCCTTGTCTTTCTATAAATACAGAAACAGGAGTTTTTATCTGCCATCACTGCCAATGGTCTGGTAAAATAATAGAAAAAAAGATGAGGGAAATTAAGTATATTAAACCTAAATACAACAACAAAACATCACTAACCAATAAGGTTATGAAGTATTTTGAGTCTAGAGGTATATCTCAAGATGTTGTTAAAAGAAATAAGATAAGTGAAGATGAAGTATATATGCCTCAAGTTCAAAAGAAAAGAAAAGTTATTAGATTTAATTACTTTAGAGATGATGAGTGTGTTAATGTTAAGTTTAGAGATTCGGAAAAGAATTTCAAGCAGGTAGCTGGAGCAGAAAAAGTTTTCTATGGATTGGATGATATTAAAGATAATGATGAAGCTATTATAGTAGAAGGAGAATTTGATAAACTATCTTTTGATACAATAGGTTTAACTAATTGCGTGTCTGTACCAGATGGAGCTCCTAACGCTAACGCTAAGAATGTTGAAGCTAAGTTTTCTTACTTAGATAATTGTTATGAATATTTTGAAAACAAGAAGAAAATATACATAGCTGTTGATAACGACGCTAATGGAAGGAGGTTGTTAGATGAATTAAGTAGAAGATTAGGAAGAGATAGATGTTGGATAATTGATTTTCCTGAAGGATGTAAAGATTCTAATGATGTCCTTGTAAATCATGGAGAAAAAACTCTTTATGATTGTTATGAAGACGCTAGAGCGTATCCTGTAGAGGGGGTTTTTGGAGTTGATAGTGTAGAAGAAATGCTTTGGGATTCATACCATAATGGTAAACAAAAAGGAGTTACTACAGGATATTCTTCTTTAGACCCTCATTATACATTTAGAGCGGCTGAGTTTGATGTGTTCACTGGGATTCCAGGACATGGTAAAACATCTTTCTGTTTGCAATTAATGTTAAATTCATCTATTTTATACGGATGGAAGTGGGGAGTGTTCTCTCCTGAGAATTATCCCATAAACGAGCTCTACGAGACTTTAATAGAAATGTACATAGGGACTACCTCAGACGTGGAATCTGACCACAGAATGTCTGTAAATGAGTATAGAGCGGGTATGAAGTTTATAAACAAACATTTCTTTGTAGTTTACCCTGAAGAAAGCTTCTCTTTAGATATTATATTAGAAAGATTCAGATATTTAGTGCATACTAAAGGAATTAAAGGAGTTTTAGTAGACCCTTTTAATCAATTAGACCATAACTATAATGGTATGTCTGAAGCTAATTATGTCGCTGATACCTTGAATCAAATTAGAAAATTCACAAAAGCTAATGATGTTAAATTTATAGTTATAGCACACCCCATAACTATGAGAAGCGATAATGGAGTTAAGGATAATGAAGTTCCTACAGCTTATAGAATATCAGGAGGGGCAAATTGGTTTAATAAAGCTGATAATATTATTACGGTTCATAGACCTAACCCAAAAGATTTTTACGACACTACAACTAATGTTCATGTCCAGAAAATTAAATTCCAAAAATTAGTGGGAGTTCCAACAGGGGCTCCAGTGCCATTAAATTACCACAGGCCTTCAGGTCGTTTTTTAGAAAATAACACATATCCATTAGATGATTTAGTAAATAAAGTTGATGGAGAAAGATTACCATATTAATATATTATGAAAGAAAAATTTAAAAAAGATTTAAAATACGGAAGAGAAGGTGAGGTTATTGTAGCTACTTACCTTTCCTTACAAGGAATGCAAATTATAGAAGGAATTAGTAAGGATGAGTATAATCCTGATTATGATTTACTTATGTATTCTCCTAAACATGATAAGAATCTAAAAATGGAAGTTAAAACAGATGATTATGTTAGTGATAGTAGTGATACAGGAAACATAGCTATTGAAATAATGTTTAAAGACAAACCCTCTGGTATAAGCTCCACTAAATCAGATTGGTGGATTTATTATATGCCTAATATAAGCTCTAATAATCTTTGGATGATGGAGGTATCTAGCTTAAAAAAGTTGATTAAAGACAATATTGAAAACTTAAAAGTTGTAATGGGTGGCGATGACAATCAATCTAAATTAGTTTTAATACCTAGGAAAGAGTATAGTGGATACTTTGGGATAGATACAATAGTTAAAAAAGAATTAAAGAAAAAAGATGAATAGTGTATTTATACCAGGCAATACGCCTAGTAGTAAAAATTCTCAGCAATGGACTGGTAAGTATTTAGTTAAATCTAAAACTACACAGAGGTATGTAAAAAATAGTAAGTGGTATTATGTCGCGAATAAAAAAGAATTTAAGAAAATGTTAAAAGGTAAAAAGAAACCTTATGATATAGAATTTACCTTTTATAGAAAAACAAAAAGAAAATTTGACTACATCAATGCGGCTCAAATAGTTCAAGATTTGATGGTTAAATATGGATGGTTAGATGATGATAACTGCACTGAGATGAAACCTCATTTCGGGAATTACGTTCATCAGAAGGATAATCCAGGAGTGTTAATTAAAATTTTATAATATGTTAGAAATAATAATGTTTGGAGTTGGGTTTGTATCAGGTATGTATGTATGCACCCAAATAGAAAAAGGAATAGATAGAAATATCACAAGAGACACTTTGTCAGAAAGAGAAAAAAATATAGAAAAACAAAACGAATCTTTTAATAAAGGATATAAAAAAAATGATTAGTTATATAGGAGGTAAAAGCCGAATGGCTAAATGGATATGTGAGTATATACCAAACGATATAGAAACATATGTTGAGGTTTTTGGTGGAGCTTTTTGGGTGTATGTAAATGGAGATATACACGAAAGACCTAAATTAAAAGAGGTTGTGTATAATGATAAAAATAGATTTATGGCTAACCTATTTCAATGTATGAGATTCCCAGAGGAACTTTATGAAGTTTTATGTGAAGAAAAATCTCAAAATAAATCTCTTTTTTATAAATGCCAAGAAAATCTTAATATTATAAATAAACAAAATTGTTATTTTCCTTTAGGAGATTGTGATATAGCGTCTCAATACGCTTATGTTGCCACACAAGTTTTTTCAGGCTCAAAGATATTAGAATCTAAATTTATAGATTTGAAAGGTAAATATAGTAGTAAATACGACTCTTTAATAAGAAGGTTACAAAAATTTGATATTGTTGAAAGATTAGAAAGAATAACAGAAGTGGAAAATATGGGATATTTAGAACTAATACAGAAGTACGATAGCCCTACCACTTACTTTTATTGTGACCCACCTTATTGGAAAACTGAGAACTACTATAGTAACCACGACTTTGATAGGAACGACCACGAATTGTTATGTAAGATACTTACACAAATTGAAGGAAAGTTTGCGTTAAGTTATTATGACTTTAAACAATTAAGTGAGTGGCTTCCGAAAGATGAATATAGGTGGGAGGAAAGAGAGTTTACAAAAGCTGCTGGAGCTAGTAAAGGTAAGAAACAAAATAAAAGCACAGAATTACTTATTATGAATTATTAATTTATATATTTGTATTATGAAATACAACAACATAAGGAATATTTTAAGAAAACAAATTGATAATAATGTAAAAACATTTTGGACATTTAATGAAGAAGAAAAAGAGTTTACACAAATATATAAAAGTTATACTAATAAACTTAAAATATATACAGCTCAACAATTAATAGATAAATTAGAAGAATATGAAAGAGAAGAAGCACAGTAAATATTATTATGATTATGATAGAAATAGGAGCTCAACACTAGACCAGTATAACGCGGACAAGTCCGCAGTATTAGACGATAGAATACCTGAATACTATAAAGGTAAAGAGGGGTATGAAGCTCGTAGAGTGTGTGATAATTTTGAATTACCATATCATTTAGCTACAGCTGTTACATATCTATTGAGAGCATATCGTAAACACGACACTCCTGTAGATTGTATTAAAAAAGCGATAGCTCATTTAGAATTTGAATTAGAAAAAATTAAAAGAGATAATGGCTAAATTTACATGTAAAAAATGTAAGAATAGCATTACACTAGATGAGTATACCATATCCGTTAACAATGGAGAGTTAGTAGTCCCTCAAGCGTTTTGTAAAAAATGTGAAGAATATATGACTGAGAATGATAAATTCAACGGATGGGGAAAAGCTTTAATGAGACCAGGAGGTAAGGTGAGAGGTAAAAATGACTATTAACCTATTTCTCTTTTAATTCAGGCTGTGTGGTGCCGTTTTCTAAGAACGCATAAACCTTATTAGATTCATTTATAATCTCAGACATTGTTGTCTCTTTATTCGCCCCTAAAACCATAGCTGTTGTTTTGAAAGCTTCCATTCTTAATAATTTTCTATCTTGAGAAGCTCTTTCATCTCTAATATCTGTTATTGCGGGATTTGTGATGTCCATATTTTTCATAGGTCTATATTTATTTTTCGCCATATTATTTATTCCAGTTATATTTATTACCTAAATTCATAGGGATAAAAATAGCGGTTCGCCCTCCATCTACCACTATACCACATCCTAATGTTGGTTTTTTAGGGAAATTCTTTCCATATGAAAAGGCCATATGGTCTACATCTATACCACAACCAACATTCATTCCGAATATAATATCATTACGAGAAGCCATATAACTAACTCCTCCAAATGAATGTGAATGACCAATAACTGTAGATTGTCTATTTGCTATAGCTCTATTACGAGCTCCACTAATACCAGAAGAACCTGTACCATGAACATATAAAACATTATCAATCTCCCATTCCATCTGCCATTTCCATCCTTCTGGGGCATTCCAAATTTCTTCATATGTTTTTAGATACCTCTTAGGTATACCAGCTGAGGTAGCTTGTCTAAATGGAAGAGCTGAATGATTACCTACACAAACCTTTACATCTGGGAAAGTTTTATACCATCTCTCCATAGCTTTTTGTGCTTGCTCAGCCTCTCTAACAGCGTTAGGCATCTCTAATTCTGATTCATGATATGAAAGTGCCGCATTATCACATTCATCTCCAATATGAATGATTTCTGTGCACCCAAATCTATTAAAAACATCATAACAAAAATCTCTATAATCAGGATGACAGAAAGGTTCATGGGTGTCTCCTATAATTCCTACATTTGTGGTTAATCTATGATTGTTTATTAAATCTTCCTCTTGAGGAGTTAGTCTTAATCTTTTACCATATATCTTACCCATTGAATTTTATTTTGTACAAAAATAAGTAAAATATAGATACAAACAATAATTGTTAATAACTTTTATTTTAGGATGTTTTTGGTGGGGATATCTATACTTTCACAATATGAAGATACGTTAAACCCAGGACAGGATTTCCCAGATAATTCTCCATGACCTACAATTAATAAATTAGGATATCTTCTTAACATATATTTCAAATAAATATCAAAAGTAATTTGCTGTTCTTCAGTCATAGTATTTTCGGAATTAAATCCATCTTTAGATACACCTCCTACATAAGCTATATGTCTAGCTAGAGGATATATATTTTGACCATTATGTGATAAATTCCATTCTTCAACTCTACCATCTTCATTAAAAGGAGTTAGGTTACTTATAGTCCCATCTAAATGTATAACATCTGAATATCCCACCTTGTCCCATCCCTTGCCATGTGGAGGTGATAACATATGAGAATTAATTATTTGTTTTTCAGTAATCTCAATATCATATTCCGTATTAGTGGAGTGTATTACAAGATATTTGAGGTTCATAATTTTTAATATGTAAACTTATCTTGAGAATATTCTCTTGTTGTACATACAACATCTATACTGTTTATTATATTTGATTTCACTTGAATATAAGAACCTTGTGGTATATTAAATGTCCCAGGCGTAGCCCACTCCCATGTATTTACGGTGTCCAGAAAATTATATGTCTTTGTTGTTGCAAGGGTTAAGTCTTCAGATAGCATTATGTCAGTAGTTGCACCGTCATCATCTACATAAACTAATTTAGCGTTAAACGTAATACCAGTACTATGTTTAACATTAACAGTGAAATGTTGTAGTACAGTGTTAGGGTTATGAGCTGTAGCTATTGTTTCGTAAGTATCAGCCGCATTGGTTGTATCATAGAAAAAATAATCTCTCCAATACATGTTCATTGTTACGCTCTAGTCCAGTAAGCGTATTCAGCTATTATAGAACCAGAAGAGGATTGTAACTGAACTCCCTTTGAAGCTCCACCTGAAGGTAGTAATACAAATTCTCCTGGAGCTAACTTACCCATAACAACATCATCAGTGTTTTCTATATTAAGAGTTGTTGTAACAGTCGCTCCAGCGGCATCTACTCCTGTATGTTTTATATAAACAAAGTATGTTTGTCCATCTAAATTTGGTTGTATAATGTTATTCCCACCTACAGTCCCAATGTCTTTACTAGATAATCCTTGGTGATTACCAGATGTAGTAAGAGTTTCTCTAACTGTTAGATTTAAAGCTTCATCCGAACTTATTGTAGAACTTACTAATTTTAATGTTATATCTATTGTTGCCATTTTATTTATTTATTTATTTATTTATTAACCTCTAGTCCAATAGCCATATTCAGCTTGACATGTGTTAGCTGACGCTTCTAATTGAATCTTACAAGCTCCTCCTCCGTAATAAGGAAAGAACATAAACTCTCCTGATTGTAACTCAGCTATCTGAGTCCCATCAGCTGTTTCAACCCTAACCTTGTCTGTACCAGATGAATCTCCCGCAGCATTTATTCCTTTATGTTTTACATAAACATATTTACAGGAGTCAACACTTGGGACTATAACATTATCTCCTCCAGTTGTTGTTACCGTAACAGTAGAAAGATTGACATTAGGAATCGCAGTTGATAATTCATCACTTATATTTATTAAAAATTCCCCTGTAGTTACACCTGTAGACGAATACTCCATTGTTAGTGATAATGCTGGTTTTAATGTTGCCATGTTATATTCTTTTTATATTATCTTATCTATAGTAATACGTTGGTATATACCTTGGTATTAATGAATTACGTTCA
>Ga0098034_1000703_pt1 | contig 13345 bp, 9 predicted proteins | sample 2_EtaG_FD_77062 | JGI IMG/M metagenome (GOLD analysis project Ga0098034, IMG submission 77062) | Marine viral communities from the Subarctic Pacific Ocean - 2_ETSP_OMZ_AT15125 metaG | ecosystem: Environmental > Aquatic > Marine > Oceanic | place: Pacific Ocean | collected 2015-01-07
AAGGACGATGGGAGCGAAGAGGAAAGAGTTAAGATGGGAGTTGATAACAATGATGACGGTTACATTGAGGTCTATGACGACGGCGACACCAAAGTAGTTGATATATCTGGAAATGGAAACGCATCATTTTCAGGAGCTGTTTCAAAGGGAAGCGGATCGTTTAAGATTCCCCACCCATTAGAATCTAAAAAGGAAACCCATCACTTGGTTCACAGTTTTATTGAGGGACCACAAGCTGATTTAATTTATAGAGGGAAAGTGGATCTTGTTGATGGATCTGCTGAAATAGATATAGACACTGTCAGCGGAATGACCGAAGGAACTTTTGTTGTTCTTTGCCGAGACATTCAAAGCTTCACGACCAATGAATCAGGTTGGACTGCTGTCAGGTCCAGTGTGTCGGGTAACATTCTGACAATTGAGGCACAAGACGCTACATGCACAGATTCAATTAGTTGGATGGTAGTTGGTGAACGTCAGGACGATCACATGATGAACACTGGCTGGACCGATGAAAACGGAAAAGCTATTGTAGAGCCTTTAAATCCAGAGCCAGAGGAAGAAGAAGAAGACGATGAGTGATATTACAGAAATGATCCCAGAATCCATTAGCGATATTGAGATATTGGAGAAGCTAACCCCATTTCAGAATCAATCACATATCCTGCCGGTGGATGATAATGAAACTCATGCCGATATATTAGAACGGCAGATGCTTGAAAATGTATTGAATGGTGAACCTAATACATTTCTATGCTCAGAATTACCCGAATGTGTTAATCATTATTTTGCTCCGGGGATTTATCTGAGAGAACTACACATGGCTAAAGGACTGGTTGTTGTCGGACATAGGCATAAAACGGAAACGGTAAATATTCTTCTAAAGGGGAAAGTAGCCATTATTGAAGACGGAAAACTTATATATAGAGAGGCTCCATTCACCTATGTTTCTCCGGCAAAACACAGAAAAGCTCTTTATGTAATAGAAGATATTATATGGCAGAATCCTCATCCTTCTGATGAAACTGACCTTGAAAAATTAGAAGATATTTTCATAGAAAAAAGTCCTGCATTAATGGAGTTTGAAAGACAGATATTAGAGTTTAACGAAGAAAGGAAATTAGTATGAGTTGGGCAATGGTAGCTTCAGCAGCTATAGGCACAGTGAAAGCAGCAGCTTACAGCGCAGCGGGATCAGCACTTACATCAGCACTTACCTCTTCAGGAGGTGGTGGTGGAACAGGCGGAACAGTGAAAATAGATCCGATTGATATAGAAAAGGTTCTTAAATCAACTGCCAAAGGATTCGAAGAAGCAACTCCGGCTATGATTAGAGCCGAAGAAGCAATGCGTCCAGCTATGCAGAGGCAGGCTCTAGAGGATGCCAGAACGGCTTTAATGGGTGCTGATCCCGCTCTCAGAGAAGAAAGAGACATAGCGGAGGCTGCTGTAAAAGCATTAGAAGTTGGTTTATCTAAGGCCACGGCTGAAATCCGAGCTAAGGAATCCGAGATTGAATCAACGACCTTTAATGTTGAAGACCAAAAGGAGGAATGGGAAAAAACCAGAATCCTTTATCAGGATGAGTTAAAGGCAACAGCCACACTCCAGACCGAGTATGAGGACTACACTAGCGATTTTGGGAAATTAAAAGATTTTAAAAATAAATATTACCCATTAGTCGAGATGTCAGGTCTCCAGAGAGGTAAACTTAAAAAATCAACAAAAGGAATTTTTGCTACTGATATTACAAGATTAGAAAAGCTAGATGCTAATTGGAAAACTGCCCTTGCAGATGCTTTGGTCATTGAAGAAAAACTCGGTGAATCCTATGCCGATGCGGGAAAGAGATATGACTGGCTCGAAACACAGGCAGAAGAGGCAGGATTCAAAGATGCAACGTCCTATCTTGATGATCTTGAAAAGAATTACACTGAGGGTATTGGTACTCTTGATGATGAAATAGCAGCTCAGCCTGAAGACGTTGATGCATATGAACCTTATATTAGGGCTGAAAAAGCATTTAATGAAAATAAGAGAGTAGAATTAGGAGAACTTGCTAATCAAATTGAGAATTTGAAAAAAACTGGGCAATTCTCTGATGAGAATTATGAAGCATTAAAAGGAGAATTTGAGGATACGGCTGCTGCGGTTCTTGAGGGTAGTCCGGGTATACTCGACTTGGCTGAATATTCTGTAACCAGACAAGCAGGTGTTGGTGAACGCTTGAAAGAAGCTGCCTTAAAAAATGAATTTCGGATCATGCAGGAATTGGCTCCTAAGTTGGTTGAGATGTATCGGGAGACTAATCTACCCGCCGCAGCATTAGCTAACCTAGTAAAGGAACAGGCGGATCTGATGATAAAAGAACCAAATCGTTCTTTTAGTGATCAACAAGTAGCTTTAACTGAACTAAGGAAAAACCTTGGTTTGTCCCCGGATAAAAAAGCACTGGAAACTAAAGTGGCAGACGCAGTATCTACGTTTATAGATCAAAAGTCTCTTGGTTCTCCGCAAATTCAAACAGATTTATCAGCTAAAGTTGGATCTTTGATGTCGGGGCCATCAGCAGGTGAAGCAGAAAAAGCACTTTACGGAGCAGCCTTCGATGAACAAGGAGCAAGGAGAGGTCCATCTCTGGAAGCACAAAAGTTGTCTACATTTGGACAAGGACAATTGGCTTCTGAATTAGCGGCCCGTGGACCATCGGCTGCTGAAACCGCCCTTTTAGCAGCAGGTGGAGCAGCACCCGGCGGGGCAGCACAAGCAGAGGAACTATCGAAATTTGGAATAGATCAATTGGCTGCGACAGCGACACCTGCTGGATGGGCTGAAAAAAATTTACTAGCAGCCGCTCAGACAGCAAAAATAAGACCAACAGAAGCAACGAATTTTGCACGATTCGGAATAGACCAAATGGCTGCGACAGCGAGACCGGCTGGGGCTGCTGAAAAAGCTTTACTAGCAGCCGCTCAGAGACCAACAGAAGCAACGGGTTTAGCACAGTTTGGAGCAGATCAATTGGCTGCTACTGGTAGAACGGCTTCACCTGTAGAAACAGCATTGGGAACCGCTGCGGCGGATCGTTTAGGCTTCGAACAACGGCTAGCTGGAATGGGAGAAACCGATATAAGAACGGCGGCACAAGCCTTGTTGGGACAAGCAGCAGGTGGACCTTCTGCTGTTCAACAAAATGTTCAAGCGCAAGCATTGCTTGATATTGCCGAAGGTGTTCGTGGCGCATCCTCAACGGAACAAGCGTTAAGGCAAGCTGCTGAAACAGGTTTGGGAGCAACTCAAAGGACTGAAGGGGCCAGAGAGCAGGCTTTAACGGCGGAAGGACTACGATTGTTGCAAAAACAGGCAGGTGGACCATCTGGCGTTCAAAGCGCAATGGCTGATGCTGCCATAAGAGATATGGGAGCTGGAGCTAGAGGAGCTTCTCCTCTTGAAATCGCTTTAGGCGTATCGGGAATGCGTGGCCTGGATGCTCAAGCCAGAGGAGCTTCTGATATTGAACAAGCCCTTAGTGCTTCAGCGATGCGTGGCATGGGTGCCGATGTCAGGGCTGCTTCTGAAGTGGAAAGAGCTTTAGGGTTGTCAGCCATGCGTGGCATGGATGCTCAACAACGTGCAGCTTCTCCTGAACAGATTGCAATGCAGGCACGAATTGGAGAACTCATCGGAGGCGCAGGAACACTTTCCCCGTTAGAACAACGCCAGGTGGAGCAGGAGATGTTGGCATTACAACAACGTCAGGGTAGAGCTAGAGATACTGGTGCTGCCGCTGCTGTTACTGGTCGCATGGCCGAGGCTCGCCGGGCTGATTTAGGGCAGGATTTAGGTCTAGCTTCAGCCCTTCTCGGTCAACAAGATGCTTTGACACAAGCTGCAATTCAAGAGCAGAGGCAAGCGCAAGCATTAGGTCAACAGGGTGCCCTTGGTGCTGCTGGACTGGAGGCTGCGAGACAGGATGAAATGATGAGACAAAGGGCTTTAGGGCAAACTGGTGCTACCAGTGTCGCTGGTCTCGAAGCAGGCAGGCAAGATGAAATGCTCAGGCAGCAAGCACTGGGTCAACAGGGAGTTCTTGGTGCAGCCGGATTGGAAGCTACCAGACAAGAGGAGATGCTCAGACAACGAGCTTTAGGTCAACAGGCGGGTGTATCGGCAGAACAAATGGACATTGCCAGAGCGCAACAACTGGCAGCAGAAAGGCTAGCTGGAGCCGGATTCTTAGGAGAAGCTGAAAGCCTGCAACAAGCTAGAATACAAGAAGACTTACAGCGGCAGGGAATTGCTCAACAGGCTGCTGCTCAAACAATGGGGCAGGAAACAGCGAGACAAGCAGAACAGTTACGTAGACAAGCACAAGGACTACAGGCTGGAATGACAGCAGAGCAGATGGAGCTTGCCAGACAACAACAGGAAATTGCTGCCACTCAAGCAGGGGCAGGATTGGTTTCCGGAGCCGATGCTTTACAACAAGCTCGGTTCCAAGAGTTGATGGCCCAACAACAGGCCGGAGCGGGGATGGCTGCCACTGCTGGGCAAATGGAAGCACAACGCTTTGCCGAGATGCAGGCTCAACAGGGAATGGGAATGCAGGCAGCAGGTCAGGCAGGTTCGCTCGGTTTACAGGGGCAACAACAACAGCTATCTGCTTTAGGTGATGCCGGAGATTTAGAAGCGCAACGGATGGCCGAGATGCGGGCTCAACAGAGCATGGGAATGCAAGCCTTGGGTCAAGCTGCTGGTCTCAGTTTACAGGGACAACAACAACAGCTAACGGCTTTAGAATATGCCGGGGATTTAGAAGCTCAACGAATGGCATCCCTACAAGCCCAGAAAGAAATAGGAGCGCAAGCCTTGAGCCAAGCTTCCGGTTACGGTTTACAAGGTGGAGCACAACAGTTGGATGCACTGCAATACGCTGCACAACTAGAGGCTCAACGAGAGGCTGAATTACAGGCTCAACGAGGAATAGGATTGCAAGCATTGACGCAAGCAGGAGGGCTTAATTTGCAACAGAGGCAACAGGAATTGGCTGCATTAGAAGCTGCTGCTCAAAGGGAAAGTGCAAGGGAATCGCAATTCTTACAAGGTATCGGTCTCTCCACAGCAATTTCCCAAGAGGAGTTTAGACAATCGGCTATTGCTAGAGATCTGGAAAGGGAAAAACTCGTTAGTGGATCAGCCGTTACCTCTGACATAGTAGAGAGAGATCTCAGAGAACAAGCCAGAGAACAAGCTATGGAAGCTTCTCTCCTTACGCAGGAACAAGATATGGAAGCCAGAAGGAGAGCCGAGAATTATGCGAGAGAACAGCAAGCATTAACTACTGCTGGACAAGCGTTTACTATGCAGCAGAGAATAGCCCCAGATGTCACTGCTTACATGGGTCGACCGGCCTCCCAAGGTGCCGGGTTGGATGTGCTAGGTGTGAGCCAACAGCAAGCCCAATATGGTACTACTCCGAAAGCTTTTAATTATGATGTGGGAGTGAATGTTGCTATGGCAGAACAAGCTAACTTGACTGCTCTACAGGGAGCACAGACGTCTGCATCAGCAGCGAAGAAAGCTGGGATGTATAGTGGTCTAGGGAATGTAGTTGGTAGTTTTCTTGGGACTGAAGCAGGTGCCGGAGGAATTATGGATATATTTGGCAGCGGCGGAGGCACCAGCGGTGGAGGCACCAGCGGTGGTGGTAGTTATTCTAATCCGCCGACATACAATATGCCTCAAACTAGTTTTGAACAATGGAATCCCTTGACATAAAATAATTAATTTTTTAAGGAGAAAATATTATGGCTAGAGTAGGTGAATCAATAGATGCCAGACTTTTACGTCTGGACCCGCAGGTATTCAGATCAATAGAAAGTGCAGGTGCTTCTGCGGGTGCTATGTATTCCAGCTTAGGTGAAAGTTTTGCTGGAGCTATCAAGAGCCATGCTGAAAGAGAAAAAGAGAAAAAGGAGAAAAGGGAGAAGGAAGAAAAAGATAAGGCAGCAGCTTTAGATTATATTAGAACGATGGAGAACATCGATGCTGCCGGTATTCTTAAAGGCAAATCCGAGCATCCTTGGGCGGAATTAGGTAAAAGACCACAAACTAAAATCGATCCTGCAACCGGCCGGCCTCAGCCTTCTAAAGAAAGTGTCAATTTTTATTCAAGTCTTAGAAAGGGTGTTACCGATAATAATTTAACTTATGCTCAGGTGGTTCAAATGTATAACAGTATGTTGTCTCAAGAGCATTTTAGGGAGACCCAAGCTTTACAAACGAATATTGCCGAGATGAACATCAAAAGTAGGGAAGGTATTTCCTCAGCCCAGATTACTGCCCAAGGAAGTCTAGCAAATGTCGATGAATTAGGGAAAAGATATACTGAGAAACTAAATCAACTGGGGAAAATAATTGAGTTAGCTGGGAAAGGAGTTAATGTAAGTATCGATTCCGAAGGTAACCCAAAAGTGGGTGTAGGACTTAATGCGGTTGGAATAGCTAACCGAAGTAATCAAATAATGAATGCCAAATCTATTGACGCAGCCAGCAAGATGGCTGCCGCTACGGACAAATTCATTGATTTTAGTGGAATGCAAACGGATCTAGTAAAAATGGATGAAGCTGAGGGTGTTAAGAAATATACAGGTAAATTAACTTGGCAGGAATACTCAGACAATTTTGATAAACTCATGGCCGAGTTAAAGAGCAAGACAGTAGCATCAATGCTCGCTGACTTCTATGCGGGGAAGGATACAAAGGAAACACATGCTGCCGGATTATTTGGATCAAAAGACTATGCAGGAGCTGATCCATCACAACCTGATGCGACCACCACAATTATCCTTCTACCTTACAAACCGGATTGGGGCCGCACGCCATATCCAGTGGGGGGAGGTCAGATGCAAGCAGGAGATTACAGGACACAACAGAATGTCACTCCAATAGGGGGCATATATCATGCGGGTTATTACATTAAACTAAAGAAAGAGCTATGGCCACCCGATCCAAAATAATAGAGAAAGACTTAGATCCAGTCTCTGGAGGTCCGGTTCCAGTGGGGGGAATTGCTAGAGTTGCTATTGAAAGACAACGGGCTACTCATAAGAAACATCCATCGGAAGTTATATTAGGAGGAGATCTTCCCGAGCCTGAAGATCCAATCTCTTTAAAGGAGCTTGGAAAGGGTATAGCAGTAGAAACAGTGGGGGGAGTTGCTTCACAGGCTGCGGGGATTAAGGCCGGGGCTATAGTTGGAGCTTTGTCTGGTCCTGCTGCTATTGTTACAGCACCCCTCACCTATGCAGCGGTTTCATTCTCTGGAGGATTTGGGTCTAGTGTGTTAGCTCAAAGAGCAGAGGGCAGGAGTTGGGATGAAATTTCTTGGGGAAGAGCAGTTGCGGGTGGTCTGATTACCGCAGTCCCCGGAGGTCAAGCAGTTAGGGGAGCTTCAAAAGTTGGAATAATAGCAAAAGAAGGTGCTAGGGGAGTTGGATATGGTGTGACCGAAGCTACCACTAGAGCAATCATAGATGAAAAACGTCTTCCAACGAAGGAAGAGGTTACTCAGTTAGGTTTGTGGGGAGGAGGCTTTGGCCTCGGTGCAAGAGGAGCAGGAATGTCTGTGGGAGCCGGATATAGGGCAACCAAAAGGCGAGTTAGTGACTACTTAGGACTAACTGGGGATATTGTGCCCGGGTTCCCTAAGATTCTGGACGATGCTCCTTTTGTGCCCGGTTTTGACAAAGTTCCCAAGGGCACTCCAAAGGCAACGCAGGCTGATATTGACTGGGTTGTGGCAACGGCTGATGATATAGACAGGGGTATATCTCAAGATGCTGCTCATTTCTCCAATGACTTATCTGGTCCCGGTGAAGAAGCAGATGCTATGCTTACTGTTGCCGGAAGATTATCTAAGTGGAAGCAATTACCATTTTTAGAAAAAAACGAGTTAGTGAAACGTCTTGGTTTAAATCCTATAAATGGAGAAAGGAGGGGAGTAGCTTCCAACAAGAGAGCGGATGAACTTCTAGGCAGGGTCGTTGACGATATAGAAGGTGAAGCCATAGGCTTGACTATCATTGAAGCTATACAGGCACAAGCAAATCCAATAAGCCCAAGTTCTTTAGCTACAAGGGGCAAAGTTCTTAATACTATAAATAATTTTCTAACAGGAACTTTCCCAAGCATGGTGGTTAAGAATCCTTTAAGAAATAAAATCAAAAATATTAAAAGACAAGGAACTGCTAACGCTCGATTGACTAGTAAGGTCAGGGACAAAATTCAAAAAATCACCTTACAAGATCCTGCCAGCACAATAGGTATTGATACAACTAGATTTTTAACAGGACAAATTGATACTCCAACTTCGGCAATGAAGCCTATTGCTGGTGAAGCTCGTGTGTTATACGAGCGAATGCAGCAATTTCAACAGGTAGTTTTCCCATTTTTAAAACCAAACTTTCTTGATAAAATTCCACTTGACCAAAGGAAGTGGTTAAAGGACATATATGATAGTCATGGCAGGTGGTTACATGTATCATATAGAATATTTGACGACAAGAATTACCCGAGTGGACCCGAAGAAGAAAAAATCTTTAGACAGTCACTTACAAATTTAAAGAATTTTTTAAAGAGTTCCAAGGGTGCTGACTGGGGATTTGGAGACTTTAAAGTTGTTGAAGAAACAATTAAAAAGCCCCTACCCAGGGCTGTTCGTTCTGACGCTTCACTGACAACCTATACCGTCGCACGCCGAGGGCCGCCGAGGATAAGGAGACCTAAAAGAAAAACTCCTAAACCCATTACTCGATTTGTAAGAAGCGATAACGGGAAAGAGCCACCAGCTTGGGCTTTTAGTGATACTGGAAAAAAGAAACCGTTAAGTCCCGAGGCTTTAAGAGTTGAAAAAATAAAAAGAATTCAGGATTACACCGATAGATATCTAAATAATTCCGCAAAGAACAAGGCTACGCAGGTTGATAAAAACCTGAAAGGTAAATCAAATATAATATCCGAAGAGGATATTATAAAACATAAAATGACGAACTGGCCCAAGGAGTTTCTAGATTTTTTTGGTGGTCCGTTAAAGATTCCCGGGACTGAGTTAGTAGACTACGGTAGTATTCTTGAGGTAAGTAATAGGCAACTGGCATCATTAGCCGTTAAAAATCAAGTCGATTTTCATGTCCTCAAATCTTTAGCCCAGTCTGGTTTAGCCAAAAGAATAGATTTTGTACAAAAAATGCCTCATACCCGCATAATGTTTAGGGAAGGGGCAGAAGAATTAAGGAGAAATGCAGAAGCGAGGGGAGTGTTAACTCCTGATGCTGGAGGCCAAGGCACTACAACAATTAATTTTTTCAATAATACCCTTGAGGTAGAAACAACTCCTAGAGTCGCAAGAGCTTTGGATGATATCAGGTTTGATCGCATTGCAAAATCAATGTCTGAAGGCTCAACGGTCCCTGCTGCTGGCGTTGCTAAGGAAGCTCTAAGCTTGGGAATATTTGCATCTAAGTATGGTTTAGTAGCGTTGAATTTTGCATCCTTCCCAACCAATACAATTGGTGCAGTAATGGCTACGTTTGCTTCGGGTAATAATCCTTTCAGGAATATGGTCACGGCAGCCAGAGCTGGTTTAAGTGAGTTTGGTGTGGGGCCCCAAAAGGCGGAAGTAATAAGAGACTTTGATAAGGCTATAGAGTTGGGCGTATTAGACAACAGCGTAGTTAAAGGAGCCTTATATGATAATATAATTGAGGGTAGTTGGACTAAAAAGATCACAGATAATCCAATTATAAAAGTCCCCGGTTCTGTTTATTCTTCTATAGATAACGCATTTCGGTATATAACTTGGAAAGGAAATTCCAAGATGTTTGATGATATAGTCCCTCACTTAGATGGGGTTGATGAGGTTACCCGATCCAACATGGTGGCGGAAATGGCAGCAAACTTCACCAATGCTCACTATCCTAATTACGACAATGTTGCTCCTGTTGTTAAGCAAGCTTCAAAGTGGGGTGTCTTACCTGTCTTTGCTACGTTTAATGCTGAGTTGGTAAGGAACACAGTTAATCTTACTGTCCTTCCATTAAAGATGCAATTCCAGCCAGAGAAATTTCTTTTGGAAATGGGAATGGACCGAAAGTTCCTTAAAAATGTTTCTGAATCAACAAAAAGTAAGTTACGGTGGCGTGGCTTAAGAAATGAAGCTTCCTTTGTAGCGGTGGCTGCGGGTTCTACCGCCTTATGGCTTGGGCTAAATGATGAAGCAACCGGATTTGATTCTGATATGCGAAACAAGTTGAGGAACTTTGTTGCTCCTTGGAATCGGAATGATGATTTAATATTTTTCCCAAACAAAGATGATCCGACTAAGGGCCGATATGTAAACTTAGCTTACCTAAACCAATATAGTTTAATCCCTAGAATGGTAGGTGCAGTTGCAGATTTATTTTCCAAAGATCCAGATGCCAGTGATAATCAAATAAAGACCAACCTGATGAATATCCTTATTGATGAATTTGGTGGTGAGGGTAATTTTATTATGCAAAGCGGGATGGAGTCGCTATCTGGGTTTGATGACCGAGGAAATCCAATAAGTTTATCAGCGGAAGAGGCTTCCAACAGACAAGACCGATTGTGGTATTTTATAGAAAGCACATTTCGTGTGGCAGGCTGGGGTGATTTTATTAATCTTTTAGAACTTGGAGGGTTTATTGAAGGAACTCCAAGGCGAGATTGGGATGAGATGTTATATAGGAGTTTGGGTATAAGAACACAAGACTATGATGTAGAGAGATCCTTGATATATGAGGCCAACCCTAGTTCCCAATCTATAAATAATATTAGGACCAACCTTAAAAATATTGCACGAATAAGGCAGGAAGACCTTAAAGCCAAGTTTGGAAGAGAGGTTGGTATTGTTGAGGCAACACTTGATTTACAGAATGAAGAAGCTTCTATGATTGATAAAAGGAAATATTTAACTGCATTCCAAGATCTTAATAAGGATTACCAATCGCATATTACAAAATTAATCCGACTTAAAGATGCAGCGATGGATGTGTCTTCGGGAACTATAGACGAAGAGAGGATTGTTAGTTTGTATAAACAGGCTGGACTTAGTCAATGGGAGATAATTGACATTTTACGAAATAAAGTAGGAAACCTTCAGGTGGTGGTAAGCGATTCAATCGCTGACAAATGGCAGAGAGAAAAAACCCAACTGATTAATGAAGGGAAACCCCATACGGATGAGGATGTATTTGACGTCTTTAGTTATGATGCAAAAGTAGGAGACATTACTTATCCTACCTATACCGATGCTATGAATTACAAGAAAAAAATTGATAGTTCTATGTTTTATAAAATGACCGAAGTTGAGAAGTTATTATCCACACTTCAGGGATTAAATAAAATTGAAAAATTATTTGAAATTTATCCCAACATAAAAGAGAACGGGGTATTACAGGTAGAGTTACGGGATAAGACGATTATTACTGAGGGTGATTTAATGGCTATAAGGGAGTATAGTCCGCCTAATGTAGGTATCAGCCCGAAGCATTAATCAATTTTTGTGCCCAGCACACGCTAGATCTTTTACTATAAGAATTCAGGGTCTATTGGTATCTTAAAGAACAATTCTCCCTCGGGGATATACTTGTTCTTAACTTCAACGGGTTCTATCTCTTTAACGATAAAGCTATTGAATGAGATCAGGTGGCTGAACTCCCGGTTCCAGATGCAGAACAGGGTGGGCATATCTAGGTTGAAGTATTTAGACTTCCTGTAGGGCAGGTGAACGTCCTTATAGGGGAACTCTTCCCCGGTCCACACATACTTGCATTCGACTTCTACATAGAAGCAGTCGGGGACAATGAGATCCACCCCACACCTGTCCGGGTTCTCTACAGCATTAATACCTAGATTGCCTAGATATTCGATTGTTTTAAGTTTCGCAGTGAAATCGAATTCTTGGTGAAGGTCTTCATCGAATTCTTTACGTGGAGAATACATGGGGGTCTTGGGTTTAATAAAGGTAAAACAAACAAACCCTGCCCACATTACTGCTAAAGCTCACCAAGCACCCCCATTAATTATTCTTTACTCTGCTTCGGGGGACTCTTCGTGTCGAGTTCTTTCTCTAACTGCAGGATCTCCTTGGAACTCATCTTGCTGACCTTCGTGTCGGCATTCTCTTGGCACTTCTTAAAAAGGAAGTTGCACATCTGGGCCATAGTTATGTTGTTCAACATAACCTCAGCGAGTTTGGCTTTAAGATTCCTGATTCTGTCTGTACCTATTTTCTCTTCTTTCTTTATTTTCTTCATCCGTTTTCTCCTTGTGACATTTTTTACATAAAACTTGTAACCCATCCAGAGGACAAAAGAGTCTCTTGTCGATCACGTTCCAATCCCAGTCCTCATTATTCGCCCAGTCAAGTGGAACAACTGACTCGATGTGATCTACAGATACTCCTTTTACAGGGAAGGTCCCCTTGCATGATCTACACCTATACTCATTACGCATCCTCTTGGTCTTAGGATTGAGTTTACGACCCACGAGGGCCTTACCCCTTGCCTCATACTTCAAAGGGTTCCTAGCCCCCCTCCAAGCTGCCAGCTTAAAGAGTCTCCAGCGAGACTGGGTCCATGGTTTCTTCTTCATTATTAAATGTCCTCGATGATACGACGGATTTGTTCGTAAGGCAACCCCAAGTATAAGGCAACCTTAGCTACGTCCTCTTCGTTTAAATACTCTGACAGGAATAACTCCTCCAAGAGTTTGAGTGGAGTGTATTTCATATGTGCTGCCAGTATACAAACTGCTTCTGACAATTCTTCTGGATCGGGTGGTGAGATTGTTGTTATCATTTTTAGATTAATTTTTATAGTGGTGAAGTCGGTGACAGTTGGCACAAAGGATGATGCATTTCTCAACTTCTTTCTGTAGGCTAACCAGCGGAACGGTGCCTTGCACGAGACTTGCTATGGTTGACACCTTATTTATTGGATTGAGATGATGCAGATCCAAGCACAAAGGGTCATAGATTTTCCCGCAACGAGAACATGGTTTATTGCATTTATATTCATTCAACCATTTTCTTTTTTCAGCAGTCCTACGGAGGTGCCACTCACGCTTGTATTCACGTTCTTGTTCAGGGTCAGTGTATGGCATTTCATTTTCTTATAGGTAAGGGTTTTCGTGATGAAGGTAAAGGTATTGTACCTCGATGACCCTCTTGTCGTTTTGTTTGCTCTATCACTTCATCTCTTTCAACCACTGTCCGGTCCTCGGGCTTAACAGGAATAGGTCTAAACTCAAAGTCCCATCCCCT
>Ga0098034_1000710_pt1 | contig 13261 bp, 25 predicted proteins | sample 2_EtaG_FD_77062 | JGI IMG/M metagenome (GOLD analysis project Ga0098034, IMG submission 77062) | Marine viral communities from the Subarctic Pacific Ocean - 2_ETSP_OMZ_AT15125 metaG | ecosystem: Environmental > Aquatic > Marine > Oceanic | place: Pacific Ocean | collected 2015-01-07
CATTGGCTTTTATGTTTTTGTGTCCGAGGCCTCTTGTAAGTTTTCGTCCGTCAGTCGATCCTGTTTCACCCCCCTTAATTCGGTGTTCCTATCGTCGGGTACTCTGCCCCAACCTATACTTCTACTCCATTCAGAGGGAGTGTAATAGTAGTCATTCAATGCCTTAGCAAACCTAAACATACCTTGATACATCCCTCTAGAATTGGTGGAGGTGGCCGGTATTGCACCGGCGTCCTGTCCGTCTATTGTCTTACCGTCATCAGTCCCTTTCACATACTTATTTATCTAAATCTAAGTTCAGATAAAATTCTTCCATTATCTCCTCTAATAGTGGTAAATAATCAGCAGTTTTCTTTTCATAAATCTGCACTGTACCATTTTCAGCTACCATCATAATAACAATATTTTCTATTGTCATACCAGTATGCTCTTCAAACATCGTTGCATAAGCCGCACACTGAATAAAGTAATCTTCAATCCACTCCTCTTTCTTTTCAGTAGTAGTAGTCTTGAAGTCTACGATGGATAACTTACCCTCGTACTCACCTATAAAGTCACAACGTCCTGCCACCTTATATTTTGGTGAGTGCATCGTCTGCTCTTGCATAACAACCTTTGTGATCTTAGTGTTTAAACTTTCTTTGATCTCGCCAAACATATGCCAAGCCAAGAAATGCTCAGACTTCATATCACTGATGTCGCTGTTCTTCAGATAGGTTTCAACTATGTTATGAAACACTGTACCTCTGCGTGCTGCCTTACCAGAAACAATACGAGCTTGCTCTTCACCAATACGGTCACGCCATCGTTGTAGCCCTTCTTGTTTCCCAGGCCGTTTACCTAGTACCGTTGTGATACTAGGATACTTGAGGCCATCTGGCGCCTCATAGAACCTCATCCCGTGGAGTTTATGTACAGGCAACTCCGGGAAGGGTTCATAACCATTTGTGTGTATAAATTCCATAATATATTACCAAGTATAGTTAATCTTAAACATCAATTTTGTATCTCTGTAATCTTCCATGTCTATCGTGCGTGTAACATTTCGACCATGTTTGTTATCATAAGATACACTCATAGAACCATCAACTGGCTGTAGGTCTTGACTGATACTAAACTGCCAGTTCAGTCTATCATTCACTGCCATCTTCATGCCTGTTTCAAAAGCAAGAGATGTCACTGTATCTGACATCTTGACGATGCCACCAGCTGCTTCACCTTTTGATACTGCCATAGTTGTTGATCCAAAAAACATTCCGTAATCTTTTTTAACTGTACTAGATATTGTATCATACTTTCCCACTCCTGTCGAGCCTAAAAAGCCATTTTCTTTAACAAAAGTTAAAGTTAACCAATCTTCTGGCTTATACAGTGCAGTAGTAGCTGTATCGGAGTGCATCACTCCCACTTTACCATTAGATATAAATGCTCCATCATCTAACATAGCCAGTACCGGGTTGTTATCAAAGCCCATTGTTCTACTCTTACCTACTGAGATATCATCAAACTTCATCTTGAAATTCGGGTTCTCTCCGGCTACAAACTGTAGTGCCATTGTATCATTCAAGTCCATAAACTCTGAAACTCTACGAGTTCCCTGATAGTTTGCGGCATTTGTTTTGTAATCTCTACCGTATCGGTCAAAGAATACTACTGACAAATCTGAAGCAGCTGGTATCAAGACCGAACTCGCCTTCATTCTTCGGAGTACTCTACGTTCACCATTCACTTCCATTGCAAAGTAACTACGGCCTCTACTATCAAACCATACACCATCACCTGGCGTACCAATAGTAGTACCGGGATTAGTTATCACCACATCATCATCATCTGTAGGTACACAATCTGATATGTGTTGTCTACCCCTACTATCAAACCATACACCGTCTCCGGGGGTTCCTATTGTGGGAGGATCTACTATAATAATTACAGTATCATCACACTCATCACCATCATCACCACCCCCTGGCTCATCTACTATAGCAATAGGCTCAAAAATTCCATTAATGTTTAACATCCCATGACCATATATTTTGTCTACACCTGGCGCACCCATGTCTGTAGCCGATTCAAATAATATACCAGCTGTTGCAGAAGGATCTCCCTTCAAGTGACCCCAATGGTCATGTAATATTGCAATCACACCTGTCACAATTGGAGCTGCCATAGATGTGCCTGACATATGACCATACTCTGCATCACTACCAGCAAACCCACCAGATATAAAATCTCCTGGCGCTACTATAAACTGATCTTTATAATTCTCTCCGGGTCTATTAGACCATCCTGCTATTCTGCCTGTCTGATCTGATGCACCAACAAAGATAACATTACCTATATTCTTTACATTGCCTGGATCTAATAGAGTGCCTTCATTGCCTGCAGCATTTACAAAAGTAATGTTCTTATGATCTCGCCATATCTTAACCATATTCTCATTTAGATATGCCTGACCTTGGCCATTATAATCACCATAACTTTGATTGATTACACTAACACCATGACTTGCAGCAAGATTAGCCATCTCTGTTTCTGCTGCATCAGAAATCCACCATGCATCACTAGTTCCCCATGAACTATTGAACACCGCATAATTATAAATGTTTGCATTAGGGGCAACACCACCATCATGGCCTACCCAATCAGGTGCCTTATCTTTACCAGCTATAATTGTGGCAACATGAGTGCCATGGTTACTATAGTATTCTCCCACAAACTCCTCAGGGAAATATGTTTTACAACGACCCTTGAGTTCTTGATGACTACATCGAGTTACACCATCCATTACACCCACATTAACCCCGGAGCCATCTCCGAATTTGTGAGTTAAATTGATTGCGTTATGGGCCCAATCGCTCCCATATACAGCACTAGATACTGCAAACAACATTACAAAAATATACCGCTTCATTTTACTTTCCCTTGTGAGGGTTTAAGAATGGTCTTTTAGTCGCATATTAGTCTTTGCGATTAAATAGCTCCTAACAAGACCGCTACGAATGATATCACCGATACCAAACTCTACTACTTCAAACTCATCCATTTCTTCTAGGATAACCTGAAAATTATGATACCCATCCTGTTCCCCATTGGTCTTTCGTAAGTCTGACTGTGCCATGTCTCCGGCAAAGCAAATCTTACTGTCTTGACCAACACGGGTCATAATAGTATCTAACTCTTGAAATATCATATTAGATGCTTCATCTACAATTATAATACTTCGATCAAAGGTCTGACCTCGTAGAAATGAGGTCGAATAGAACTCTAATGATCCCTGTTCAATTAGCTTACCATATAATATATGATGCCCTTGTTCTGATGGCATCTCAAACAAATATCTAATCAGAATCCTGTAGGGATCTTGATACAGGTCTGACTTCTCTTCCAATGTGCCCGGAAGAAACCCAATATCTCTAGAGGGTAACAACGATCTAACCAACACCACCTTATCAAAAGGTTGACCCTTATCTAGTACGGCTTTGAAAGCCAAATGTAATAAAATAAAAGTCTTACCTGTTCCTGCACTACCTGTCAGAAACAGATTCTTTTCTTTAGCCCATGCATCAAAAACCTTTTGTTGGTTTTCGCCAATGGGATTAATGGTGACAAGTTGATTAGAATTAATATACATCTTTTTGTGTTTGCTCAATTGGCAATAGTCTCCTATAAAAATGGTTACTATTAATATTTAGTTTCTATGTTACCTAAAGGATGAGCTTCTTTAATCTTACCTAGAACATCATTCCAACCGTGGCCAGTATGACTAATGACATCACCAGTATGACCAATCAAATTATTTTGGGCTGGTTTAAAGATCATAGTCCACCCTTCTTCTTTTTTGACCTGCATCTCAGCAATAGAACATTGTACCTCATGTTCTACACCTTCAGGATCTTTCATGTCGTATGTAGGCATTACTGTTGAATCTTCCATGAACCATCTGCCTGTCTACACGCTGTGCCATGAGCACTCTCTGGATTACCACCAATATATACTACTTGTGTAAACTCACGACACGGTTGTCCATTAGCCTGCATCACCGTAGACTTCGGTGTAAATGTACCAGAGTTATGTGTATTGGGATTCTCCCACACACCAACTTCATTTGTTGGGGCTCGTTCCATTGTGTGTTCAAAGGTCTGTGCCATTAACATCTGATCTCGTTCATCTAACTGTTGACCGATACTTGAGCCAATCATTGCACCAAGACCAATACCAAGAACAGTCCAAAGTTCCTTCTTACTAGAGTCTTGCCCTAAACCATAGGCCAAAGCTCCCCCTGTAAGGGCACCCAATGCGGTCCCAGTTTCCATTTTTGTAGCACACCCACTGACTAACGGGAGTGATACTAGACCCACCAACATTAACTTCTTCATTTCCATCTCCTATTTATTTACCGTTCGGAATATAACCAAATGTATGATTACCTATCACTGTAGTAACCACCATCTTCTTTGCCCAATCTGGATATACTTTATCGTGTGCATAATAATGTGTTGCACCCCCTGTTATATCCACATTGTCATTAGCCATTAGATGCAACCATACTGACTTAATAAATGCATCTCTATTTATTTTGTTCACCATATTTGGATGATCTGATTTACCATCCTTAGTCCAACTGAACTGTGCAGGCTCCCAGATCACTTTACAAACTGTGTCAGGATAATGCTCACTGTTTATTCTATTACGAACTACATGAGCCACTGCCACCTGTCCTAAATTTGGTTCACCTCTACTCTCATGGTATATATTTTGAGCTCCACAATAAACTTCTTTCTGTAAGTCTTGATCTTCTATGGACATCCCCATAGTCATTATCACTGCTACTACTACATTCAAAGCTGATTCTAAAAATATCATCGCCCCTCATTAGGACTAAAGTCACTCTGTTGAGAATATCTACCCTTATCTTGGGGATCAAATGTTACTACCCCAACGTGTTCTATACCCAAATGATGTATAAAGATAATCAACTGACGTTCTTCTAACTCCATAGAGTATAACTGTCTGGCTGTGATGTGTGACCAACTCTTGAGCGATGTAAGATAGTTTTCATCTTCACCATCAAACCAATCTCTCTTAGGGCGTTTCTCTGCCATGTTCTGGGCAATCTGTCTCACTTGCCAGTCGGACCATTGACCACTAGCCATCTTCTTGTAACAAGACTTTAGTATCAGTCTCGTCTCCTGCTTCATATTCTACCATGTGCTTCTCAGCCTCTTTGATGGTCTTGAAAAATTGACCACCTCTTGGCTGATCGTCCTCAAACTCTTGCACAAAATACTTCCCTGTAGTGTTTGAACCAAATATCTTTTCATCTGGATCTAAAATCTCTAGTGTTGCTCTTTTAGGCATTTAATCTCTCCTTAATATACTCAGTTGCTTCAGCTACAGTAAATATATTATCTGCTTCCAAATCTGATATCTCTATAATAAACTCATCTTCTAGAGCCATTACCAATTCAGTAGTATCTAAAGAATCAGCTCCCAAATCTTTACTAAAATTTGATGTCTCTTTAATTGATGTAGATTCTATACCTAATGTTTGAGCAGTTATCTCCTTTACTCGTTCTCCAACATCACTCATAATACCACCCTGCAAATTCCTCATAAAGTTTAGTTTCTAAACGATAAGCCTCTTTCTCCCACGGCTGATCGTCATAGTGTACTCGTCCAAATGATCGTGTTTTCCACTGTACTCGTCCAGTTTCATAATCACACAACTCACCTCTCACAAATTGTTTGAGATGAACCATCTCATGGGCTAACCATGTAAGAATTTCATCAAACCCATACTCCATAGAAGCATCAAGTTCAATCATAAACTCCCTAGGTCGGGACAAATTATCATCTACAATATGACAATACCCATAAGCCTTTTCTTTCTTCTTCAGTCCCTTGGTCAATTTAATATCTAGATAGATATTGTTGACCATCCGAGTACCCAAAAGAACGGCACCATACCAAATAGCCGCACTCGCAAGAGCTCGGTAGAGTTCTTTATTGTGACTTCGATACCCCTCAATGAACAGTTGCATCTGGCTCTATCTCCTTAAATACATATCGGAGTACATAGTCTGTCCCCTCTATAAACTTTCGAGCTTCTTCTAGATCCTCAAACGTCTTTATAACATTAAACGTCCGTTTGCTAAGATTACTCTTAACTATGGGGGCAGTTACCGCAGAAAAGCCTAGTGACTTATAAGTATAGTCACAGACTTCATATTTCTCTATTGTCGGTATTATAATCGACATTTTTCACTCCCGCTAATAATGAGAACCGATTTCTCATCTCATACTATTATTATACCACACTATCAACCCCATGTCAAGCACTCTATCCCTTTGATATTAAAGGCTTTTTTCATAAGTGTTTGATTTATAAGGGTAAAAAAGATTCTCTTTATTATCAATGGCTTATGTTAAGTCTATTAGTATATTAGAAAACTCTTATTATCTTCGTTGGGAATCTGCGATATCTTGAGGCATACGGCCCAAATCCCTAGGTTGTGATTGTCGCTGAGCCACCAATCTAGCATCAACAAAATTCTCATCCCAACCAAATGCTTCTCTTACTGTGTTGGCATTCAAACCTTTATACTTCTTATTCAATGTTCGATTCTTAGCCTGTAATACCAGCTCTGCTTCCGCAGCACTCAAGCCTTCTAACATCTGAATAAACATCATCTCTCGACGAGCATCATTTATTTCTGTATTACCAATCATCCATTGATCGGTAGTACCAGGTATTAACTTCTTTACATAATAATATAAATTCTGCGCTTCACTATGCAACATGGTATGTTCAGTTCCTTCCGGTGCATCATTAGGCATATAAGGAACGTCACCTGCTGGAAGCATCCATTCTATATCAGGATTGAAAGCACACATCAAAAAGTTTTTCAATCCTTCTGCCTCATACTTGCGGAGTACCGCAATTTTCTTTGGTTTATCCTTTGCATTATTCACTTGTGTAAAAATTTCATGAAACAAAGGCTGATAAGTTTCATAAGCCATCTCAAAAATCTCCTATAGATTGTATTAGTTTACTTAATTTCTTTTCAACAAAATATCCAAACAACTTACTACGATCTCCTGTTTTAACACTGTCATATTCTTTTAGAATCTTATTCTGAATCTCTACTGGAATCTTTGTTAAGTCTATGAGTGTTTCGTTACGTTGCCAATTCCGAATCCATGTATCTCTAGGACACTTAGCTAACATATATAATTGTTCAGCATCGAATGCTACCATCTGCTCTACTACTTCTTTAATAACAGTTTTCCGCATTGGTTTCTGTCTTTTATTTTCTGTAAATGTATCATCTGGCGATAATATATTTGGAACCCCATCACTCCTATCCCCTTTAAGAATATGCTCAGCTAAATATTCTTTAGGTGTTGGATGAGTTACCATCTTTTTAGTAACAGGACTATACTGTTCTATAATATTATTGTGTAACTGGATAAAATCCTTATCTGATGACACAATTATATTTTTTTCTAATCCTCTGTGTTGGCAGAGAAGAGCAATTACATCATCAGCCTCAGCACCATAAACTTCTATAACTTTATAAGGAAAGTTCTCTCTTATTTCATCTCGTATAGTGTTTAGAGTTTCAAAAATTAGATCCCAATTATACTCTGACTTCTTTCTATCTACCTTACGGTTAGCCTTATAATTTGGGAAGTAATCCTTACGCCAATAATGTCTACTGTCACAGCATATCACCACCTCACCATAATCCTCAGTGAATCTGGTGCGGTAGTAACGAATGTTATTTAGAATAAGGTGACGAACAAGATCATCATCCAGGTCCTCACCTCTGTTGAGTGCTACCATTAACGAACCAATAACAACTTGTGTAAAATCAATCAATATCATAATAATCTTTAACTATTTATATGGAGCCCATGGACAGAATCGAACTGCCGACCTGAGGTTTACAAAACCCCTGCTCTGCCTGCTGAGCTACATGGGCTGTTTGATATATCCTTCGTCATCATAAGCATATGCTATAGTTTTGTATTTCGTTTTATGTTCTTGATCTTTTCCATAAAACAAATCTAACCATACACTTGTGTCAAAGTATCTAGCGATATTCATTAAGTAAACTTCTCTGTTTCCTAACTCACGTTCTAATAATGTTTTCTCTTTACCTTTATCCATACGGCGAATCTTATACTTCAATTCTTTCACACGTTCTTTGTTATGTTTCTCCCACCCCTTAACATTCTTAACACTTAATGTATTATCGTCAGGTAAATCTTTAACATCTTCATGTATGTTTTTATAAGCTGGTGGCTTCTTGGCCGCACGGACCTTCGCCATCTTATCTAATTGTTCTTCTTCCATTTTGGCTTACCTGCATAATTAATTACTTCTTTATTTATCAGGTGCTCTACTAAATCATAGTAACCGCCAATTCTTTCGCCATCCACCTCTATCTGTGGAAGTTTTCTCACCTTCTCACCTATAGTTTTTGACACCACCTCCATATCAGTGTCCTTTTCAAACGAATGTACTTTAAATTCTAGTGAGACCAATTGCAATAAGGTGATAATCTTTGCAGAAAATTCATCACTCTCATAATCTTCCCACATATACAATATAATATCCATCTTAACCGGAAAATCTTTTTACTCTTTGATCCTCCTGCCTCTTTAATTCTTTCTTTACAGCCATCTCTTTACTTCTTTTACGAACTGAGCTGGGCTTCTCATAGTGCTCTCGTTTCTTGACCTCATTAATGATGTCGCTCTTCTCACACCCCTTCTTGAATCTCCGCATCATCGCCTCAAAAGATTCGTGCTTATGTTTTCGTTGTACTTTCATCTCCGCACCTTCATTGGCTTCAACTTAACACCTACTAACTCCTTAGTATACCAACCGGTGTTATAAAAATTCTTCACAGCCTTACACTCCAAGGCCTCCCTTCCACACCTACTTCTATTGTGGCATGGATCACACGGACAATCATGTATCTTCTTACTCATAACTTACCTTCCCACTCATCATCATTTGAAACTTTTGGTACTGTAGGTTCTGGAACTTTAGGACCTTCTTGATATTCTTTATAAGCGGGGGGAAGTATCTCTAATGGAATAGAATCCCAGCCATGACCCACCATCATTACACAAGCTTGTGTTGGAACTATACCTGCCAATGACCATGAATCTTTTTCTTTATTATAAAAAATGACAATCCATCCTTGATCTTCAGCTTTGGCTGTCGCTAATGTCTTTGCAGCAGCCACTATAGTTTCACCAAGAATCATCTCCTGGTAAATATATAACTCTCTTAGCTCTGAAAAACATACAGCTGGCATTGGAATGGTCGAGGGATACATACGAGCCATAACATTCACTGGGATCATTATCATCACCACAATTACCACACATCTTATAAGTTTATTCATTCACATACTCCGCTATAGACTTTTAATTATACTACATTATTAATCCTATGTCAAGCATTATTTTTTAGGCATCCATTCTGTAGGTGGAAGCTCATAAAATACCCACTTTTCATCGGTTTCAAACCTTCTGGATCCTTGAGCATCTTGGAGCTTTATTTCAGCTACCACCACTACACCCTGCTGGTTCTTTTCTTCAGCTCCTTCTAATTGTTCTTCTAATTCCGCACTATATGGATAGATATGTAATCTAGGTTCACCATCACCCGCTGCAGACAACAGTATATATATCTTTTCATTCTTCTTGTCTGCCACATGAGCATGATACATCACCTTTTTATCTGGTTTAAATTCAGTCCCAAATCCTAACACTGCTTGATAAGTATACCATGTTGATACTGCAACAACTAACATCGCTGGTATCAATAATGATTTGAACAAATAATTTTTAGGAATACTAATGATAGCCCATAAGCACAACAAAGTAATGAGAACTAAACTACCATAGATAAGATATTCCATTATTGTGAACCTTCTGCTGCTGGGTCATTTCTCCAACTCCCATCGTTACCAAACCAATTACTATAAGATGTGGGAGCTCCTGAACTTTGTCCACTACCACTTACACTATGCACAGAACTAGCACCTATCAAAGGTTCTCTTTCATCTCTTATACCTATCACCTCACCATCTTTATCTAGGGTAAAATGAAATGCAGTAAACTCTTGACCTTTTTTAGTGGCTATAAATTCTGCCTGTGTTACTTCATCATAAGGATTTAATTTAATCAACTCCACCCTTATATTACTAGGCTTCATACTACTATCCTTCCATGGCTTTTTATTATACACATGAACATTCACCAAGTATTCACCTTCATGCACCCCACGCAAAGAAGCCACTTCTTTATTTCTATACACATATACATACCCACCCTCAGGGAGTTCTACCTTATCATTAGACAAACCTAAATCATCACGATCTAAATGCATCAAAGCATCTTCTCGATTTCTAAACGAAAGAATATTGCCTAAAGGATCTCGCATCCATAGGTCAATGTCATCACCTGACTCATCGTCCCATGTGAGTATGATAATATAATCTGATTTTTCTTCGATGTCTTTATCTTTGGCAATGGGGTTCATCAGTATGAACGCCAATAGAAATAGGAAAGCTAAACCTACTACAATATTAAACAGTAAGTCTGTAAATGCAACATTGGAAACATATTTAGGTTTGTTGGCCATGTTAGCATTTTTCTAATTGTCTTTCAATAGTCACCAATTGAATCTTAATAGCTAATGAACTTATCAGACCAACCAGTGTAGTATACAATGCAGTAGACATCCCAAGTGACATCTTCACCAAGGCTCCTTGAACTGATACAATGTTGGTGACATCTAGTTCAGTAAAGGCTGTGCCTAACATTAAAATAAATCCAGTGACAGTCCCAATAAGACCTAATACTAGACAAGTTTCAGCTATAAACCAACCAGGAGATATACTTTCAAATGCTTCTTTTTCTCCCATCCAGTTATTTTTAAATGAATATACTTTCTTACCCAACACCAAAGTAGTAAGTGAGAGTAAGCCTAGTATAAAAAAACCAATACGAGTAGTATCTTCTCTATAGAGATGATGAAAAAATCCGAAGTGGTATGCTACTGTACCCAAAGCTATTTGAGTACAAAGTAAAAACCACCATTTTAGTAATATGCTATTAAGCTTTTCCAATTATCGTAACCATTTCTTGGCAGTCTTTAGAGCATTCTTTTTTTCTTTTTTGTCCAATCCTACTTCGTCTACGAACTCAGTGGCTTGTTTGAATGACATCTTAGGCTTTTCCTTAGCAGCATTTTTCCACATGGTGTCCCATTCATCTTCTTGAAAGGCTAACTTACCTCTACGAGCATCTGCCATCTGTTGTTCAATTGATTTGTTTGCATCAGATGCTTTTGCTTTTCTAGGTTTGGCTATAGACCCACTGCCTGGTGCAGTAAAGGGACCTTCAAACTTTTCAACTTTAATATTTTTCTTCTTTCTATAATAGAGAACAGTGGCCGCATCATTAATTTGATCTGACCAGTTACCAGGACCTTGAGTTGCCTTTTTGGCTGTTGGATTTGCTTGAACAGCCTGACCAGCATCTTTTATAATATAATGTAATTCTTTATCTTTTAAATCCCAAAACCTTTTATTCTCTATATGTGCGGCACCTCTTGGGCGGCCTGCTTCATCAAGTTCTACATCTTCATTATAACTAGGACCCACTGGGTTCTTATCTTCATCTTCATCACCCGGCTCATCACCAGCGATCTGTCCTCGTCTAATTTTTTTAAGTTCGGCTGATGTAGTTCTAGTGATAGATATAATATCATCAGGATGTTTCAAAAGTTTTCTTAGCATCTGACGAACTTTACCCTTACTTCTACCATCAGCATAGAACACAGGGAGATTAGTTACCTTTACTTCCCACTTAATCGCTTCGTCTAGTTCATCATCTATCTCTAAAGCTTCTTTAAGATGTTGAGTAGTTTTGTGTAACTTACCTTTAAACACATCACCCATTGGATAATATTTGAGTTCTTTCTTTTCTATTTTCTTATGAGCTATACGTTTCTTTAACAGTTCTCTACCTGTTTCTGTAGGGATGGGAGCTTCTTCTACTATAACTTCTGGCTCTTTGGGAGCCTCCCATTCTGCAACTTCTTGTAGCGTCTGATGTATGCTTTTTCTATATCTTGACATAATGGACTCCTTTACTTATACTATTTATTAATATACAGACTTTACCTTATCACATATCCCTAACTTCTTTGCTTCTTTTGCAGACAGCCATCTATCTTCAGGCGGTAACAAAAACTTTCTAATTTTTTCTTCGTCTAACCCTGTACATTTTTGATAATGTTCTATCATGCGTTGAGTAGATAACTCAAACTCTTTTACTTGTGCAAACAGTTCATGTTCTTTACCCCACGAACCCCAGCTGAATTGGTGTGAGAGTATAGATGTATTAGGTGTTAATATTCTATGACCTTTTTCACCTGTAATAAACAAAAGAAGTCCGCATGATGCAATACACCCTAGACCAACTGTATGAATAGGAATTCTTGACCCCTTCATTACATCAATCAAAGCAAAACAATCTGGCATTGCACCACCAGGCGAGCAGATCATAAACTGTAATCTCTTTTGTTTTTTCTTTTCTATATTCTGTTTTAATATAAACTCAATAGCTTCTTTACAAGTATCTGCCGTAACAGTATCCATAAACAAATAGATACCTGACTTATACAAATCAGCTTCTTCCTTGGTAGGCCCTTTTCCTTCAGCATCAGTTATCATTATTAAACTCCTTTATCATCTCTAAAAAATTCTCAGCATCCAACACTACTAGTGGCCTTACACCATTCTTTTTTATCACTACCAAAGGTTCATAGATACCTTTATTACCATTAGCCTGCTCCCATGCCGACCAAATATTCATACGTTCTTGGTTCTTACATTCTATAGAATAGGGAAACTTATGCCGAGCAGCTTTAGACATAATCAAATCTTCACCACCGGCACCCATAGACCTTGACTCTATATCTTCTGGGTCTATGTCTAACTTTTCAATCAACAGTTCTCTAAACTGTTGTTGTAATCTACGTCCCTTCGCTTTCCTGCTTTGTGTTTTCATCATCAAATTCCCAATCAATTTCGTCAATAGGTTCACTACAAAACGGACAAAACTCTGCTTTCATATCCATATCGGTCTGTAAAGTATACTCTGCCCCACAGTTTTCACATTCAAACAACTGCCTTGTATCTTCCATGTTACACGGCAACCAGGTCCACTA
>Ga0098034_1000717_pt1 | contig 13153 bp, 7 predicted proteins | sample 2_EtaG_FD_77062 | JGI IMG/M metagenome (GOLD analysis project Ga0098034, IMG submission 77062) | Marine viral communities from the Subarctic Pacific Ocean - 2_ETSP_OMZ_AT15125 metaG | ecosystem: Environmental > Aquatic > Marine > Oceanic | place: Pacific Ocean | collected 2015-01-07
AGACAACAAAGAGAGAGTCTGTGCTGAAGAGAATCCAGACCTAAAAGACTGAAGTGATTGTTCAATATAAACATGTTCTATAAAATATTTAGATCTGACGGAGTTGAGGACAACTTCCATCTCAGCGGCCTTCTGAAAAAAGTTCTTTTCTTTTCGCAGATCGATGTGATCGCAGACCACAATATTGCCGGCGCTATCTAATATAGTATAGCCAGTTATGCTGGTGGATATGTCGAGTCCTAAAATCATAGAGTCATTGTACCAAAGCTGCGGCCGAATTTTAAACATTCGCACGTATTTATATATCTAATTTCAGCTTAAACGTAAAATCTCTGGCGGCCGTTTTTTTAACAGGCGTGGCAGGCTTCGCGATAGCAATAAGATTTTCATTTTCGTCGTATATCCCAATCTTAGAAATATAGGTGGTCTTTTCAAAAGATCCAGTAGGATCGTTATACGACGAAGAAACAATATTTTTAATGACTCTTTTGCGATCTTGTAAGTATGCCGAAGATCCAGTAAGCACATGGCTAGCCGTTGAGAACTGTAAATAGGTAGGATTATTGGAATGATTTAGCTGTCCTTTAGGCAGCTTTGCAAACATAGTAAGAGACTGAATAGCTTCGGTGCCGCTCATCTCCATTGTAAAAGAAGAATATACCGGTGCGACTCCTGCCTGCTGCGCGCCAGCACCAAAATATACCCACTTAGGATCATAATTGGTAGCGCCGCCCTCATAAGTATCTTCGCAGGCATCAGGTACCGCAGCGGTTCCTCCGTCGGGGGCCAAATCATATGCTCCCGTAAGAATTAGCATTCCTTCGTTGTAAAGTACCAATCCGATAACGCCGCCGGTGCGGGGACCGGTGGTCTCGTACAAAAGACCATTTTGAGCTGTGTCTTGTGCCCGGGCAACGAGAGTGCCGGTGAAAAAAAACTTAAGGTCTATGGTTCCCTTTTTAATATTATTGCCATAAAAAATACTTGGAATGCTGATAAGCCCCAAATCGATGCTATCAAAGTCGCGACTCGTATTTGAATAAGTAAACTCAGGATTTACATAATTGTAATAATTGATCGTGTTTTTCAGCGCAAGGAGGCGCGTCACTGATGCTTGAGAGCTGACTGCGATGCCGGTACCGGACGTCTTGTCGAAAGTAGCCGCCGTATAGCGAGCCGTGGTAGAATCATAATAGGTCTTTTTAATAGAGGCGCTCAAAGGATAGGAGCTATACATAATGTCGCCCGGGCTTGTCGAATTAAAACTTGCCTTGCTGGTGGTGCGGAAACCTATTCGCATGCCGTCCTTTGAAACCCATGGCCTAATCAACTTGTTGTTTACAACATTATTGGGGCCAAAGTTCCGCGGAGTGGGGTCAGCGTCGGGGTCGGCAGAGCTACTTTCCTGCCGATCGACGTTCAACTCATAGAGGCTGATGCCTCCCGAACTGAGAAGATTTAAAGAACTTGTAAGAGAACCGGATATGTTAGGGGTATCATTGTAAGAAGCCGCCCCTCCCGTAATCGTAAATTTTACTTCCGGATAAGTTTTGATCGTGTTGACATAAACGTCATTTTTCTTAAACTTATAAAAGAAGCGGGCCATTCCATATCCTAATAATCCAAACGTACCCTAATTGTAAACTCATTTGACGGGTCCTTCTTCATCGGCTCAGACAGTTTTGCAACGGCCAACAATTCATTATCGGGCGAATACATTCCTACAGAAGTCGCATATGATACGGGTGTGTCTTGCGAATTGTTCTTTACAACTAACTTACTAGCACTAAGATAAGTAGGATTAGATGAATAATTAAACTCGTTATGATTGGCCCGGCAGAAGTAAATCGTAGAATTTAGCTCTGTTGTATTGTTAAACTGAATATTATATAGACGATGCCTTAAAACATCACACGTACCAGAAATCGCTGACGCACTAAGAACATCATTGATATCATTGTTCCCACTTACAAGAGACAGCGCCGGCGAGTTCGCAACGGTGGTGTTGGCATAGGGAGAAAGTTGGACGCCCGAAATGGACTGGGATAATAGGCCGAGTTCTCCGCCCACATAAGTGCCGGCAGCGGCCTTATTGTACGATCCCGAAAAAAGAGAGGCTGTGATAACCGCAATGCCGGCTTGATAAAAAATTAGCCCAGCCTTTGTTTGAGTGACCGTATAGGCATTCTTCAGAGTTGTGCCGACGCTATTGTTGGCATACAAAATTCCATATTCACCAGCTGGGGAATTGACCTTATACGCCGTGGCGCCACTAATGTCTGATAGTGTGACCCTTGTCGCAAATGGATTACCCACCGAAGCGCTTGTTCCAAATTCTACACTAAAGCTCCCCTTTTTGATTTCATCTTTTTGAAGCAAGCGCGTGAAGTTTAAGAAGAATACTTCTCTAAGCTTCGTTCCGCCAGTAAGGTCTCCGTCTTCGTCGAAATTTCTAATAGATCCGGTTTCATCAAAGCCAACTAAAATCTGAGATAACTCATTATAGATATTAACTTTTTTGGCGTTCTGGAGAAATCCAGACCCAGAAAGCGCAGACCCTGAAGCATATCCTGCCGACATATCAAAAATATGATTTGCCGAAGAACTTAAATATGGGTAATCAAAAACAGATTGAAAAATTCCATGAGAATAGTTTTTGATATTGAGATCGTTGTAGGTTCCCGAAACGATCGTTCCCGTCATGGGGATTGCTTCGTGAAGCATGGTCCTAGTTGAAACAACGTCTTTGGAGCGCAAAGTCTTAAATGTAGTAGCCATCGTTTATCCTTCTCTATTATACCGATCTAACAAATCGTAATGGAATATCAATCCTGTAACCCGTGTTAACACCTGTAACACGCACTGTCGTATCAATAAAACGATAATTAGATGCAGTTAAATTGGTCCCCGCATCATTCGACAATGCCGACGCCGCAAGGGTTCCGAGTTGCGTAAATAAATAATCACTCGTTCTCAACTCTAGGCTAGACATGATGCGGAAACCCAGCTTGGTGCCGCGTGGTCCAGCAATTGAAGAGTCTTCAGTGCCTCCCAAGTTCGCAACAAACCCATTGGTATTTCTTAAAGTAAAATAATAAGAAGCAATATTATCGTCATCAATAAACGACGGAGTCGCTGCTGGGGACTGGGTGTCCGTTTCAAGCACCGTATTAGAAACCCCGCCAGGAGGCGGGAAGATTGCGCCAAACCTATTATCGATCTCAACGATATAAGCGACCTCTACGAGATCACGTGCAAGCGGCTCTTCATTAGATAGCTCAGTAGTATCCAGCCCCTGGTGGACTTCAACCCTTGAAACATCATCATTTGGTTTAAAGCCATTCAAAATACCAGTACCCGGCGTGACCAAAGTATCGATTGTATTTTTATCAACGGCAACATTGAAAGCACCGTTGGCGTTCTTTGCGGATCCCTTTCCGGCTGTAGTGTACAGTTCTAACACCGGAAGATATAGAATATCATTACGGTTAATTGAAATCAGTTTTGATTTCATGGTTGATGTATTATTGGTGAATGCCTCCAAGACTGGCGTCTGAAGAACGGTTAAGTCGTAATATGCCGAGCCACTAGTGTTGTTTTTATCGTACAGACCATAGTTAATCTCGTCGTCGCCTAAAGCGAACTTAGAAATCCTGAAGCTGCCGTCACCTTTGGCTAGCCTCATTCTCCCTGTATCAGTTAAAACGGCATCGAGTATGATGTCGCCATCGTTTTGCAAGAATCCCATATTTTTTCCTCTCCTATTAAATAGTTATCAAATAGCATTTGTTCCTACGGATTAGTAACTCCACTATTTTTAACCGTAATGTTCAAATCAAACTTCTTTCCAGTTTTGGCACTGGTTACTCTAATTTTAAATTTCTTATCCCACACGGATTGTCCGTCTTCTTCTAAGTATCCTAACACATTTGGTGGAGGTAAATCAGTTAATTTTATATTTTGTGGTTGCTCTTTCACTTCATTTGATTCATCAAAAGTTGTTCTATTAAATACCTTTTGTTGATCTGCGGGCGCTATATAAATAAAACGGCGCCCGGGCGAGGCGAATACTCTTGGGGGCGGGACATCCATATCAAGAACGCTGAGGGTGTAGTATAGCTGGCCATTATTGTCCACCATCTCCACCTCGAATACTTCAGTAGGATTAGATATATTGCCGTGGATATCAATTCCTCTTACACAATAATAATATTTAACGTTTGGCCTAATGGTGCTAATATATGTCGCCGGGGACGAGGGCTTTCCGGTAGCTATCATTTCTTTGACTGTAGCAATAGGATTATTAGCAGTATTATAATCACTATAAGTACGAGGTTTTGTAGTGGTCCTAAAAATTTGATATCTTGTTATGGGGTCATCGCTCTTGTAGTTTAGTGTAATGTTACTTTTATTCAAAAAGCTTACAGCTTCGTGGTGCGCTACAGAAAGTTTTAATTGAGAATAAAGCTCATCCACCAAAAAACTAACATCAGAATTCTTGATTATAATTGGCTTAAGATCTAGGTTTCCCATATTTCCGTCTAGTAATAATAAAAGTTTGTTGCTAATCCCCAAAAACGGAACGAATACAACGTCCGGAGCTATCGGCGGCTTATCAGTTACCATCGCAGTAGTTGACCAATACGGCAAAGTTGTAGATCTAATATTGCTTTTATTGGTATAGGTAATCGTGGCTGCCGGTGACTGTGGTTCTTCTGGCTGGAAAGTTTCGGATCCGTGAGCACCTGTGCGCAACGCTATTCTAAAGGTATGAGAAGAGGCCTCTTCCAGAGGGTAGATAGGGTAAGACCTTCTGAATACAAACTTAATGGCTGCCTGTCCGCCGGTTGCTGAAGCGTATGTCTCAGATGACTGAATCAAGGTGGGCACTACTTCATACAGGTTTTTGGTGTCACCGTCGCCATCGTCCCAAACTTCATCAAAAAGCTCGTTTATCTCGTCTACTAATTCTTGAATGGACATAAATTTGCTAGAAGTATCTCCCTCATCATCCCAAGATCGAGCGAGTGGGCCCGCGGAAAAAGAATTATATAATTTACCCGCCAAAAACTCTTCTATGTCGAGGTACCAACTGATCGATTTAATGGCCATTTTTTATTGAAACCTCATCTTCATACCGCGTTTGCCCTTGGCGCCCTTAAATGTGGTAGCCAGTTCTTTCTGCTCCACCGCGGACGGAGAACCCAAGACCTCCTTGAGAAGCGGATTTGTAAGGTCTGTCTCTTCAGATTCTGGGATAGTGGGAACCTCTGTGGTCAAAGTCTCTCTTACTTTAAGGTCGACGGAATTATATATGCTGCGCGCAGCTTGGGATCTTGCATCATTTACTCCTAAAGATGTTGACCCCCCTGCGCCAGATGCTGTAGTAACAAAAGTGTCCCGTATATGTCTCATCTCAGCTAGCAAGCCGTTAACTTTTGCCTTCTGGCCATCTTCTATCATCCTTCTAAAACCATTACTGATTTCATCAACTACGGATTCTAGGGCGCCCTGGCCGCCTCCAGCGTTGCCCACCAATATATCAATTGCTTGCCTATAAAGCGGAAGCGCACTTTGAACTTCTCCTATTTCCTCCTCATAGGGTTGCGCAAGTTCGGCGTTGCTCATGGAACCAATGACGTCCGGGATTTTTATATCAAAAGCCGTCATTCCACCATCGTCAGCCCCGTTAGTGCCGAAGCCAGCATGCAACTCTATAATTAATCCAGATAAGTCTGCAGCCCCTTCTCTAATGGCTCTATAATATTTACCCAACAGGGATGAAGGCGCAGACGCACGTGTAGCAGGAAGCTCATTATTCGTAAGCAGCAAATTGGATCTTTCTGCTGAGAGCTTAAAAATAAAATGGCCAACTTGGGACTGCGCTGGGTTTTGAGAGTCCCCTGGTTCCAAGTAGTTATACTCGCGGTCAGGGGTGCCGCCATTAACCGCGACGCCTGTATATGCTTGGCCTGCTGGATAAATAAATCCTAGTGCATTTCCGACTGCTTTCCCTTGTCCCACCTTTTTTGTACCAAATTCAAAACTTATGCCATCATAGGTATATGTGTTACCAAATATCATTCTTACCTGTTTTATACTGTATTGATATTTTGCTCCATAACGAACTTGAGTGTCTATATACCGCAATAATTCACTGTAAACAACATCTTTTGAAATCATTATGGTTTGTATTGGTTCTCCGCCGCCAGGAGCTAATGTCGCTGTGTCTCTCTTTTCAATTAAATACATAAGAGTTTCACTAGGGGCTTCCATATTATCATAAACTTCTTTCAAAGATCGGCGGCGCTCTTCTAAAGCATCCTGCAACATTTCACTGTCCGCTACTTTGATAGCGTCTTTAATATTTAATTTAAAAAGATCTTCTTTTTCCCACTCACGTAAAATGGTATAATTTGATCCCTCTGCCATCTCTTCTTTGGATTCATTATAAACACCTAAGAGATAATCTAATTCATGATTTTTGAGTGCATACAAAAAATCACCCAAATTGAACACGGTGTCGCTCCTGTCCCCCATTGAAACAACACTATCTCTTACTCTCCCTTGCCCATTGATTGATTCTCTAAGAAAAGCTTGATACCCTGAGTTGGTAACGTCGCCATTCCGCATGTTCTCAATAATATACAGCTGCATAAATACTATAAAACTTCGTACATGGTCCGCGTCTAGTTTGGATGCGAACAAAGAAGTAAAAAATGAAAAGCTTGCTGGCTTTCCACCAATGCCCGCAATGTCGTCGCGATCAAAGCCAACGATTACTTCATTATAAAAAGGATAAAAAGCTGTTGCCTTAATATCATCCGATGTATCACCGGGTGTTCCCCGGTCATCACGTATGTTATATTTTTTTAAAATTTCAAGGTCAGGATATAAAATAGCAACATTTTTAAATCGCGAATCAAACTCGTCTTTAATAGAGCCTATAGCGCCACCATTATTTGCTGCACTCAGGGCTTCTGAAAATTGCTGAAAGTATGCTTTGCCGGATTCGGTGGACGTTTGGTTTTGTTCTAGGAACCAAACATCGAGTTCCGGACCATCATAAAAACTACTGGCGTTATTTAACGTTAACTGATCGGTGTAGTTTACACTAGCTGTATTGTGGATATCTGATTCAAGCATATACAGGTTTGGAAGTACCAGTTCAATGCCGCGGCCTCCGGCGGCTACTACGCTCTCATAAGGTGGCATCGTATCAAGATAGAAATTATAAAACGAATTAACTGCTACATTATAATCACTTTTTTCGAGGGCTTCATCGTCGAGAGGAGGCTTTCGATATAAAGTAAGGTGGTCAGTATACTCAGTATCTAGTTTTATTAGGGGACGGAATCTTGCTATTTTCTTCCATCGTTTTAAATAATAATTTTTATAATAGCTGGACTCTCCTAAATTGCCCGCCAAATACTGATAAAAATTTGGATCACCGGACACGGCGTCGGTGGTCGGCTGCGACAAATAATTATTTAAAACTTTCGTTTTGCGCCGATTGGCAAGATTCCAATTTCTGTTATTAAAATACACAGTAAATGATGAATTTGTGAATCTGCTGCCGCCGGCTAACTTTAGCGGGCGCCTAATATTTTTTGCCCACCAAGGATGTCGACTAAAATTAAAGAGGCGAGGCTGTTTTCTATATGATCCTTTCGCAAAATAATATCCTTGAGCTCCTCGGAACTGATCAGCGGGGCCCCAGTAATTTCTAACCAAAGGATGTCTATAGTATTTTCCTTGCCGATTACTTCGGCGTCGGCGAATACCAATTATTCCATCATCAACCAAAATTGTAGAATCTTTATAAACTCCCATTTTAATACGACTCTCCTGCGTCAGTAAACTGCTTCATCGATTTTGTGGGGGGCGCGCCCTTGGTCGCAGGAGGACCCTTATCAGATGCGACAGTAACTCGGCGGCCGCGCAACCGCGATGCTTTTCTGATTCTTATAGACTTTATCTTGAAAATCATAGCGCCAGAAACACAATACTCGGGGCCGTAGTTGGCAGCGCCACGATTGATATTGGTGGTAGTGCCTCTATTCGTATGAGTCATACTCTTATAATATTTCCTATAGCGGGCCTTATATGACGTCTTTATAATATTTTCATCAGATTGAAAATCCTCTTCAGCCTGTAACATAAACAAATAATTATAACGGCTCAGTCTATAGCTGTTATGCCCCGTAATGCTCGGACACCGCCTTAGTCTGCATAATACCGTACTACCTACGGCTTTCATTTCCCTGAAACGTCCTTCAGATAACTGTCGCCATCGAGGGCGTCGAATATCGCCCCGCTGGTAACCATCCAAAAATTGTATAGTTACCAGGGAATTATAATTAATATCTCTTTGGAAAGAATTTATATCAAGAAACTCCTCCATGTTTTGTTTTATGCGCGCTAAAGCCAATGAGCCCTCCACCGCGGTGGTGCGTCTTAAACGTGGGGTGGTAAAATTTTGAGCAATTCCGTCTAGCATTCTCTCAGACAAATCTGCTTCCAGCACCTCAATGGCCCTTCTAGAAAACTGTAATTGAGTGAGCGATGCCTCTTGACTTGCGCTTACTGGGCTTTCAGCAGCCGTGATCTCTTCTGGAAACCCACCAATAGCAAGATAGTCTTCGGAAGAAACGTCTTTTTGGTCTGGGGCCGGTTCCTTTCTGGCCTCAACATAATCCACCAGACTGGTTCTTAGTGGTTCAAACGTTATGCCCGCGGATCCCTGAATACACTGCATCTTAGATATCTTAACATCTAAGTCTGCTATAGCGCCGTCGGCACTAAACAGGTTGATACCCGGGTTGACCTTGTTGTCCAAGATCACAAGGCCGTCAGAAAGCTCCAAGTCTGATCGAGTAGTGGGCTGGATTTCATATGGAGTATGAATACTAGAGGGAGATAAAAATCCATATTTATTAATTGTGGGAACATTTGGATTTCCAACTTGGTATTTTCGTAATTCTCCATTTAACCTATTGATCAATGAATCATAGCTAATTTTTGTGAAAGAGGTTGGCGACTCTTCTGCGTGAGCGCCTAAACCAAGATAGTCAAAACCAACATTGTTTTCGCTGCGCTTTCGAACTCGTCTAGGAACGTGGGTATACTTGATTTTTCTTACCAAGTCACGTGTAGAACCAATTTTTGATCTTGCACTAAACTTGGCATCGCTTCTGCCCACCGCGGACTTCGAAACCAAATACTGTAAATCATTTATATAATCTTTTATAAGCTCAGTAAATTCCCTGAGAGATTCTTCGGTCGCCGACATGGGGTTAACCATGGTTGTTAAGTTCTTCTTCCAAAGGATTGGCTTTTGGCCGCCGAAGCCGCTTTGCCCAAAGAAGAACCAAACAGATGCAACAAATTTATTTATCAGCTTAAGCCACGAATCATTAGTTTTAATTACCCCAGCGTTAGCTCTTAAATATTCTTGTATGTCGAAATTCTTTTTGCCTAGCGCCTCAAAATTTGATAAAAAGGACTGGAACTTAACGAACTCTCGCTCTAAGGCTTGTACCATCTCGTGGACCACCAAAGCACTATTATCAACAAACTCAAAATTAACCGTATATTCATAAATATTAATTTCGTCTCGTTTCATGTGAGAATCGTTAATCAAAAAATTTACAAAACCGTCTTTTGAAGTATTAAAGGGAACAATGTTTCCCTTCTTAAGATCTCCAATACGTATCGGGGATTCAAGAACCTTCTTTTGACTTTCCGCATTTAAATGGAAAGCCAACTTGGAGCCGTCCGTGTAATTCTCTTTCTTCTGCCTAAAAACTGTAATATTACTAACCGCGTAAGTCGACCTCAAAGATCCCTTATTAGTAAACACATTAGCTAGCCGGCAATGATCATTAATGAATGCATCATAATCCAAAGCAAACCATAGCTTAAAATCCCCGGTCGAACTTCGAGAATATCGCAACCTAGAGAAGTACCTCTTCCCTACCATCTGCTTCACCCTCTCAAAATTACGGAAATCTGTCTTATTAATATTTCTCATGTTTATAGTAAAATTATCTAAGTTAAGATTTTCTATATGATTTAGAAGTCGTAAATCCTTAATCTTCTGATTGCTTACTGTAAGTCTTTGAAGTGTCGGGTGATCTTTTGAAGGGTCATGGCGATCGCCGGCCATATAAGTGCGCCCTTTTCGATGGACAGGGCCCACCCATACATCTCCTCGTGTACCATATCCTTCTACCGTGTCCCCTAAAGTATATAAATAAGTGGTGGGCATCGCGTGGCCATTCCTCATTATTGTTTCTATCGCCGGAGTACCAATTGCAAACTTTTTGTTTTGCGGAGTTGCTGTGACGTTAAAATTTTCTGCTTCATTATCCATTTCGTAAGCGACGCAGTATAGCCATAAATTTTGACCATCAGCAAGATAAAGATCTACGTCCATGCTTAATTCCTTGGTTATAACGCCGGTTCCATCACGTTTGTTTATTATATGTCTGATCTTTCCATCTGTAACAAAATCTTCAACGCCAATATATTTTTTAATCATCGAGGATTTTGTAGAAGGAGTATCTTTATTAACTATCTCGTATTTTAGGGCCGATGGGTTTTCCTTTAGTAAACTAAGCACTTTGTCATCATTAATTAATGCCACAAAAAGGCCAAAGGAGTGCCCTTCTTCAATTTTGACCGCCTGCAGGCTAAGCAATATTTTGAGTTTTGTTATTGATGGATTTACATCACTGGCTAAAATCTCTACACTCTTAACAAGAGGAAGAGGAATAGGCTTTTCAAAGGGCGCGCAGGCTATATTTCCCATTAGCACGGCTCCTCATCATCAGCAGCGATACCCATCCAGTCGCCGTCCCCTCCAGGCGCTCCAGCGGACTCTGGTGAAGTGCCGCGCGTTGGATCGTCGGCGAAAGTGGGCGTACCGTACACATCGCCTTCCACCGAAGACCGGAAGGGGCGACCTTCGCTGTCGTGACGGTCCCCAAAGGTGGTGGTTCCCGGTGTAAGGGCGTCGTTATGAGTAATGGATCTTTCGTTAATACCATAAATTAATGCAACATCCAAGGGTATACCGAAATCAAAATCAAAATTTAAAAAATACTCAATATTATTTTGTGATACCGGGGCCAAGAACGCATTTTGATAATCAAGCTGCTGAAGGCTTGTGTCGTTGTCTGTAGAAGAGCCGCTGGCAGGCTTTCGAATTCCGGCGCTGCTCGATAGAAAAACTTCACAAAGAAAATTTTCTTTTTCATAAACGGTGTTGTGTTCTTGCAAATCAATTAAAATATAATCATGCTTCACTGCTATAAATATTCCATTGTCGTTAGCATTGGTTATGACGAAATCTTTTCCATTATTATTCCGTGTGTCGGTAGTATAAAACGTCTTGTAATCTATCGTGATGTCAATCTGAGGTATCTCTTTAATGACACCATCATTAAGGGTGGCGGTGCTGCTTGTTAAATTAAGGGTATAGTAATCTTGACTTGATGAAATTTCATTACTAAGCATGTTGACGCCCCATGCTGGTGCATATTCTGATTTTAAATCACTAGTCCCAAGCGGATCGGTTGCAACAAAAAATTTCTGATCAAAGTGCGGGACGTTTTCAAAGGCATCGGCAAAGTTAATTGAATTAACAGAGAGCGCTTTTTTATTTATGTTGGATTCAACGGACTTTAAAAATTCTCTTACTCTTGTTTCTACGCCAGTGGTGTTTGATTGTGGTTTTAAATTGGGGGTTTCATACCGTATGCGCCGATCAGCATCTTTGGGGTCTTCTACTCTAACCCCCTCATTAGATGACGCCACTTTGGCCACATCATAAAGAATTTCCTCATCATAAAAAGCATAAAAGGCAGGCTTCATTCGGCCTTGTGCAAGCAAATATTTTCCATATTCCGTCAGCTGAACATCTAGGACTTCTTCTTTTTTATTAAAAAACTCCATTATCCCACTCAGCTATTGTTCCTGTTTAAGTCGTTAAGAATCGCTGTTGCTTCTGCGTCCGTATAGTCTCCCACAAACGTAGAGTTCCCATCTGGGTCCGTCCCTGCAGCTGTGCCGAGCGTTGGAGGAACCGCAGGGTCTTCCCATCGCGAGGCCCCCGAATTCTTAGACATATATTCCACATTCTCATCAATTTTAAGTAGTTCTACGAGAGAGAAATAATCATACGGCCAGTTGAAACTGTAAGGGGAGTCAATCGAAGCCGGTACAATAGGAATATCCTTTGTAAGACCTTGCTTGGAAAAGATGCTGTAGTCTTTGGCGGCACGCTGCTTAACCTTAAAAACCAGCCACTGTGTGTTGCTATTAAATCCCGTTCCCGAGAAAAGTTGGCGCGACCAAAACTTAGAAATTTTAATGGTATCCGACTGTTTTACCATCTTTTGGTTGCTCTCGGGCGGGAGATTTTGCCACATGTTTTGTAAATCTTTGCGACTAAATGTTGTTTCAAATTCAAAAGCATCAAAAAATACGGGCAGCGTCGATCGATTTACGAGCCAATCAAATACTGGAGGGAAAATATATCTATTTAATAGCTCTGTTTGCCTATTATACCGATTTAGGCGCTCTTCCCAAACATTAGATTCCGGAACCGCGTTGCCGGCCGCGGCCGACTTGGCGATCATCGCGGCGTTCTTCGCCGACAATGCTCCGGATTTTTCAAGCATCTCCAAGGAACTAGCTATTTTCTTAAACTCACGGGTGCCTTGGCGAACGTTAAAGGGCACAACCACAACTGCCTCGCGGACCACAGTAGATTCTGCAAGGGTACCAATTTTCTTATCGCCTGCATTATCAAACCCCACGATCTTCCGTAATGACAGAACATCAATATCTCCGTAATGAGAAGAACTATACTTGTGCGGTAAATCAGTAAGACCCAAAAAGACTCCCTTTGATGGTTCGGGAAGACGTCCATATTGATGCCACATTCCTCGAATTTGGAAGGGCGCCGTGGAAGAAGTAACATTAATCGCAGCTTCTACGGGTGTCACCCCGGCGCCGCCGTTTCCGGGGATGCTCGAGGAGTTAAAATACAGTGATGCTGTTGGATGAGGTAAAGACGGAGTATCATAAAAATCAAATACTGGGGTTTCAAATTTAGATTGGACAAGCCACTGAACCTTCTGCTCTG
>Ga0098034_1000719_pt1 | contig 13096 bp, 11 predicted proteins | sample 2_EtaG_FD_77062 | JGI IMG/M metagenome (GOLD analysis project Ga0098034, IMG submission 77062) | Marine viral communities from the Subarctic Pacific Ocean - 2_ETSP_OMZ_AT15125 metaG | ecosystem: Environmental > Aquatic > Marine > Oceanic | place: Pacific Ocean | collected 2015-01-07
CAAGCGTTAGGACATCCGCATCTGAGCCTTTAGCTAGTTTTGTTACGGTTCCAGAAGCACCGCCATACAAGACATCCCCTTCCGCAGTCATCGGGGAGAGAGCATCAAACCCAGCAGTAGCCGAACTTGCACCCGTACCGCCGTGTGCTACTGCAACATCCGTTGCCTCCCACACGCCTGTGGTGATTGTGCCAACCGTATCCAGGTTGGGCATGGCTGTTATCTCATCGTCGAGATAGGCAGCAAGGGTTTGCACGGTGGTCATCTTCATCGTGCCATCGTCGTTAATGAGGACACCGTCCCCGTCACCTATGGCATCCGAGCCTCTGGCAGTACCGCCGTCAATCAGGTTCAGTTCTGCTGGCGTAGCGGTGATAGCTGTGTCACTGTCTGCTGCCAGAACTGCAAGCGTACCTCCCACATCAGGGATAACGACTGTACGGTCTGCCGTGGGGTCTTCGATTGTCAGCGTTGTCTCGTATGCGTCTGCCGTAGCACCTTCAAACACAACAGCGTTTGCTGCGTTCATGGTCACTGTGTCAACTACTGTCTGCGTTCCGCTAACAGTTAGGTCGCCTGTAATAGCGACGGTGTTAGTCCCGTCTGCCGTACTGATTGAAATTACATCGGCTGACCCGTCAGTAATGCTTAGGGCATCAGCAAGCCCATTCGCTAGAACAATCTCGTTGGTTCCAGTACCACCTGTGAACTGAAGGTCTACGTCGGCTCCGAAAACCACAGAGACAGCACCGTCACCGCCATAGGTCAGCGTACCGGCAGAGTGAGTCAGCGTTACGTCGCCACCGTCAAGGTTGACGACACCGCCTGAACCCAGGTGAAGGTCGTTGAACCCGAGAGTCGAAGAGCCTAGGTCATAAGCAGCGTCGGTTCCCGGTATTACATGGCCTGTAGGAGTCCATGTTGTGTCCCATGCTGGAATCCCGCCGGTCACCGTAAGAACTGCACCAGTAGCGCCAACACCAAGACGCGAAAGCTGGGAACTGGAAGTGGCGTACATAATGTCGCCCGTCGCCTGTGAGTCAAACTGGTGTCCCGTAACTGAATCGTACTCAGCTTCGGTTAACCCACCACCAACATCAGTATGTTTGAACTCGTTTGCCATCTATTTCACCTACGCTGTTTTTACTTCAGTTAGCCTGAGGCCAATGTCCCAGCTATGAATAGGATCCCCGTCGCGTTGCCGAGAGGTTTTAAGCCCCAGTTCCCTCTCACGAATATGCACTCGGTACTGTGTGCCGTCTACGTCTTCAAAGAGAACAAAAGGTTTCTGTCTCAAGGTGTTGATGTCCGACAGAGTCGTAGCTAACACCTGGCTAGAGTCTACTTGACGGAATCCCCGCTGCCCTGCGCGTGAGTCTACAAAGCTACCTTCAATTTCCCACTCAAGGTAATCCAGCGCACTCGTCAAGATTGCATGAGGAACAATGCTCTCTACCCGAGGCGGGGCTTCAGACGATGAGTCTGTTGCAAAGTCGTACCGGAAGCGAATCTTCCGAAACGTAATAGGCGACGTAAGAGAAGGGGTGATCGTCTGAACAGGGCTAGTGTTCACCACACCAGTGCTACCAAACAGTGTCCAGCCCTGACTGTCGTTGTCCGAAGCATTATCAGTCTTGTAGTAGACCGTCACCGTTTTGTCTGAACTTAGGTTACGGCTGTTTATCGTCAGCTTAACCATTGCCTTTTCGGCATCAGGAAAGCCTCCGTCCCACCACGAGTCAAAGAACTTTCCCGCTCTACGGATCCGCCGCGAGGTTACAAGAGCAGGGTTCTCATTGGAGAGAGGCAGGGCTGTACGGTAAACCGCTGGCTCAAAATCATCTCGCCCACCAACGGCTGATAGTTCAGTATTCAGGGTATATCCAAAAGCAAACAGGCTTGACCGGCTATTAGATGAGTCCTGAAATATTCCAAGGCGTGTGATGTTCGTCGCAGAGAACCCTGAAATCGTATGCGGCACTAATTCACCAGTCTGGTCATCCAGGGACGTCTTGAGCGAGATCAGCCGTACGAGAACGGCTCCATCTAACCCATCGAAGTTGAAAGGGAACGTGTACGGGAACCCGGGACTGTCTATCCCCAGGTCATCCGGTGATGCTATCCATATGTTCCCCGAATCCTGAGTGATAGCAGTCATCCTGCCACCAAAGCCAAGGAAGGAAGAGGTAGTAATCAATCCAGATAGATCGTTCCACCGTTCATTTGTTCGGAACGGGATCCGCCAGAAAATCCTTCGGGAGCCACTAACGAAGATCTCTTTACCACGACTGAGAACCGCCTTGAAGTTTTCTGCGTCTGGGAACAGCCCTGCTTCAGGTTCGATGTCAACGAACTGGTTCATATCTCTGTCGTACGGATAAAGACCATCTTCTTTTCCGACAAGAGCAGTGTCATCAGCAGCAAACAGCGACGTGATGTCGCTGCTGTCTTGCCCGACTTGGATCTCTGCTCCCCAGTTGGCTGTATCTGACGGATCCACCGCGAGAGAGATCTTGGTAGTCCGGTTTTTGACAAGCGCATAGTTACCTATGGCATTCCGGGCAACCGTAAAGAACTCCGCTAACCGTGAGTTCCCCGAGTTAGTAGTCGGATCATTCCATGTCGTGCCGTTGGTACTGACCAGGTAGTTATCAGACGTTCCACGACCAGCGTACATTCGTGGGGTTCCGTCCGTTGAAAACATAGCTAGGTCTGTAATGAAATTAGCTGCGTCATGGTAGACAGGGTAGAACGCAGCTTCGTCCTCGTCCCACTTGCAGATCGTTCGTCCGCATGGAACGTAATACTCATTAGCAAAAGCCACCGGAGTACCCGTAAAGGAGATGCCCCCTTCGGGAATGACAAAGATGTCATCTATCTCCCATACATCGCTGGCTGTAGAGAACAGCAACGTGAAAGTAATTGCCGAAGCAGTCGCATGGACGGTGTGAGTGACTTCTACAAGGCTAAAAAAGGTTGTGCTTGAAGCAGAAGAGTCTGTCTCACTTGCCCCATCGTCTGTAATACGTGCTGTGACAGATCCTGACCCGCTAGTCCGCCGAGCATAAAACCCTAACGTCAAGTCTTGGCCTTGGAAAACAGTGTCAGTCCCTCCATAGGCCTGGCTGAGAGTTCCACCATTTGAAGAAACCGTAACCTGTAGCCCGTAGGTTCCTGAACGATTGGCAGTAGTGGAAATCGCAGGAACTGTATTTGCCCCAGTCCACTCAGCAATACCGCCCGTTTCAAACCGCCCGTTACGGAGGATGATGTCAACCCGGTTCTCTTCATATCCGAGAACCAGTTCACCCTCACTCGTTGCCAGCACTCCATCGGAGTACCCGTATCTAAAATCCTGTCCGGCATTTAGATCTAGAGGCTGTCCGAACCCTCTATGCCATGAAGTCTGAGGGCGAATGACCCCGCTACGAGGGTCAACCTGGGCGTACGAAGACTGCCCCTGTGGCTGAGACGGCGGGACAAACGGGCGCAATACAGACTTATATCCGCCTGAAACTTTATCGGAATCTACATTCAGCTTGATCGGAATGATGTTAGACGTGCCGTCTGTGTTCATCAGAACGACATCAGCGTCTCCGCGAGCCGTAGGCATCAGGCAACCTCAGATCGCATGAGAGGCATCGGGGACATATAGCCCTCCAACCTCTCCGACTCATTCCTCGCGTGCGTAAACCTGCGAAGAGCCGCAAGCTGAGTATCGTTATCAAGTATGTCAACTTCGGCTGAGTACAACTCCCGCTTGGCAAACTTGTAGAGCAACTTCCGCTGATTAGCGTCTACTTCCACCGTGTCAGACCCTGCTGATACGCTCGACAGGTATCCAAGACCGCGTACCAGAACCTGCCCATCTGTCGGAAGAGGATCTTCAATAACAATATTGTCTCCCTCTTCGTACCATCGCCATACCGGCTGGCTGATACGTCTTGGCCCCTCAGACGGGCCTGCAACAGTAATAGCTTCATCCGCCCAGATAGTTATAGCCGCCCCATTGGTCACAGAGATGCCTGCAGTCACCGCAGAGACGCCCTGGGCGATTATTCTGGATACTGACAGCCTCTCCCACCCTGAACCGGCGTGTGTGCTGCTTGTAGCAGCCGAAGAACCATCTTCAAAGATTGCTGCACTAACCCGGCTAGCTGTCTTGCAGTAAACCCAGACGCTGAGATTAAGTTCCTGTCCGACGTAATTAGATCCTGATGGAACAGTGAGCAAAGCAGTCCCAACTGAAGACGCGCCTACAACCATCTTCCCTGACTGCCCACCTAAGAACACAACAAAGTTATCCGGGCCGGTTGTCTCTGCCTCTGCAGTCAACGTGATGTTGGACGTTGCCCAGTCGGTCAAGGCTCCTTCAAAGTCGCAGTCGAGAGTGCCAAGGATGTTGTTCTGGGCCGTCTTTGATTCAACTCGTGGCTCTGCGTAAACCTGCTTCACTCCACCCGGGACAATAGACGTAGGCCTCGGGTAACGTGTCTGACCCGTAGATGCCGTGGTCGTACGGTCGTTTACTTCCAGGTGAAGTGACGGGTATACCGATAGCCGTCCATCATTCAGGTAGTTAAGCAGCCGGTTCGGGTCGAAACGGTATATCTCAAAGGTCGTACTGCCGGACTCGGAACTAAGAGCCGCACCAGATACGGTAATTGTTGGCGCAGATGCCGTGGCATCGTAGTCACTGATGTGACGAATGGCATCGTCGTTGTTGCCGCTAGTGAACCGTATGTACCAATCAATAAGATGATCGTCACGGAAGTAACCGAACCCAGCCAGGCCTGTAGAGATAACCGAAGTATCAGCCGCGACATTTGTCGTGGTTGAGAAGGATCCTCCCCACGCGCCAAACTCCCGAGCCAGTTCAGGGAACATCACATCCAGAGTTGTTGTAGCCATTAACCGTCTCCGACGAGTACCGCGATGTAGTGCAGTTTATTGCCGCTGGTTTCGGCATCTGCATACCAGTCGCTTAGATTGCCAGCCTGTTCTTCGTAATCAACAGTGAACGAGTCAAAGTTCCCCGGAAGCATCCTTCTTCCCATTACCGAACTAGCAACATCGCTACCGCCGACATAAACGGATCCCGTGTTGCTGAAGTCAGGCATGACGTAAATTCGTTTGATGGCAGTGTCAGCCGCTATAAATCTAACGCGCGTGCCAGCACTTGAAACAGTTATCGTAGCCATCTTCACGCCAGCCAACTAGACGCCGACCTTCTGAACGATCTCTTCCAATGAAACGTAGCGGTGATTGATCTTAGCGATGCCAGTTTCCGGATCCGTCAGGTTCATAATCACGACGTAACCTCGGATCATCCCCTCGTTATCGAGATCTTCAATCATGTTGACGAGAGGCCGTTGAGATACGAACCACTCGCGCATCAACTTCTCACGCCATCGATCTTGGAACCCGGGATCCATCTGCAACTGTGCCGTTTCATAGGCATCTTCTGCTCTAGAGTTATCCGAATACTTCCCGACAAGGTCACGAGTGCGAAGAGCCATAGACTCCATGTCGCCATCGATACCTCTACGACCCGCAACCATTACGGTTAACGGGCCTGCAGGCTCACCCTCTTGTCTCTCCGGATAATCTTCCGGATAGGAAGTAGGCTGTTCGATGTGGTACTGGGTAAATACCATCTCGTCATCTTGCCAGGGCTGACGATGACTAGGGCCGGAATAAACCATTAAGCAAAGTGTCCTGACCCAGAGCCTACCGTTGTGACCATGTTGAGAGTCCCGGTATCGGCGTCGAGTTCAACACCCGCATACCCGCCAATTTGTTTGAGAACCCCCTGCTCCCAAGCCCGACCCGTTACTAACTCAAATGGATCGCCACGGCCTATGGCAAGCATGCCGGTAACAAGGGTGTCTGAATCAAGGGCTGTGCTAACTTCCCAGCGAGTCCAGTAGAGGGGCGTCTGCACATGCCTGAAGTTAACAGTGCTTGGGACAGCCTGTCCTACATCTTTAGTAGCAATCTCTCTCAGGGAAGCCTTTGACCATGCAGACGGAACTGTCCATGTGACAGACCCATCTTGACCCATGGTCTTTCCAGAAGAGATCGTCCCGTCTGTGTCTGAAGTATCTGTCCACCCCTCTGAGCCAGATGTGCCGTCATAGTATTTGACGGTCAGAACAGAACTGGTTCCGTTGGGATGGGAACCATCAACATCTACATTGACCCCGGCAAACTGGACATGGGAGCCAACATAAAGGGCGTCTCCGTTTGCAAGAGTATTCAAGCTATCAAGATCAACCTGATTAGTTGCTACGCCGTCCTGGGCGTTGCTTGAATAATCTGTCGGTGCTGTTGCAAAGTCATCGGTAGTTTTCAGAACTATGAGGTAAGGGCAAAACCTGACCATCGCCACAGCAGCACTAGACTCATAGTTATACGGGTCTAGAGCAACATACTGGGTGTTGTTAGGAAACGCTGTGAACCCGGCAGTAGTGGTTACTGCAATACCAACAGCAGCGCCCAGTTTCTGAACTTCGTTATTGAAGTATTTACCTGAATAAGACATCTAGTGTCCCTTTCGGGGGATGACCCCCTTAACTCATTAAGAGTCAGTAGGCTCCGAGGGCCGAAGCCCCCGGAGTTATATCTCACCTAACTACTGACGATATAAAGCGTTACTGCTGAAGAACTTGTGCGCCGCCAGAGCAGAACTGCCGCCTCGTTGGTAAGCACCGTGTTCCCTGTGTCAGCCACGGTCACGCCGGTTCCGCCTGCGAAGGTCGCAGTCTGGGAGCCGTCGTTAATGTAGTAGCTGAGGATGCACTCGTTGTCCGCCGAGAGCGGGACGTTGGCGATGATGTTCGCTGCGGTGTCGGAAGTGACCGTACCGCCACTGGTGACACTGGTGTGGACGTTGATGCCTGCCAGAATGTCGGCTGCTGCCAGCGTCATGTCCTGGGAGTCATCATCCACAACGGTCATGATTTCTGTCTGGCGACCACCTCGAATCCCTACGGCAGAAGTGCCGACCATGTGGATGGGATCGCTGATGTTATATCGGGGCATATCTGCCTCCTGTCGGGCCAGCCTATCGAAGCCCTTGCGCTGTTGGAAGTTAGTAGCCGAGGGGCCGAAGCCCCCCGACCAAATAAGCGACTTTAAGTCGCGTCGCTGACGTTGCCCTGCCACGCAACTCCGTCGCACCAAAGGCGTGCGTCTTCTGTCGTGGCGACGGTGACAATCGTAGTGCTATCACCATCTTCTTTGACAACAAGGTCTTCGCCGCCAGTGTTGACGATCCAAACCTCTAGCCCCGCCTCTTCCGCAGGAAGCAATACATCTGTAGAGCCTCCATTGGCATCGAGTCGTTGGATCAGAGCGTCATTGACCGTCAGGGTCTTCTCTGTATTTGCCAAGTCCTCGCCGCCAGCGGCGGTTGTATTAACGTCTCGGTACTGAGACGCGCCGATAGTCATTGGGCTTCTCCCTATTTAGCGTGAATCAGCTTTGCGTGCCGATTCTTGTGGGCCGTAAAACGCCCCTTGGATAGAGGTTTCTCCGAGTCGATCTTGAACTCCAGACCACAGTCCGGACACTTCTCGTATCGAATAGTCTCTAAATCCCCAACCGGGTCGGCCCTCTCAGCCGGATCCGAAGCTGCGTCTACCTCTGTCTCAACCTTACCCGCAGGCAAGGGAGCCAAAAGGAGCGACTTTTCTAAGGCACTGACGAGTCCTGAAGGCGTAGCATTTCGGATCGTTTCCACGTATTTGCCGTTGACGTCTTCATAGAAGATCGCCATATCGCCGTTGACGTAGTTGGGACGCGGTAGTTCATCAAACCCAAATCGCGCACAGTAAGCCTTAACAAGATTTGGAGCCATCCGCTTGGTATCGTCTAACCAAGCATCGACACTAGCCTCACTAGGAACCATCCGTGAGTTATTTGCGGTCGTTAGATTCACTTTCGCCGTCCTCTAGATCCACGCTTGCGTTTTTTCAGGGCTTTCACGGCGACAGGAAGAGCGACCTCCATGCCGACGTGGGCCGCGCCCGATTGAGCATCTTTTAACCCAAGGGGACATTCCGTCCCGATGTGTTCGTGGTACAGCCGTGTGCCAGGAAGAAACTTTGGACTGCTTGCAGTCTCGTCGGGCAACCTCTTGGAAAGGTAGTACGACTTGAACTCAAGCGGCACTCTGAACTTAGAGTCATCACGACTGTCGTAAAGGTTATTGTAGGCTTCTTCACCTTCCGACAGTATTGCGAGCGCAGCGCCGTCACCAGCCCCTCGTGCTTCTAAAGCACGACCAGCCGTAACAACGCCTTGCGCCCAAACCGTACTGTTATCAGGAGAAACCATCAATCACCTCTTAAGCGTTGGCGTCTGCTGCGGAGTACAGTTCGTAACCCCACGTATCCACCGCTTCACCCTCACCCCAGACGGAAGAACCAACAAGTTCCTCGCCGAAGAGTGATTCGTCACGCTGAATAGCAGCCTTGTATTCCTGCTCCATGGCAACCCACAGAGCCTGTTTGGCGAAGATTCCGCCCTTGGCATCGCCAGAACCATCTCGGGAGATACCACCCGATTCCATGATCTTGATGCCGGTCAAAGGCTCGTTGCCTCGGAAGTAGTTCTTGACTACGTCTTCGGTCATGCCTTCTGGAATTGGCTGTGCTGCAAGTCCAACGGATCCTGCAGCCTGAATCCCCGATACGTCCTGCCAGAGCCTGCGGATCTGTTCCGGGTGCAGCACTGCATTAGGCCGCTCCGGAGCAGGGCCGAAGGATGTGTTGTTGTCGGTGCGGAGATACGCATTCGCCCAACCGAGATGGAGGACGGATGCAGCATTACCCGCACCAGGCTGACTTGTCGAGAAACCGTCGTAAAGAGTCACGATGTCAGACTCAAGCAAACGCCCGACAGAGTTGCCGAGCATAGCGCCTGATTCCGCCGCAACCGATTCGACGTTCTGGTGAATAAGCCTGTCCGACAGGAAGATCAGCGCACCGTGTCGAGTTCCCGTGAGAACTCGTACGTTAACGGGTACGTCCTGTGGATCGGAAAGGTCAACACCCTCAGACACGGCTGCCGAAGAGACTCGACCCCAGATCGGGAGGTTGACTTGAAAGTGACCCGGTGGGATCTCTTTGCGGTTAACGACCTGAAGCGACGGCCCAGCGGGTTCGACATGCTGAATAGATTCGCTGATAGCGATCTTTGACATGCCGGAACCGGAGTTTTGGAACGTCGAACTGGTCGATAGAGTAAGAGCCATAGCCCTTCCTTATCGTTAGAGACTACGAGTGAATGCCCTTGCCTGGTCGGAGTTAATAGTTCCGGCCTGCAAAGCTTCAGCAATCTCTGTCCGTGAGTTAAGTTGCTGGCCCACCCGTTTAGGCGCGCCAGTCGTAGATGGAACCCTCGGACGAGTAGGAGCAGGTGCTGCGGCAGTTTTAGGTTGCGGGAGTAGGCCTTGAGCATTACGCCTTGCCACCGCGAACAGGTCATCAATAGATGCCCCTACTCGCGCTCCCGCCCACAGACGGTCATCCTGTGGGTCAACGTCCAGACCGATGCCCGAAAGCATCCCCTCAACTTTGCCTCTTAAATGAGAAACATCTACCTCTGAATAGATGGACTGGGCTTGAGGTACTGCCGTAGATGGTAGCTGCGCCTGTTGCGTGGCCTTCTCTCGCCAGTAATCTGCCTGGTCTTCTGGCTCCATCTGCTGGACTCGTGCCTGCTCAATAAGAGAGGCCTGTTCCCGCAGTGGGGCTAGATGTCCTTCCAATTCTGATGTCAGGGACTCCCGAAGCGTCTTGAACGACTCTGCCGTCCAGTTGGCTGTTCGCCCCTGAAGAGATGACTCAAGTTGTTTAAGCCTTGTGTCGAGATCCGCCGCCGTAAGCGGGGACGGGACTTCTGGTTCTGCCTGCTCTTCGGCTTCAGGTGCATCAACTGCACTTGCTACCGCTTGAGCGATTTGCTCCTCTTCTGCCGAAACAGAGACTTCGTCCTCTTGTGGTGCTGCCGAAACAGCCGGGTCTGTCACTTCATTAGTCATTGGGCCGAAACCCTCCAGAGCCGAAACTCGTTAAATCATTATAGAAATATATCATCGAAGCCGGTATACGTCTTGCACGAGCGCATTTCGTGCGTCTTCTCCGGCTCCATCAAAGATGTTATCAGGGTGTTTCAAAGTGCTTGTAAAACCCCATCGGTACAGGAAGATGTCCAGAGCAGCGTTCTTTTCACGCAACGCACTCCGCACACGATCTATTGTTCGGATCATGTTCTTCAGGTTTGGGAAATTCTCTGTAAGGGCTTCTTTACCAAGGTCAGTAGCCTTCTGCCATTCTTTGTAAAGTGGGCCTATTTCACCTGCATCAGGCCGAGATTCAATAACCCTGTCTTTAACATCATCCCAGTAGAAGGAGAACTGCTGCTGCCCCTTCCAGAGTTCACGGACAATAGGCGGTACGTCTCTTCCTTCTTCAAGCCTGGCCCGAACGTACCCGTATATCTCTACGCCGTATTCATGCTTGAAGAGTTCAATCTCTTCATCCCGTGCATCGTAATCTAAGCCGTCGGAACGCTGAAGAAGAGGGTTAGCAATGACGCGAGTAATGTAGTCATCGTAAGCTACGTCTTCAGGCTTCTCCGGGCTTACGCCGGGAAGATTAGGCAGGTTAGCAAGCCACTCCCGAACAGACTCGTACTTTTCATTCGCATTGATCGCCGAGAAAACGGCTCGCCTATCGTCGTTAGCACTCGACAGAACGTCTTTGCGAAATCGCTCAAGGTCTATCCGCCCATCAACAACATCTTGATAGCCGTCCATGATCCTCTCTGACCATACTTCCTTACCAGTATCAAACTCAGCGAAGTACTGGCTGACTTCTTGATCGATCTCCTCGCCACGAGATACCCGGTCTGCCCTAGCACCTGCTGTGAGAGAAGCTAACTCTACTTCCATAGGGTCGTTCTCGATCTTCTCCCGTTGCAGACGGTTTAACTCGTCCCAGGTTTTCCCGAATTGAGCCGTCGCTCGTTCATCCCGAAGAATGTTCCTTAGCTTTGAACGGCTAAGAGGATGGGTTCTGCCCCCGAATATCTCAGCGCCAAGCACTGTACCGGAAGATGCCGGGTTTTCCAGTTGCGATGCTTGGGCAAAAAACCCAATCGCAGAGTCCAAAGCAAACGGTGCTGACTGTTTTAACGTATGGGTGGCGATGTCAATATCACCGTCAAAAACACCCCGTTCGATATCGTTCCCTAAGAAATCATTGCCCGTAGCAATGTCCCATGCAAGACCTGTTGTTGGAGAAGAACGCCCTCTGATCCAGCGAACTATCGGGTTATCCCTGCTAGACGCCTTAATAAGGTCTTCGGGAGTCGATGTTGCAGTGGCGGTAGTGTTACCGATCAGCCGAACAAAAGACGTCCAGAACGATCCAATACCAACTACGCTGTCACCCACTTTCAGGGACATGAAATCACTGCGTGTGGGATCTAGCTTTGGCTCTTGCCCTAAAGCACTAGCCGTAAAGATATAAGTCCCAAGTCCCCCCATTGCCATGTTGCGGAACGCCCTGCGCGCCTGCTCGCCTTGCATACCGCCCTGGAATGCGTTTGCTATAAGCGCAAGAGAGGCACGGGTATACCGAGGCGAAAAGAACAGGAAGGCCCGTTCAATCGATTGCTGAGAAGGATTGATACCGAGAGCCGCAGAACTTAACGCTCCTGTTGAGTTGCGAAGATATGTTGCAAGGCCAGTCAGCCCGTCTTCACCTCTTGCCGCAGCAGTCTCTCTCAGCGCCTTCCACTGCTCAATACGACCGAAGTCTCCAAAAGAATCAAAAGATCGCTGGAACGCAGTAACACCTTTCGCAGCAGCCCTGCCACCTCTACCAAGAGAAACTGGGTCTTTTATGCCCTTAACTGAAACTCCCTCACCAAGCCACTTTTCTAAAGGCTGTCCTTTTCTCAGCGCATCGAAGTAGTCTGTTGCTGCACCTGAAAGAGGGATCCTGTACCGCAGCATTTCGTCAATAACCTGCATGTTTTCCTGCAGATACTTCTGGTGATGCAGAGGTTCTTTGAAAGCTACAAACTGGTGCTTAACACCACGCGCCCACTTACCGGGGTTAGTCGCAAGCAAGGGAAGCCCCTGGAGAAGAGGCGCACCGAAGTCGAACCCAGCCCTGACAACACGCATCACATCGCCAACTTTACCCAACGTGTCTGCTCCTTGCTCAAACTGAGTCTTTTCGTTAAGGCCTAATTGCTTGTGGATCTTTGCTGCTGTTTCTTCGTCGAAGAACTGGCCCTTAAATAGCGGCTGATCGAACCCACTTCGGGACATTATCTTTGCTTCACCTGATCGCGCGAGTGATGCCATCGCCCGGGCGTCAGCAGTTTTCCCTCTGACCTCTTTTAAGACACCTGATTGTTCCTTAACAATATCGCGCAACCCTTTGCGCGCATTTACAAGTATTCCTCTACTTGTCGCACGTTTAGCTTTCTCGCGTAGCCTTTTTTGCTTGTTAAGATCTTGCGTTAACGCGTCTCTGATCTCTCCTCTTAGATTAATCTGCTGTTGTTTCGGTAGGTTCGGATTGTCTATTAGTTTCTTAATCTGTTCCGGAGCAACGTCTAACGCTCGGGGATTTTCAGAGAGACGGATATACCTTTTCCGCGCCGCGGCCCTTGTGGTAGGCCAGTTCTTTAGGAGATTTCTTACTCTGGTATTCGCAACTCCAAGAGGTTTGGTGCTTTGAACTTTAACCCTTCCAGCTTGGCGAATTGCCGCAGCGATATCAGCGTGTGGCCCGTTTTCCAAAGATCTAAGAGTGCTGGGTAGAATGCTCTCTCCTCTAAGCGCCCGGTTAACTAGATCCCGCGCTTTTCTTGCTTGCGCTACCTGCGTTACAGACATTTCTCTAGTTTTAAGAAGCTTTGCTATCGAAGCTGGGACAGTCCTAACTGCTTGAGAACTAACAGTTTCCTGTAGCACTTTGTCTCGGATAGCTTTATAAGCGCCTGCTTGGAAGGCTTCTAAGATTGCTACGGGGTCGCTTTCGTATTTCTTCCCGCTCTTAACGGCTTCTTC
>Ga0098034_1000722_pt1 | contig 13082 bp, 23 predicted proteins | sample 2_EtaG_FD_77062 | JGI IMG/M metagenome (GOLD analysis project Ga0098034, IMG submission 77062) | Marine viral communities from the Subarctic Pacific Ocean - 2_ETSP_OMZ_AT15125 metaG | ecosystem: Environmental > Aquatic > Marine > Oceanic | place: Pacific Ocean | collected 2015-01-07
AACCTGGTGCACACGCACCACTCACCGTCAAACGTCTTATCATTCAATTGACACCTCCATTGATGTCATGACATGGGCCGTATTGCCCGAGTAAAAAAAGCGGGGGCCGACCCGCAATGGGCCGACCCCTACAAGCACCCCTTCTCTACTACTTCCCCTTGTTCCGCGCCAGGTAGTGCATCTCGAGCTTGAGATCCACGAGATACACCCTGCGCACATCCGCATCAGTCTTGGCATTAGCCTTCAAGCAGGGCAGTATCCAGTGGACACCACACCGGTACCCAAAGTACTCACCATCCAAGCGGGGCTCATCACCACACATGTTACACGTATTCATTGACACCTCCTAGTGTCATGACATGGGCACTCTTGCCCGAGTAAAAAGAGAGGGGCCGACCACGTTGGCCGACCCCCGTTCTTCCCCACTTACCCTCTAGCCAAAGACCACGATGCCCTTGCTAGTCTGGATGCACCCAGTGAGCCACCCGAATGAGTCAGTCTCACCAGGGAACACACCGTACCCAGCATCACGAATGGCTTTGACATACCTGCCATCGCCCATCGCAATGTCACGGCACAGCTCGTCGCTGGCTATGTTAGATGCCTCCTTCACTTTGGGGTGCACCTCGATAGGGGTGTCAGTCTCCTCATCCCAATTGGTGGTGAGGTAATCCGCAGACAGGACGCTATCGTCCTCCTCGATTGCTTTAAGAGCAGCAATCAGCTCTACAGCTGTTGTCATGTTGTCCTCCTTAAGAACAAACTTGGGAACTGTCATTAAAAAAGTAAGGGCCGACCTTTCGGCCGACCCCTACCTCGATAAGAAGGCACCCATGGACCTGGGCACTTTTCTCTATCATTCTACTATGGGTGAAGAACTAACGAGCAACCTTACCCTAGGAAGACGGGTGGAGATGGAAGTCGTGCTACCTTAATCTTGAAGAAGTTACCCACGTTCTTCTTCTTCAACAGGTGTTTCTTTATGGCTGTATCCCTCTTAGCATCAAGAAGTTTGTTGTACTTGCCATACAACTGGACTACTTCAAGGGATGTGCCAGTCTTCTTCATCAACTGAGCAGTAGCCAAGAGCACATCATCCTCATACACACCCACCAACAGGCATTCACGCTTGAGGTACTGTCTGTCGTAGATGCCAATGCAGTGATGCAACAGTTCACCCCACTTACTCAGTTCCCATCCCTGTTCAGGCAGCTTATAGGTGTAGGTGCCATCTGTTGAGTTGTGCATGGGACAGTCCTCTGGCTTGCACCATCCCTTGAGCTCAATGTGCTTCTTTGCCATGTTGACTATACGCGTGAGGTAGTCATGGACATCATTCAAGTTTCTGGGCATCTCAGCCATCCAGTCCCAGTTGGGGTCTAGCTCCAACTCAAGCACACGTTCGTACAGACCAATCGTGTCTTTGAACAGCCTGTCTTTTCTGTCTCTCCTGATCATCGTGTGTTGGGTATCGCCGTATCCCAGGGGGACGAGTGAGTCCTTGATCCAGTTGAGAGCATTGGGAAACACGCTTATTAGCTTCTTGTGCAGCTTCCTCTCCCTCGTGGCATGTGTGATGCTCTCATTGCTTTCCTCACTGTAGATAGACAGGTTCTCAGGTGGGCCAAGAGGTTGATTAAGCGGCTGTTGGAGCAGATTGAGGACAAAGTCAGGGTTAGCCACTTTAGCTATGCCAATGGCCTGGAAGAGGTTCGTGTTACTCCTACCCTTCTTGAGGATGGAGAGTACAGCATTGGTAGTAGCCTTGCCCTTGCTACCGAACATCTGATGTATGGTCTTCTTGAGACCCTTCTTCCTTGCTCGTCTAGCTATCAGGTGACACCAGTACAGCATGTCTGTTGAGGTGGTATCTACGTTCCATTTGTTGATTCTGTCTTTGTACTCTTGGAAGCTCTTCACTCCCATGATGTCACCAACAAACTGCGGGTTGCCATACCACATGAGGTAGTCCATCATCTGCTGAGAACCGATAGCTAGTTCGTCTGTGTTGATGGTTGGGTGTTCAATCTCGAGAGAATGGTCGCCGCTTTTATCCTCCCCCACTACACCATTCCTGTGCATCAGGCGGATGTACTGCTCGTTCAGTGTGTCCATGAGATTCTTCTTGCACTTTGCGTCCGTGTGGCCCTCGAGGTACAGCTTAGTAAGCACCTTCTTGATGGTTGCTCTTCGGTATGTGCCATCAAGCATGACTCTCTTTGTGTGTCCCCTGCGAGGATCTTCACGGCCATACCTATTCGTCTCTCCGGCACTCAACACACGCAGGTCTCCGTATTTGTTGAAGAACACAGACAACACAGGTCTGCCTTTCTTTAGCCTTACCCAGACCTTCTCGTTGTCATACGGGGTATCATCCAGGTTTCTGAAGTCCCTGGCCACGCTCAGTTTCTTCCTGGGGTTGTAGCACTGCCACATTTGCACCATGAGGGTGACGGTGCGCTGCTTCACTACGACATCTATACTGAAGATCTGATCTCCACGTTCGAAGTGACTGAGCATGTGAGTGCGATGTCTGCCCTGGTATTCATTTACCAGCTTCTTCGTTTCGGCATACTTCTTGCTACGCCATATCTGGATCACTTCCAGAATCGGGTTATTATTACCCTTGTCCATTGTAGCCTCCTTGGCTATAGGGTGTGGACATATGGTGATGGACCATCCACCACCGTCATTTCAAAAAAAATAAGGGCCCACACCCGAAGGTGCAGGACCCATGGCTGTCAGGGCTGTCAGCTAGAGGTTAGCAGACGACGCATAGAATTCAGCCTTGCTCTTCTCCTCGATGTAGTCAACGATTGCCGGGGTGGTCTTGACGATGCCGGGCTTGCCGGTACGGTTCCAGCGGGTCGCGCTGATGACCTTCTCGCCGTCGCTGATGATGACGAAGCAGTAGTTGTTCGTCGTGAACGTGGTGACGAAGCAGTTGTTCGCCGTGATCTCGGTTTTGATCATTGTTTTCCTGAGGTTGATGATATGGTGCACAATACAACACTGTACACTCATAAAAAATAAAGCCCCCATCACTGGGGACCTTATCTTTAGAGAGCTGAGGCTTGACTACCTCGAGTGCATGATCTTGAAGATCTCCTTCCAGACGATGGACAGCCTCTTGGCTGCTGCATCATCGTCGTTCTCTCTGATCTGGACTGATGCCTGGTCAATCAGGACTGTCCAGCGGGACATCACCCCTCGGTCGACGAGGACCGAGTCAGAGAGTGTGGAGCTGTCCTTCTTAGGGACGGGAGCTGAGTCCATAACAACCTCCAAGTTGTTAAGGGTGGGGATATGGTGATACCCAAGGCATCACTCATAAAAAAAATAGGGCCGACCCGCAATGGGCCGACCCCCTTCTTCTCCCCTAATCCCTAAGCGAATACCTACTTAGGCTCATTGATGAGCGTAATGGTATTCACAAAGTGGTCTGCATGCTCAGCACACAGACGCAATGGCCCGTTCTTAGGCACATTGAACACCACAGCAAAGGGCTTGCTGCAGTTGTTTGCCATGCAAAGGCTCGTGTCCTTTACAGTAGAGATCATGAAGACAACCATAGCGATTGTCAGCACGAAGAGAACAATGATGACGCTCATTGCACGAAGCGGGTTTAGTCTCTTCATGAGATTACCTTATGGTGATAGACCATCCATCACCACCAGTAAAAAAGAAGGGCCGACTACCGTAGTAGCCGAGCCCTAATTTTTCCCCAGTCTCGTATTTAGTCTTCCACGAGGAAGACATTGGATGCTGACATCGCACCCTCCGCATCCTTGACCACCTTGGTCATGTCCTGGCTTCCACTGGCGATGTTGCGACACACCGACAGTGCACTCCTGGACTCCCCGATGATGGCCACGAGCACCAAGTCATCACCAGACGAATCCGCCTTGTCATACTCAGTGTGATTGCCCTGGACATCCGGGTCATCCAAGTAGGCCTTCATCGGGTAGACCAGGGCCTTCTGGGGCAGGTACTTGGCCACACCGACGTCGACCATGCACTTGGCATCGGTCTTGCGCACGACCGTGATGAGGGAGCCACGATGCTCCTTCAAGACCACGTTGACGGGGGCATCACCGAGCTCACTCACATCGATCTCGATCTGCCTGGGGTCCAGCATGCCCTCAGGGATGAGGTGCATACCAGCACCCATGCTATCGACCCAGTCGGCCAACATCGAGTTCATGATGATACGACACACATTAGAAAGGAACATAGTTTGTTGTCCTTAGGAAACAGTTGTTGATATGGTGATACCCAAGGCATCACTCATAAAAAAAATAAGGACCCACTACCCTAAGGTAGCAGGCCCGGTTGACATCAGCACTACGAGTGCCGGTTGAGTACTTCGCGTATACCGCTCTCCAGCGGTCCCAATACTACACTAAGGTGTAGCAGTCCGAAGCATGGTTATTGCTCCAGACACCGCAGCATGGCCACGGTTCGGTCGGAATGTTGTCACGGACACATGTGCACTCAAGGCACAGTGTATCCCGACAAGTAACAGGCTTCCCATCTGTTGTTGCCGTAATGACAACAACGTGGGGAGGCTCGTTACAGCCTTCCGTCGCACAGGTTGAGGGGTGTGCGTCCCCGGTGATGGAAGTCATCATTAGAAAGAAATAAAAAAATAAGGGCGGTTAAGCCCCTACTTTTTACTAACACTCTCCAGGTGCTAGTTGCCAGATAGAGAGGTGTGTTGCATAGCTGTCACTCCTCGGACATAGCTGTCCAGGTGACGAATCAAGATGCAACAGACCTCGTCTACGAACGGGAGGTCTTCCACATCGTCCAGCTTTGCATCTTCTATCAACTTCATGGTAACATACACATCAGCTATCTGGGAATACCAGATTCCGAGTTCTCTGCGTATGTCAGCATAGTAGTCGATGGAAGCACCGTGACGAATCACGAGTTCCTTGGGAACCTCAGACAAGATTAAGATCTGCTGAGAGAGAAGGGCCACCAGTGGATTGGTATCCATTGTGCTCTTGTTCTTCTATGGCTAATGGTTATCCCCCAATCCTAGGGGCTCGGGAGCGTGTAGATACTACACTACACTACTAACTCATAAAAAATAAGGCCCACACCACTAGGGTGCAGGCCTCAAGCTCACCGTATGCGTCCTGTAAGCAGCGGTGTTCTGTCCAGGTTGTCATTGATGTCAATGAGGACATGCTTGTCATCCTCATCGAGTACAATGTAGAGCCCCCTACCATGGAGCAGTCTCAGCATACGAGTGCCCTTGTCGGTGAACACGCATACCTTGTTGCTCTTGGCATAGAGGGAGAGAAGCGGCTTTCTTTCAATAGCCATATCATAAAAAAATAGGGCCCAACCCCTAAGGGTCAGGCCTCTAAGCTCAGCTATCGAACCCGAATGCTTGCCTATCATCCATAGGCAGCATCAGGAACTGTTCGCTGGTGGAGTCGGCAACCTTAGCCCAGACAAGAGCAGGATCGCCAGCCATGATGTCACCAGAGATGACATCGATGCCGTGGTCTTCCAGCATGTCCACTAGGTGGTTGCCGTAGATGCCGAACACCCATGCTGGATCATCCACGTGGATGAGCATGAAGAACAGCGGTTTGCGTGATTGGTCGCCACCGTTTGATGTAGCCATCAATAAAAAAATAAGGCCCAACCCCTAAGGGTCAGGCCTATTTGTTGGTAGTAGGGCCCAGGTTCTACATTGAGTCGTAGAACGCTTTGGATTGTTGGACATCGGGCATGTCCTCAGGAGAGGCATTGGGGTTATCCCGCAGCCACTGCTTGAGAGCATTGCACCGACCCCTCCCACATTCGCAGGAGAGCCAGTAGTTCCGCCAGTACTTCTTGGGGAAGACACTGCGGTAGAGGAATGCTATGAGTTTTCTAAGCATAGCTTTTGTTGATATTGTGATGGACCTCCCATCACTCTCATTAAAAAAGAAGGGCCGACCCGCAATGGGCCGACCCGTGTAGTCTACGTGTAGTAGACTGGCAAGCCTAGCGTAAGTGCTAGGGCGTGCTCTTCACACGCACCTTTGCTATTACGCCAGTGTGGCAGCATCACCATCACGTCTACACTGTAGACAATGAGGGCAATCCAGCAGCTCATGTACTGTGGTTGTGACCAACCATCAACACACAGGCTGTATGGATTGACAGTGTCAGTGACACCATCAATGCTACGAGCGTATTCTACGCCCTGCTTGAAGGCATCGAATACGCTCTCCTTGCTCAGTCCAGAAATGCCACCAGAGACATACGCTCTCATGTTCTATTCCTGTGTTGAACTCAGGGAACTTGGCATGATACGCCGTGTATCATCCATCCATTAAAAAAGAAGGGCCGACCCGCAATGGGCCGACCCTGCACACATCAGCACTACGAGTGCCGGTTGCTGTATTTAACGTATACCGCTCGCCAGCGGTTCTCAGCCCCTACCTTAGGGGACTCTGACGCTGTCCGCAGACACAGTGGTCCACGGGATGGCCACACTGGCAGCAGTTCGACTTCATGTCGTCCCACTCCTTCATGTGGCCTTCGCACATCGATTCTGTGCAGGCCTCGCCGTACTCGTTTATTGCGAGCTTACGAGGCTTGTCACATCCGTCGATGCCACAGGTGCGTTTAGAGTCGCCACTCTTGATGTTTACCATCACAAAAAGGAATAAAAAAATAAGGGCCGACCGTTAGGCCGACCCTTCTTTTCTTTCCTCTCCCTATATGTTACTTGTCTTCCGTCAGGTCTTCGAGCAGCTCATCCTTGGTGCAAGCATAGACTAGGCCATCATCGACATAGCCGTCATCGATAAGGCCTTCCATGATCCGGGGGCCATCGTCTGCTTCAAGAGCCTTCTGTTGCCGATCCCATTCCTTGGCCTGCCCCTTCCTCTTGAGGTGGAAGAAGATGTACAGCCCCACGGTCCAGTTGGTTGCGAGGGTAGCAGCCACCACGAGAGGGGCGGTGATCAAGGCCCAGATGAAGGAAGGGACCAGGATGGCAATGGCCAGCATGGCCACCAGATCCTGCTTGAAGGTGATGGGGTCTTTGTTGTTGTTGTAGGTCACGTGTGTAAGCCTCCTTGGACTTATTGGTTTTGTGACTAATGGTATACAAAGCGCATACCAATCATAAAAAATAGAGGACCCATTACAGGCCCTCTATTGGTTGTCGCTCCACTTACAGTGGGGTATGAGGCATTTCACGTATCCCGCACTCCTGCGGTTCGATAGGGTAGCTACTCCCTATCTTTCGCTGTCGAGTTCACGCCGTAGCAAGGCTGCATCATCCTTAAGGATGTCCCTGCCAGTGCGCTTCTCTTCAGCTACCATGTGCTCCCAGGTCTCAACCCAGAGGCGCATACCCAGTGTGGGTCGCTTAGCATAGGTCGCCCTATCCTTAGCCAGCAGCTCTTCAGCTCTAGTCATGGTTAGTGTATGTAGTATACCCATGGTTATCCCTCAATCCTAAGGGCTCGGGAGCGTGTGGCTACAACACCACACTGATAACTCATAAAAAAAGAAGGGCCCAGACCACATTGGTCCAGACCCGTCTTTTTCTCTTCCCTCATGTTAGAGTGTGAAAGCTAGAATGATGCAAAGGATAAGCAGGAGCAGGAAGGGCAGGAACGCGATTACGTCCCACGGGTAGTCGGGGAAGCAGTTGTTTGTTTCTTGTTTCTTACGGTTCAAGGTTAGTTCTCCTAAACAGTGTTAATATGGCGATACCCAAGGTATCACTCATCATTAAAAAATAAGGCCCGCCCGCCCCCCTTACGGGACGGGTCGAGCCTACCATGTGCACTAGGTGTTACCGGCCACCCTTGTGGCTCTTGCCCTTGGGCTTGGTACCCTGATCATGGGTCTGCCCACCACAACGCAGGGCATGCCTTGACCACCCACCCACACGGGCAGGGGACATGGACATGGACTCTAGCAGCTCCTCCTCTGTGTCTGCGTACACCAGGTCATCCATGAGGGCAGCCTTCTTAGTACGTGCCTTAGCCCTTACCTCAGTAGCCTCACCACATGCCTCACATGCCCACTGGCTGCAAACATGCCGCTTCCTCTCACCACATGTACACATGGGCCGCTCAACCACGATGCCATCCACCCGTGTGAATGCACTGGTGGTAGCACGCACACACTCATCACTAGGCATGTGTGTATGAGGGTACATCTCACTCATGTGTGGCATGGTGAGCTCAGCAGGTGCAGGCTTAGCCTCTAGTGCATCAAGCCTAGCATGTGCATGGTTGAGGTCAGTACTCATCTGCCTCATGAGCATGCAGTGGTGCTCAGTGTAGTGCGTGAGAGCAGCAAGCTCAGTGGCCTGCTTGTTGATGTGCTTGTAGCACAGGAACACCATCACATTGATGGCGATGAGAGCGAGCGAGCAGACCACGATGATGGTCAGGGTTTCCAAAACAACCTCCTAGTTGTTTAGGGTTTTGGGGTTGGGGGGTGGGCGTGAAACACCATGTCTCACATTGATCCCACCACCAACAATAACTATGTTCCGTCGATCTTCTCTTTTCTGATAGGCCATCATTTTCCTGATCCCTCCCTCAAAATTTTTTTACCCCAGCACATTCTCCCCCTGAGTCAAAAAACTTCTTGCAAGCAAATACAGTAGAGGATCTCCTCATTGTCCCCTAACTCGAGGCCCAAATGTCATCTTCCATTCCCTCCCCCAAGAACGGATACAGCTCTATAATCACAAAGGACTCACTCGTCCCCCTGGGACTCGTAGGAGCCGTGTTAGCGGGCGCGCTTTGGATCTCCTCTCAGTTCCAAACTATGCAGTTTTCTCTCGCTACAATGCAAACTGAGCTGTCTAGTATGAAGACCACATTAGCCATCGTGTCAGAAAACCAGTGGACAAAAGACAAGATGAAGCTCTGGATCGAGCTTATGAAGGCAAATAATCAAGGAAAAGACATTATCGTTCCATCGATCCCACAATAATTTATGATATAGAGTACCCCCATGAACAACAACCTACTCGGCGGCGCATTCTTAGTTGTAGCGAGCTTAGCTTGCTTCTCTCCAACAGGAGTCACAGACCACTCTCAGACAAGGGAGTCTTCACAGCTGAACTTGATTCAGCCAGATCCTACTCTAGCCGAGATTGTAGTTGGCAAGGTTGTAGTCACTTATTTGGTACAGATAGGAACGTGGAACACAGAGACTCAGCAGTTTGACTATATCAAGAAAGAACAGACTATATCAGGTAGTTGCTTCCCAATAGAATGGATAGCTCCTAATGGTGATGAGGGTAGTAATACCAAAAAAATCGGTAGACTCCGAATCATGACGGTTAGCCACCTCTTTGGGGGGCTGGAGGTCAAACACACGAGGGTCGAGCTTTTCAAGCTGGGGAAGTCAATCTTGGGGCCACTGGAGGCCAAGACGCTTCGCCAGGATAAGAAGAAGGACTTGGTGCTTTTGGAGGTGCCTGCGGCGGCTGGAATCAACGTTATGAAGCTGTCGGCGAAACCTCCGGTGGTAGGAGCTAGAACATTAGGGGTGGGCTGCACGATAGGACAGGACCCTATCTTTACTGAAGGGTTTGTTTGCAGCAAGCCAATGAAGGAGTTGGAGCCAAAGAAATCTGATTGGCTGACTTCGACGCAAGTGTATTTTGGATCCTCAGGAGGAGTTGTGATCTACAAAGGCACAAATATAGTAGTAGGTATGACCAGAGCTTTGTTTGTGAACAACGGCAATGTAGTGTACCACGTACAATTCATGACAACTTCTAGTTCGATAAAGGAGTGGTTAGACAATGGGTGAGACCAAGGTACTTACATGGGTCTGTGAAGTCTGTGATGGGACCAACCTCAGGGAGGTTCCTACCCAGGAAGCAGATCTGCGAGAAGACATCTATTGGAACGGGGAAGAGAACTTCATTTTTGATGATCAATGTGATCACTGTGAAACAAACGTACACGAACCAATTACGCGCGTGAAAGCCAAAAGCTAGTATGACTACTACTGACTATCTTAGATGCCCTTGCACCCGTTCTCATAGGCGAGGAGGTATGCCTTCTTGTGACTATCTTAGTCGATTAAGGGATAATCTTGATTCTGTTAGTATGCTGACTGGAGGAAAGAAGAGCCAAAACTACCACTCTGATAATCCTGACTATTGGGATATTCTCTTAGTAGATATCAAAGACGCAGATAAGTGGGAGGGAAAGGTTGCTTTGGATTACGGATGTGGTAATGGTCGAAATCTGATCAACCTCAAATCTTTAGCTAACTGGTCTAAGTTGCATGGCTGTGATATAGCTCCCGATCTAATCAAGGCGGTAGAAGAACAACACTTTATACAAGCAGAAGATACTGATGTGTTTGTTTGTGACGGAGAGTCAGCTAGGCCCTTGGGAGATGAGACAGTCGACTTCGCTATGTCTACTCTGGTCCTAGAGCATATCTCCTCTTACTCTGTAAGATTTGATATTCTATCTGATCTTTTTAGAGTACTAAAGGAGGGAGGGGTATTGTCTATCCAGATGACACATAGAGGACAGGCAGCCTACTTTACTGAGGCACAAGACCCTGGTCAAAACTGTAGTTGTTCTGACAAAGACATAACATACGACCTAGAGAAGATTGGCTTTTCTAGCATTACCCACACTGAACGACCCGCATTTAAAAGAGACGGACATACCTGGATTTACACCAGAGCAGAAAAAATATGAATGATTTCAACGACAGTGCAGATCTACCTACCAAGGAAGATATTCAAGCAATGGCCCAGAAGATGGCCGACAAGGCTGCTAAGAAGGTGATACCAAAGCATCTGGAAGGCACAGCAGCTATCATGACAGAGGAGGGGATGTCCGTGCTATCACAGGCAGTTCCTTCTGTACCAGATATAGCAACAGGAGGGGATCGAGCACCACGACTAGGCTGCTACATCAGTATCCAGCCTGTTCCCTATCTCGATGAACAGGTGCAGCCAGGAGGACCTATGTTTGTACCTAGGCCACCTATTGCACAGTTCATCATGGCGGATACCTACGAGCAACTTCTAGCTAGAGTGGTCTTTGAGGTAGAACATGTCATAGATGTTACAAAAGAGCAGATTGCAGAGATGGAAGCTCTTCGTGAAGAGAATACCGACGAGTTTGGCTTCAAGATAGAAGATCAGCCCAAAAATAATCTGAGAGTCGTTACTAACGAAGACGAATGATAAGTGAAGGCAAAAGACTTCTAATGCGCTTAGCGGCGTGTGTTAGGCTGGATAGGTCTAACCCTTTCAATCTCCACGTAGAGATTGACTCCGTCATAGCCCACTTGGCTGAGCACAATCTGTATGTCCCTAATACAGAGTACACGCAGCTAGTTCAGAAGATGCTTGAGGAGCAGGTAGCTGGGAAGATCCCTGCCAACTGCAATGAAGCAGAGCTAAGGCGCAAGATAGCCAAGGCCTTACTGGCTCTAGCCTCCAATATGATTGGTACAGCTGAGCTAACTGCTGACATGGCTAACAAGGAAAGGATCAAGTTTTTCGGGCCTGATGGGAAGCTCCTACCCATAAAGGGCAAAACTACACTGTAAGGATACCTATGGGGAAGCCCAAGCCCAAGCCCAAGCCGAAGCCACCTAAGTACTAATGAAGGTTCTGTGTTACACAAGAATAACCACCTAGTATCTCTTTTAGCCGATATGCTGAAGGATAACCAGCAGTGTAGAGACTTCCTCTATGGACGACACAAACAACAACTCGACATCTTCGACAGATTCTGCAAGATCAATGGACCCCAGTGTCCCTTTTCCAGAGGGGCCACACGGAACATCTTTACAGAAGAGTTCAGAAGATACGGGTCTTCAGTCCTTGCCGCTATTAAGAGTGGCAGGTGGGACTATTGTACAGATATCTGATGCGGTAACCAAGACTGTATCCAAGAGGTTATCTAAGAAAGCCCAATTAGCTACTCAGGCCTTTATGGCTACCCACTCACGAGGTATAGCTGCAGCAGCGGCTATAAAGTGTCGTGGGTCTAGTTGTGTCCTGGAGGATGTGTGCCCCCTCACTGGAACTGAGGATCCATACCCTCTAGGACAGAGGTGTCCATTCATGCAGGGTCTAGTACAGCTCTGGGTGAATAAGCACTTACTGGCTATGGGTATCGAGGATCACATCCTTCCTGAGTACAGCTATGACATGGATATGCTCTATGAGCTAGCAGGTCAGGAGCTGATCAGATGGCAGGCTACACAACAGCTAGCCGTCAAGGGTACTATCACAGAAGAGAGGAAGATAGGCGCGACTATCTCAGGGGACGAGTTGTTCGGTGAGGTGGTGACTCCACTGATTGAGGTCATAGACACACAGAGCAAGATTATCATGAAGATACGAGATGCCCTACTCGGTACTCGTAAGGCCCAGATCCAAGCCGGTAGAGATGCTGGTGATTCTAGTAAGAAGTCTACTGAACTAGCAGCCAAAGCTCATACTTCTGTGCAAGAGCGTCTGAGAGTTTTACGTGGAGACGCAGAAGAAGTCAAAGACGCAGAGTTTGATGTAAAGAATGGGAGCACTTAGTAGCGTAGGCACATCAGCCAAATCGAATCCAATAATGGCCACACTCCTGGGAGCATCAGGTGTTGGCTTTTTGGCGTATCTAGGGTGGGATGCACTGATAAAGAAGGAGGTTCCTTGGTCAGGGACCATACCTGCGTCGGCACTTGGTAAGAGAGGTGCTGCTCAAGAGAAGTCACTCTTCATGGAAAAAGAAGAGATGTCAGCCCAGTCACGAGCTAACATCAGTTCTGGTACCTACTTCGGTATCCTAGCTGCTGAGATGCACGAACCAGCAGGAGGTGAGTCTGAGGTAGAGGTGTATGATGAGGAGCTAGGAGTTAAGGGCTATATCGATATCCTCCTAGAGAACAACATCCCTGTAGAAGTCAAGACCATTAGCTCCAAGGGACTGGAGAGACTAAGCAAGCCTCTAGAACCTCACGCTAGTCAGCTGAACTTCTACCTTCATGCCCGTCGGGCCCAGTATGGATATGTGATGTATCTGGATGGTGAGGATATCTCTCGTCACAAGATCTTCAGG
>Ga0098034_1000723_pt1 | contig 13057 bp, 18 predicted proteins | sample 2_EtaG_FD_77062 | JGI IMG/M metagenome (GOLD analysis project Ga0098034, IMG submission 77062) | Marine viral communities from the Subarctic Pacific Ocean - 2_ETSP_OMZ_AT15125 metaG | ecosystem: Environmental > Aquatic > Marine > Oceanic | place: Pacific Ocean | collected 2015-01-07
GTGTGATCGCTTTGACGATTAGGCCGGGGATCACTAACGCTAGACTAATTCGGGATCTTAACGATAGTCAAAAGTTGTGGGAAATGCCTAATGGTATATTCATTTTAACTTCTTTTTCAGTCAAGACTGAGCCAAAGGAAACAGCAGCCTTCAGAGCCGATCCTAACGGAAACGCTATAGACTGGATCGAATGTGGCCTGGTATATTCCGAAGAGCCTAAACACGAAGAGGTTATCGAGGATGTTTTAGGAGAATACAACTTGTTAGAGGCGCCCGATCCGTAGTCGTTAACGAAAAGAAATATTTAATAAAACACATGACAACTAACACAAAAAAGGAGAAGCTTGCAGATTTATAAAAAGAGTGGTGCACCAATCCCAATTGGCGGCATCAAGGCAGATATCGTTGTAGGTCTTCAATATGGAGACGAAGCGAAAGGTAAGATCACACACGACTTGTGCGCTAGTGGCGACTACACGCACGTTATGAGATTCGGTGGCGGCCCAAACGCCGGCCACACAATCTATCACGAAGGACAAAAGCTTGTAACTCATCACATTCCAAGCGGCGTGTTCTTTGGCATTAAGTCGATTATCGGAAGTGGGTGTGTTATCGATCCCCACGCACTTCTTCAAGAAATCAAAGAACTTGAAGCAGCCGGGATCGATGTTATATCAAGTCTAAGGATTGCGCAAAACGCACACATTATTACAAAGGAGCATAAAAATGAAGACAGTAGAGATGAAAAGATTGGCACGACTCGAAGAGGTTGTGGTCCTGCTTATCGTTCTAAATATGATCGAACTGGCATTCTTGTTCGTGAATATTCTTTCGAAGACGAACTAGCCTTTATGGCAGATCTAGTTGTCGACCTTTACGAAGAGTTGCATAACGCTGAAAACACTTATGTGCTCTGTGAGGGCGCACAAGGCTTTGGTATTGATATTGATTGGGGAGACTACCCCTATGTTACATCAAGCCACTGTACGACGGCTGGTGCGCTTCTGAACGGTATTCCACCACAAGCAATCAATCGTGTTTGGGGCGCAGCAAAGGTCTATGAAACTTATGTTGGAGCAAAAAACTTCCAAGGCGAGGATCCTCTCTTGGAACAACTACAACAGGCCGGCCAGGAGTTTGGCGCAACTACAGGAAGAAAGCGTCAAACAAACTGGATTGATCTTGACTTTCTCGCTAAATCGTGTAGAATCAATGGTGTGACGGATTTGGTTATCAACAAGATGGACGTTATGCGTGAGGTGATGAATGGCGAAGCTTGGGAAAACGATTTCCGCCATCGTGTATCAAACGTTGCCGAACAATGCGGCGTCCCACGAGTTTATTTCTCAGACAATCCCTATTCTATTATATCACAGGAGGCAGCATAAAGTGGCTGAACTAAACCTAAAAGTTAAGAAACACGAGAACTTCTATAACCTCAAACAACGAAAACCAGGCGACGCTGGCATCGATCTTTATGCTGGCGAAAATCACGTGATCGAACCCAGAAGCCAGGGATTGGTTAAAGTTGGCATCTCTGTTTCATTTTCACCTGATTACTATTTACGCATTGCGCCTCGCTCCGGCTTGGCCTTAAAGTATGGCATCGATGTTATGGCCGGGGTTATCGACTCCTCTTACCGGGGCGAACTCGGGGTTATCCTAAGAAACCATTCTGGTGTCCCGTTTATAATTGAACGTGGAGATAGAATTGCGCAAGCAGTGCCGGAACAGATATCTCAAGAAGACTTTATCATTGTTGAGAATCTAGATGAAAGCAGCCGAGGAGTTGGTGGGTTTGGTTCAACGGGGGTGCGAGATGAGTGAATTCTACGCCGCCCTCATGGGACTTCTGATCCTTTTGGTGACAATGCTTTTTGCCCTAGGGTTGTATGCATCGAATCAAGATTATCAAAGAAGAATCGTGTGCCTAGAGCAAGGAAACCAGATTATTTCAGTCGGTGAAGGAGCTAGCTGGTTCTGCCTATCCGACAACCAAAAGGAGAACAATGAATAAGCAAACAAGGAATACAATGATGTCATCCAAGAAGATGGACTGGCAAACACCAAAGGACTTTTTTGATAAACTTAACAAGGAGTTTAGTTTTTCACTAGACCCAGCAGCAAACGGAACAAATGCATTATGTGCAAAATATTTCACAGAAGCACAAGACGGGCTAACACAGTCTTGGAAGGGTGAGACTTGCTACGTTAACCCGCCTTATGGTCGTGCGTTAAAAAACTGGATTCGCAAGGCTTACGAAGAAAGCAAGGATCCGGACACTTCTGTGGTTATGTTGATTCCTGCCCGGCCGGATACAAAATACTGGGCGGAATATGTTATGCAAGCAAATGAGATTCGTTTTGTGAGAGGGCGTCTAAAGTTTGGTGGCGGCGAAACAAATGATCCGGCACCATTCCCTTCGGCGGTTGTTGTATTTAGGGGCGGTCACAATGGACAGCAAAACCTTTGTGGCCCGGTTATCTCAATGCTGGAAAGAGCATGATCACAGTTCGAAGCCATCGCTAGACCAGGAAGAGAAAAATGTATAAACAAACAATCGCATTTGGTGATGTTCTATTGGAGCCACAATACTCCGACATCACATCAAGAAAAGAGATCTCTCTAGCAACGCCTTTAGACGCTCGACGGCAACTAGCCATTCCTATTATCGCTTCTCCAATGGACACAGTAAGCGAGTGGGAAATGGCTGCAACAATGTCTAGCTTAGGCGGGATGGCTGTTATTCATAGGTACAACACGATTGAAGAACAAGCAGCTCAGGTGAAGAATGCATTGGAAGTGCAAAGCTGCTTTGTTGTTGGAGCGGCAGTTGGTGTTAACGGAGATCTTGTTGAGCGTGCTGCGGAGTGTTATAATGCAGGAGCAAAAGTTATTTGTATTGATGTTGCTCACTGTGATCATTCTCTTATGAACGCTGCTATTGATTCTCTGCGTAGAACATTTGAGACGGGGATGCACATTATGGCCGGCAACGTTGCGACCCTTGAAGGTTTCAACCGACTTGCTGATTGGGGTGCTGATTCTATCCGTGTTGGAATAGGAGGAGGTAGCATTTGCAGCACGAGAATTCAAACAGGGCACGGCGCTCCAACCCTTCAGTCTATTATCGATTGCGCTCAAACAGATCGTACCGCTAAACTTATTGCCGATGGCGGCATCAAAAATAGCGGAGACATTGTAAAGGCTCTTGCCGCCGGCGCTGATGCGGTAATGCTGGGGTCACTTCTTGCTGGAACTGATGAAACACCAAGTGAAGCTTTCCGTGATCGTGATGGTCGCTGCTTCAAAGCTTATCGTGGTATGGCTTCGGCCGAGGCCCAGAAAGATTGGCGTGGAAAAACTTCTTCGCTTGAAGGCGTATCAACGACCATTCCTTGTAAAGGCCCTGTGAAGAATGTGATCGAAGATCTACTTACTGGTATGAGATCAGGCCTTTCTTATTCTGGAGCAAGAAGCATCCCAGAACTACAAAGCAAAGCAACGTTCATTCTGCAGTCTCACGCTGCCTCTGCTGAATCAGATACCCACATTTTACGACGATGAGCGAAGATCAAAAACCAAACATAGTAGGGTATGAACCAAAGTATAAAAACTTAACTTTCTCTATTGGTGAAAAGCTTCATGCTGATTTTCGTATTAGGCTAAAGTATGAAGGTGTTGGGCAGGGAAGGTTTCTTCGTTGGGTAATTCTTCAGTTTGTAAATCAAACGCCGATCTTGGAGCAACTTATTGAAGAATACAAGAAAGATAACGGAAACCTTTCCAAGACCCGTGAAAAGAAAATCCGCAAGGAAAAAGAAAAAACAAAGAAAGTAAGGCAAAACTTTTCCCTCTCAGAAGAAGAAATAGGATCTATATTCGATATCATTGAAATAGAAATGCCTGACTTGTAAGTTTTATAAATAATATACTATTTATAAGTGTCAGGATAAATAGGTTTTTTATTTTTATCATACTATTTACTACAAACACTTATTTTTTATATCAAAGGAGTTATATCAAATGGCTAAGAAAACATTACTTTCAGAGGGACGAATTCGCAAGTTTATGAAGCTTGCCGCAATTGGGCCTCTCGCTGAAAACTTCCTCGCAGAAGAAGAAGAAATCGTCACAGAGGAAGAAGAAATCGTCACAGAGGAAGAAGAACTCGACGCAGAAGAAGAAGTGCTCGATGCAGAAATGCCCCCCGACATGGATATGGACGCTGATGACATGGGTGGAGAAGAGCCGGACGCCGAAGAGGCAATCAAAGCCGCTCTAGAACAACTCATCGATGCTATTAAGGCAGCGCCCGAAATGGATATCGCCGTCGACGGTACCGAGGACGACAGTATGGAAGATCCAATGGAAGCTCCAATGGAAGATCCAATGGAAGATGACCCAATGGAAGAAGCGCTTTACGAAGAGCTTAACGAGTCAGTCCGAGTTGTCGACACTCAGGCCGTCGTGAAAGAAGTTTCTCGTCGTGTTGCAAAGCGACTCATTAAAGAGTCAAAACGAGAGAAGCTAGCCGAAGCACTTGCTACAAGAATCGCAGCAAAACTTGGCTAATTACTTGACTTAGATATATAAGTGTTTAACTTTAAAGACCACGCAGATGTGTGGTCTTTTTTATTAGAGGAAAAAATGGATGCATGGATTATTATTGGTGTGTTTTTTCTAGGTGTGTTTTCTTATCGCTTGTTATCGACAGCCTTAAACTATACGCATTCTTATAACTTTTTAACATATTGTTTTGCTTCTTGCTTGACCCTGATTAAATCGTTTGGGAAGGATGTAGTAACGGTTAGAGATAGACTAACTAAGCATATGATTGAACTAGACATCCCAGAGGAAGAAAGAAAAGCGCTAGAAAAAACAATGGAGACAACACTTAACAATTGGCAGTCTGTCACTTTTATCCGTGTTGTCGCTGTAATACCAAAAGAGTTCTCAAAAGTCTTGAAAACTGATGAGATCTGTGGTAAACTTAAGGATGCCTTTGGCGAGGTAAACAAATAAAAACATTTCTTCACAAAACGAGGTAAAATGAAGAAGAAGAACAATCTAAACGAAGCACCAGAAGAAGTCGAGGAGGAAGAGGAGGAAGCAGCTGCAATCCAATTCTCGCTTCCAGCCCAACCCGCTGAGAAGGATCTTCGCACCGTGGCTGTTTTTGGCGAAATCAACGAAGATAAGTGCGCAGACATCACATCAGGTATATACTATCTTTGGCAGAATGCCCCTGAACTTTATACTGAAGAAGAGTTGCTGGAGTATGAAGGGCTGGAACAGCCGGAGCGAGACATCCGTATGATCGTTTCGACCTATGGAGGAGAAATCCTGGAGATGTTCGGTATCATCGATATGATGCATATGTCAAAAGCTGACGGTGTTGACATTGAGACAACCGGGTTAGGCAAGGTAATGTCTGCCGGCGTAGCTATCTTGGCCGCTGGAACGGTAGGCAAGCGCAAAGTCACACGAAACTGTCGTCTTATGCTACACCAGGCTTCCGCAGGCACGGTGGGTTCTGTGAACAGCATGGAGAACGAACTAGAGGAAGTAAAGGTCCTTCAAGATATGTACGTACGTTGTGTTGCCGAGAACTCAAATTTGTCTGTCAAGAAGATCAAGAAGCTATTCAAGTCAAACGCCAACCACTATATCTCAGCAGAACAGGCTGTTGAATATGGAATCGCTGACGAAGTCGTATAAAAGGAGAAACATGAAAAAGTATCAAAGCAAACAAGAACTATCTAATAGTATCTCAGAGGCAGTCCAGACCTTGGCTGAAAACGTCCAAACTACGCTTGGGCCGAGAGGGCGGAACGTTATCCTCCACAAGAAAGGTGCACTCCCCATTATCACAAAAGATGGTGTAACCATTTCAGAGTTTATTGAATTTGAAGATCCCTTTCAGAATTCAGCAGCACAAATCGTTAAGCAGGCTGCTCGTAAAACTGCGCAAAATACCGGTGATGGTACCACGACAACGACAGTGCTAGCTAACGCAATTTATCAACAGGCACGCCGGCAAGTGCTTGCTGGCACTGCGCCTATTGAGATTAAGCGTGGTTTAGACAAGGTGGCCGCAGGGATCGTCGACGAGTTGGAAGAAAGCAAGCGACCGGTTGAGAGCCTAGAGGATGTGAGACACATTGCAACTATCTCGGCTAACAACGATCGTGTAATTGGCGATATCATTGCAACTGCGATCGACAAGGCCGGGAACGATGGCTCTGTGCAAATCGAAGAAGCAAGATCCGCCGACACAACTGTCGACATTCTTGAAGGCTTTCGTTTTGACTCTGGTTTCGTTTCGCCGGCATTCATCACGAATGATAGAGCCGGCACGTGTAACTACGAAGATGCCATGATCCTAGTTGCGGACGAAAAAATCGATACAGTCGAACAGATATTCCCTGTGCTTGAGGTCGTGGCTAGAGAAGGGCGTCCACTAATCATTGTTGCCGATCAGATTGACGGGCAAGCCTTAGCTGCAATTATCATGAATTCGCAGCGTGGCACAATGAAAGTAGCAGCCGTAAAGGCGCCTAGGTATGGCGAGGAAAGAAAGAATATTCTTAAAGACCTAGCTGCATCAACCGGTGCAACCCTAGCCTCTGTTGAAGCAGGTGTGCTAGTGAAAGACCTGACACTAAAGGACTTGGGTCTTTGCAAATCAATCAATATCGGCCGCACTCAAACTGTTGTTGTCGGTGGTAAAGGAGATTTAGAAGATGTACAACAAAAAATTGACACGCTTAAAGATGAAATTGCGTTATGCGATGACATGGTTCTTTGTGAAAGAATCCAGGAAAGAATTACTCGCCTTGCTTCTGGCATTGCTGTTATTCGTGTTGGTGCTTCAACAGAAGTAGAAATGACCGAGAAGAAGCACCGAATTGAGGATGCGTTAGAAGCAGTTAGTGCGGCACAATCTGAAGGGATTGTGGCGGGTGGAGGTTCGGCTCTTTTCCGTATTGGCCGCCGGCTAGCAAGTCGTGAAGCCCTTGGATATGACGACTGGAATATGGATCATCCGGATCAGAGAGTTGCTGTATCTATTATGAGAGAAGCAACAAAGGCACCATTACATATCATGTGTATCAATGCCGGCGAATCCTTCGATCTGGTTAGCCGCCAACTCCACGGAGAGGGTCGTTCTTGGGATTTCACAACAGAAGAAGTCGTCGATGCATATGAGATGGGAATATTAGATCCGGTCAAGGTTACAAAAAATGCCATCTTAAATGCAGTTTCTGTTGCCGGCACACTAATTACTACTGAATACGCAATTGTAGAGGACTAAGTGTGCTTCATTCTATTTTCCGTAAGCTTCTAACTGAAGATAAACGTTCGACCGAGACAGGATACACAAACGAGAACAATATTGAATCTTATTTCTCGAAGTATCTTGTTCAGGACGGTACCGCAAAGAACGATCGAACAAAATCAGATATTGTGATAGAGGTACCGGGCCACCGGGATCCTATAAATATAGAAGTTAAAACAACGCTCGACACAGAGTTCGGCCAACTGACGATTGGTTATGATACGGAAAAAAAACGATGGGTGATCCACAACTCGAACTTTAACAAAAACAAAAGCAAAGAGAACAAGAAGTATATGGATCGGTTCTTTGCAAAATATATCCAGCCGTATTTGCAAGATCTTAAACCACCAATTGGGTCGAAAAGTATCCTAAAGAAAAGAGGAGATCGGGAACAGATAATCGTTGGCCTTTATAAAGAGCCGGGCCATAAGAAGGCGCTAGAGGCAATACAAAATTCTTGGTTTGGTGATGGGAAAGAACATCGGATGACGTTAACCCCAGCTATTCTAGAAAAGTATTATAATACCAAGGGTGATGATCTAATCCAAATCAACGGATTGGGGCTATACAAACTCTCTAATCGTTTTGATATTTCAATCCCATACTTTAAAGATCTAGTTTTCAGAGCGGACGCAAAATTTCACATTAAGAATCATGGAGACTCTTTTACTTTTAATGTCGCTTTTCGTGCTGATGATCTAGATAGAGAAAGAAGCAGGTTGTCTAGGTTGGACATATCGAAAAAAGAAGACGCAGACAAATTAATCAAAGAAATCTAGGGAGAAAGATATGACACAGGAACAATTCGAAGTCACGGTTGCTAAACTTGGTGGGAAAATCGATCGCTTAACAGATGCGATCAAATCGATCAAAACATCCCAGACGGACATGCATGAAAAGATTATTAATATCGAAAAAGCAATTTATAATCCGGATGAAGGATTATATGCTCGCTTAAAAGTACAGGAATCAGACCTTGAAGACCTTAAGATCTTTAAATCTAGTATTACAAAGTTTCTTTGGATCATTACTTCAGGCATGACTGGAATTCTTATAAAATTTGGCTTCGACCTGTCCGGATAATGCTTGACAAAAGAGAGCCAGGGTGTTATAATATAACCATAGTCAGACGACTATGGTTTTTCATTCCCGCAAAAACAACCGAAGGAGGTAGTGGTCAATGAGAGTTAACTTACAATACTCTGTTGAGTTAGAGGATCTTTTTGGAGAACTAAGAGAACTGCATATCAGGAAGAACGGCGAAAGTATGCACCAGATTCACATCGGTACTCAGTCGCTTGAAAAGATGCTAGAGGAAGAGAACCTTAAGGGTTCGCAAGAACAAATAGAAACAATAAGAACCCAGCTGGCAGTGCTGGATATAACCTTATCTGAGATCGGATCGATGTTAGAGGGTTGTGAGATAGTACAGGCGCAACAGCTGCTAACACAAATAGAGGAAACAGATGAGCAATTTAGTGAAATTAACGAGAGTGGAGAAAGTGGGCAAGGGCTTTAGCCTCAGTGAGGTCTATGTCAACCCAGAATCAGTTTCTTACGTGATGGAGAACGTACTCCTAAGAAGAAACTTGAAGGAGTCAAAAGAAGCATGGCCAGAAGATGTCTCGCCAATGCACCGTTTTTCAACGATCCATATGAACGGGCATACCCCTATCAACGTTGTTGGAGATCCCACGCTGGTCGAACAAAAAATCTTTGAGTCACGTCGACAGTTACTCAAAGGATAAAAAAACATTATTAAGAATTTGACGATATGTTGGATATCCAACTAACGTCTTAACCAAAAACAAAAACAAAGGAGAAAAAATGCTAAGAACAGGACATACTAGACACGAACGACTGCTTGATTCACTATTTGGAAACAACTGGGTGTCAAAGCAGCCTTCACATATACGTGCAGAGTTAACAGCTAACACACAAAGCAACCGGTACCGAGTCCAACGAGACGAAGGGCAATGCACTATTATTGTACCAGCACCAGGGACTAAGAGAGAAGGTATCAACGTAGTCCTTGACGGGAGCGTTCTAACTGTTTCTTGCAAGTCGGACATGGGATTCGGGTTTGAAGACTTCGAGAACGCCTTTCAGACCATGGAAGGGACAACAGAAGAACACATTCAGGCCTCGTATGAAAATGGGATCTTACAGGTCGTAGTGCGAGATCCAGAGGTGCAAGATACAGCAAAGCAGATTCCGGTCAGCTAGTAAAAATTGGTTCTAGGCGAAAAAGCGGCCATTTGGCCGCTTTTTTTGTTGATTTAAATCTTTTTTACCCCCAGCGAACTATTTATGCTAGTTCTTGAAAAAAAGGTATCATTAATGCAAAATGATTATAATAAAAAGTGGCGTTCTTTCGTTTCCGAAAGAGAAGAAACGAAAGAACCTGTTAAGGTCTCTCCGTTATTCGAAGATCTAGAAAGAGAAATAAATAAGTTTGATAAGTTTCTAAGTGAAATGTCAAGCATAGATTTGTCGACACCGCAAACCATCAAAGAAGATCGTGCTCTCTTGACGGAAGAAAAAAGAACGTTAACCTTTTCAGATCTTCCTGACATTCCGATATCTGAAATCGGTTGGTCTTCCTTGCAAACAACAGAAGGGGGAGAAGAGATCCCTTCACAACAAAGACTCCAGCTGGCACAGTTCCTTGACAACATTAAAGGAAATACCCTGCAGGAGAAACTTAAGTCTTTATCAGATTTTTATTCAATGGGAGACAATGTAAAGGCTAGGCTAGCCGGCGCTGAGACTTCTTCAGAAGCTATTTCAGAAGCTATTTCTTACTTAACTTTCTTTAAGATCTTAACACAAGTCATAACAAACTTCAATGCTGCGTCAGCCGGTTTTACCTTTGAGTCTTTCTTGGCCGTTTTGCTTGGAGGCTCACAGATCGCAACTGGCGGTGGAACAATTGCCGATTTTAAGACCGGCGCCGGTGAACCAGTATCGCTTAAGCTTTACAAGGAAGGTCGGTTAATTGTTGGCGGATCTTACAGAGATTTAGTCAATGATCTTATTAAAGACGGAAAAATGAGATACATATGTGTTACAAAGAACCTCTTTGGTGCACCCGGAGCGCAAGAAGGCGATTTAAAGTTTTATTCTTTTAACTTTACCTTAAATAATGTATTTAATATCTTTGGAAATTCTAAACAAAAAGATTCCCTAGACTGCATGTTGCTTCCAAGAACATTCATGGCATCCAACGGAGAAGATGTTGGCGCTTTAGGCCTCATGAAGAAAGAAGAATTTCCTTCGGAAGAAGAAGTTAACAAAATGTTTGTTGAAAAGTTTAAAGAACAAGCTTCATCTTCTTTAGGCCTTACAGATCAAGAGATAGAAGAGGCATTGCGTATAATCGATTTTGCCAACAATGATGATTTATACAACACAAAGAAAGTAAGAGGAAAAGACCCATTTAAATCGTCCAATAAATTATCCTCTTTGCAAATCAACACAGAAACAGACGGCGAGCCGCATCCTCTGGAATTAGCGACCTTGGCAACTAATATCAACGATGCAATAATAGCAGACCTTAAAGCTTCTACGGGCAGATCAGAAGAAGAAAGAGCGAAAATAAGTAAAGAATACTTTAGTGGTGACAAAAAGATTCAAGTAAAGAAATCACAAGACTTTTATCAAAAAGCAGATGACGAACTTAAAAAGAAATGTCTGCAAGTCTCACATGGCTATGTAAACGCCAAGTCGTTTAAACTAAGTGAAGGTATGGTCTCAAGGATTGCGAACTTAAGCCAACCAACAGTTGAAGGCGTTTTCCCGGAAGGTCAGTCTGAAGTTGGTATTGGCTCTATTGAGATTGGATCACAAAAAATCTCAGAAGCATTATCACGAGTATCAAAAATTCTTAACGAAAACATCTTTGATATTTTTAGCAACCTCAAAGCTTTAACAGTTAACATCCAAGGCTACTTTGCCGGCGGCTTGCAAGATGATGCAAAAGCAACTGAAGCCCAAAACAATGCTAACAACATCGAAAAGAAAACCGAGAAACTTAAAGGCAAAAATTAAAATGAAAGCAACAAAGTCACACGTCCAACAACTGGTCAAAGAAGAGTTAGAAAAGTACCAGGAAGAGCTAGCAGAAAAAGCGATCCAAGAAACAAAAGGCTCAACAGAAGGCTATATGTATGAAGTCGTAGTGAGGATGGTTGCTGATCGTAACAGGAACAAAACAGAAATTGTCAATGACATCCGATCGATTAAAGATGTAACTGTCGTCTCCATCCTCCCAGGACAAGACTTCACTTTGCAGAAAGGGGCAATGAAGGAAAGGACGTTAATCAAGATTAAGTTCACACCCGGTTCTTCACCGGTAAAGAAAATGCAGCAAATAAAAGCAGCAGCGTTCGGTAGAGGAAGCGGCGCAGGGTGCGTACATCAGAAGATCGTAGGCTTGATCGAATTAGACTTCAAAAGAGAAACCCTCAAACCAATCCGGACTTATTAGAGGAGAGCAAAATGATTGTATCTTTTGATTTTGATTCAACAATCCTGAAAAAAGAATGGGATGAAGAAGAAGGGCAAGACGTCCCAAGGGGTCTTGATCCAATAGCAGCAGGCCTTATCCAAAAAGAGCGTGCTAACGGAAACACAGTCATTATTGTAACTTCACGATACGGGCCTGAGCCGGCCTTTGGTCATGACAATGAAGATCTGTTTGAGATTGCAAAAGAACTAGAGATTGAAGATGTACATTTTACCAACGGAGAAGATAAAGTGAAAACTCTTCTTGACTTGGGCGTTGAAAAACATTATGATGATGATTCTCATGAGCATAAAGCAATAGAGGACAAGAAAGCAGAAATTGAGTTGCCAACAATGTTCTTAAGAGAAAACAAAAAAGAGCCGGCTATTAAGATCTTGATCAGAAAACTAATCCTTCAAGAGTTAGAAGCTTATCAAAAGAAAATACAGAAAGGTTATGTCAAGAAGCGAAACAAATATCTTACGACCGGACCACAAAAAGCCGGTGCACCTTATAACAAAAGCCCAAAACAAACTCGATCAAAGTCAGCACCGCCTGGATTTGGGGGATCTTGACTTAAAATGCGGACAAGAGACACTATAAAATTATGAAGAATTATAAACTGATATTAGAAAACTGGAACAAGTTTGTTGACGAGGAAAAAATTGAAGAGTCTTCAAACCAGCGAGGCTTTGAGTATGAAGACGAAGTAATTGCAGTGCTGAACAGTGAAGGTGTCTCCGGAGACATTAAATCTGGTGCTGGTGCTTCTGCTGCCGCAGCCGATGCAGATATCAAAATCAATGATCAAATCTATAAAATTGAAGTTAAGTTAGATAAAGGCGCACAGATGGGCGGGACTTCTCTTCGATACTATCCAGAGAGAACAGAAGATGGAAAGTATTTTTCCATTGTATCTAAGTCGGTTGAAGAAGATACGATCGAAATGATGGAAGAGTCCTTGACTCCAATTATCCCTGATCTAGATGTATTTTTAGAGTTTGTTGGAGTTAGTAAACTCCCTGCTACAATTGAACGTGACAAGTGGGCGGAAGCAGTCTCTCTTGGACTGCTTAAGCCTCTGAACGTAAAGATCGAAAGAACAACTAGGTTTATTACAAACCATTACAAGAAAAAAGGAATCGACTATATTCAAATCGGCGGCGCAGGATTGTTTCATTTAGCAGAAAACCCAGCGAACCTTCCA
>Ga0098034_1000729_pt1 | contig 12990 bp, 4 predicted proteins | sample 2_EtaG_FD_77062 | JGI IMG/M metagenome (GOLD analysis project Ga0098034, IMG submission 77062) | Marine viral communities from the Subarctic Pacific Ocean - 2_ETSP_OMZ_AT15125 metaG | ecosystem: Environmental > Aquatic > Marine > Oceanic | place: Pacific Ocean | collected 2015-01-07
CTCATCTTAACAACCTGTCCACGCATGTAACCAGCATTAGCTTGATCAGCAGCAAACTTCTCTATCATACCAGGCTTCAGGAAGTCAAGACCTTTAAGTGATGTAGGATTCTTACCAGGATTAACAGCTCCCACCTCTCCTTGTAATGCATCCCATTTATTAAATAAAGTTTCAGGAGTATCCCACCAATAGTTAACCTTGTCCACATCAAAGTCACCTTCCATACGCATCTTTAAATCATGTGCATTTATACGAGCTTGATTACCAACTTCACCATCCATAAAACCTTTAAGTCCTGATACAATTATATCTCCAGGTCTTGTTCTAGGAGATCTGTATGAAGTAATAGCTATCTCATAATCAGTACCTTTAATAGCATCAAATACCTCTCCTAGATTCATATTCTTCTTAACCATATCAGGATTCTCTTTATTGAAATCCTTATAAGAAACTACTATATCCTTACCTTTATTAAAATGTCTTACAAACCTTAAGTTATCAAGTACTACAGCCTTCTTTCTATTGTGTGCTGAGATCTCTATCTGACCATAATCCCATACCTTACGATCACCTTTTTTATCTCTATAAAACATTGTATTTCTTAAATTCTTATCTAACATATCAAGGTTAGGAACAAGAACAGACTGTGAACCATGAGGTGTTTTCATTGTGAGCAAACCACCATCATCTATCATAACCTTCTTAATACTATTCTTAAATGTCTGATTAAAGGGAGATGTATGAGGAATGCCATTGTTCTTTAACCATCTAGTATAAGAACTCATACCATCAAATGTTTCAGGTATACTATTAAAGTGTTTAGCATATGCAATAGCTTCAGTTGGATCATACTCATTGAATACTCTCTTAGCAGTATTAGTATACTCTACTAAACGCTCTGATATATATGTATCAAATAAACTATTACCCTCTATAATACTAAGCTCATTAGCTATCTGTTGTGATAGTGTAGCTTCATGGTCGGGCTTTACTACTGCCCCCAGCTCTATCTCTTCAAGCTTTAACTTATTAATGTACTTAGCATCCATTATATGGCCATCTATAAACCCATCTATAGAACCTTCCTTAATATCATATCTCTCTATAGACTTATCATTCATCTTCTCGGCACTATCAAACATAATAGCATGTACATTCTTATTGTTATCGAAGAATGTATCAAACTCTTTACTATATACAAACACAGTCTTACCAAGTATAACACCTCTACCATCAGCACCAGCATACTTGTGAATGATAGGTTTAATACCACCAACACCAGAAGTATTACCTGCAGCACCCATAACCTCAAGAGCTCTCATAATCTCCTTACTAACAGGCATGTACGAATCAACAGAGCTGGCATCTTCAGCATTATTCCAGTCTTTTTCCATATCATCTGTATTACCTTTGAGCTCTGGGTTCTCTTTTATAGCAGCCTCTATTTGCCTTTGAATGTTCTTATATGCAGAGAATATATCCTTACCCATACCCTTCTCATCCATTACAATGGCTATATTCATCCCGTCAGTATCCTTTAAACGCTGCAATCCTTTAACAGCATCAGAATCACCATCTAAATCTTTTAAGTGCTTTAAAGAGAGATCTGCGAGGTTTTTATCCATACCATACATACTAACATTAGACATTAATTTAAATCTTGTAGCAAGTTTAGCGAATCCTTCAGGGTCTGCACCATCAACACCTTTATTAATAACTTCCCACCAGTTCCTACCTATCATCTTATCCATCCATATATGGGTAAGCATAGCAGTAGCATACTGGCCATCCTGTTCAGCAGTACTATCTTTAAATTTATAAGTAGTGTCTTTAACTATTGAGGTTTTTATATAATCAGTACCAGGCTGTCTACCCTTAGGATCAGCTTGTAGTCCATCTGGGACTCCTTCTTCTCTTATATATATATGCTTATCCTGACTGCTGTCCTTATTATTTCTTAATATATAATGGTCTTCAATTCTGTCTATAGTATCTGCAAAGTTCTTAGCACCACCTAAACCATCCTTCATATTCATCAGTTGATTTTGTGCGGCCTCAAGACTTTCAACCACCCATACATCCTTAGGTCCAGTCTTGTCACCCATAATAATATTAGGATCTTTATACATTTCAACACCAGGATCTATGTGGTATATAAATGTATCTTCCTTAACACCAGCCTTCTTATCAACCTTAACTTTACTTCCAAACAAAGCTTTCAATACTTTGTATGCAGGATCATAGTCTGTGCCATATTTATTCTTAGCAATATCAATAGACTCTGAGAACTGTTTAGCTAACTCTGACAAGTTCTCCCTAGGTATAGCAATACCCCAAGAAGCTTCTGGTAGAGATACAAGTACAGACTCCTTAGTCATACTGAATCTAGCACCAATTAAATCTGCGTCTGCCTTAAGGTCTTTATTAATACCTTTATCAGTACTATATAATACTCCTCTAATAAAGCCTAATGTAGTCTTATCTCTACGACCATCAATAACACCAGATCTAGTCATTGCATTATAGTCAACGATTGCAAAGTTACCCTCACCTACTATACTAGTAATAGATTTAAACAAGGAGTTGTTAGTCATAGTATTATTATTATCTATAACAGCACCAACTCCCTCTCCAGCCATAACTCTTTGTACATTTATAGTATTAATATGATTTCTATACAGCCCTATAGTATCTGTGAGAACTTGACGCTTTTGATCTACCGTTAACTTCTCCCACTTCTTATCATCAACTTTAACCTCTTTAAATATAACCTCAAAAGGATCACTAATAGTCTTATTATCAAAGGTTTCTCTTACCTTCTCGTACTCTACTCCATACTTCTGAGTATAGTCAGCAGGAGTAGTAATTTTAAAGTCATCAGCAAAGTCATGTTTCATATCATTAACATCCATATACTCGTGGATTCTCTGCTCAACTCTAGAGGCTGTATCACTAAAGGGTACAATTCTATCCATCTTAGACATAGCATCCTGCATAGCACCCATAGGATCTTTAGGTCCTTCAAGATCTAAGTCCATTTTATTTCTATTCCATAGTCCAGACTCAGATAATATATTAAGTAGTTGTCTGGTATCCCTCTGGCGATTCCAAAATCTATGGTACACAGCACTTAAAAACTTTTGATCAGTACTATTAGGCATACCTTCTGATCTAAGTCTTTCTATAGACTCCATAAGCTTTTGATGACTTATCTTTTCAGCACCAAGATCTATCATGTCCATCCTATGAACAATCTCATTTAGATGAGCTGCATCTATTTGGGCATCAACAGAGCTAGGAGTTAATATCCCTTTACCCTCTTCAGTCTTAAGTAAGGGTTCTACATGTCTTTCATAGTTATCTATTATTTTCTTAGCAAAATCTAAAGGCTTCATATCATTCATCTTAGCATTAGTACTAAGAACTTGATACATGCCCTCATTACCTATATATAATCCCTCTAAAGGAACATCCTCAGCACCTAATTGCTTGTCTAACCTTAATTGACTAGCCTCTATGGCTGGCATAGCAGTTTTAAGACTTTCAACAACACCTTTTATATTAACAGTATTAAAGTTCTGGTCTACAATACCAGCTTCCATCATATACTTTATCTTAGATCTTTGACTGTCATTTAAGAGCAGGCCTTTAGAATCTCTAGCCTTTGCTAGTTGTTTATCCATAGTATATCTCTTCATATCATGGACAAATCTTTCTAAGTGCTGTGGATTGTCAGTAGCAAAACCTCCCAATCCATTCTTTGAAAGAAGGTTTCTTAAATCCTTAACATCTGCATTACTAAAGCCACCCCTATCAGTGGTATTAGATCTAGTTTCTGAGAACAATCCAAATGGAGCTCTCCAATTAGGATGTGATTCTAGCACCTGTCTTAATCCATCTGCAAATAATTGTAAATCCTCAACACCTTTAGCATCTGAAAGCTCAATCTTATTGGCAAGGAATCCATCTTGACGTACAAATATCTTACCTATTAACTCTTCTATCTTTACAGCATCATCAGCATTCTTACCCCAAACTCCAGATGTATTATCAAGATCTGTAATCCTATCATATATATCACGAACACCTTTATAGTAACTTTGAGCTTCCATCCAGGTACCTAAAAGTTCTTCTCCTATTTTGATACCATCTATAGCAGTTACCTCTCCATATATTAAGGTGTTAGCCTGTTTCTCTAACCTACTAGATACATCTTTTAGTCCTGCATAGTCTGCATCACCAGCCTGGTGAAATTGTCCAGACTTATCTAACACAACTCTATGACCACTACCTGCTCTTCCTAATACATTTAATACCCTTAGATAGCTATCAAAAGCCATCTGATCTTCTGCACTTATATTGGTTTTAGCTTTAGGTTTAATCTTAAGTACTTTAACACTACCATCAGCACGTACTTGCCAGCTGCCACCAAGCTTTTCATATACCTGCTTGGCATAATCAAGATAAACGTCATACATTGCTTTAAGCTTAGGCTCTGCTGCTTTATACATAATAGCGTCAACATCAGCTTTGCTTCCAACTACACCAGACTCACTACTAGTAAACTCTGTATCCCCTAATAGCTTTTCTATCTTTGTAATTTGTTTCTTAGTAATCTCATCAGGACGCTTCATTCTTTCATGGCGACCAGTTAATGGACCATCAGCAAGCATCATTATATGCTCGTATAGAGGATGGTAACCAGCGGTACCTTGACTTTTTCTCTTGACCTTACTTGATCTCTCCCATTCTTGGGGAACTATAACACCCTCATTTCTAAGAATATCTGTAAGAAGTTTAACATCATCATCATTCTGATCTATCTCAAAGTACTCTTCTCTAAGCTTATAATCATTAACTAATCTTTGGAAGTCAAGAGTTTTATGATCCATACCCATCTTATCAAGGTACATAGCAGCATCCTTAATTCTCTCTCCATAAGTAAATGGCCTATCTGTTCCCTTTAAGGTCTTAATACTGCCATCTTTAGCAGTATACTCAACAGACCTACCTCTCTTAGTCATATATGCACCAACAAGTACATTAAATATCTTATCTTCTAAAGGGATATTATCATCAAATACTATATCATGATTGAATGCCATAGCACCTGCAATCATACGAGGAGTAGAACCAAGCATATCCTTACCTGCTTCATTGATAAATTCTTTAGCCCAGATCTTACCCCAATCACTTTCAACACTCATCATTACCTGTTTGAGTTTAGCAGCCCCTTCAGCAGTCTCACCAAGCTTAGCAATATCATCTAACCCACCAGCAAAGTAACCAATATCCTTTTCATCTATCTTAGTTAAACCTTTATCTGAGAATATCTTACCTGAGTTTCCTGTCTTCCATAAACTTTGAGCATATCTGGTTAAGTTCTTTCTATCACCAGCATTCTTTACGTCATACTGAGAGAATGGTCTCTTATTACTTAACAGTCCATCATACTTGAATCCTTGAGCATCTCTACCGCCAAATACTCTTCTAAATCCTTCTCTAGCAATGCCTTGTTGCTTACCACCAGGTATCATTCTAATAGCACCAAGAGCATTACCCAGTACGAATGCATGACCTAGTGTACCACCAAGATTCATTGGCCTATCTTCCTCAAAACTATTAAATATTTCCATTGGTGTCTCAACTGCAGCAAATAGTGCTGCCTCTTCAAGAGTATGAGATAATATGTTAGCAACCTTACCAGCCCCCTCACTACGTCCTAATGCTAGAGCAATTCTTTCTTGCAATGTAGTAATAGGAAGATTATTACCTTTCAATCCACCCATATTACGCATAACTATTTCTTCAAGAGCTTTCAATTTCTCTTTACTTCTTACATTTATGCCTGCAGTTGACAGATTCTCTCTTAATATATTTCCATAATTTTCATTAAATAGTTTAGTGTAGGCTTCTCTTCCTTTAGAACTATGAAGTGCTCCAGTCTTTGCATGATGCTCTAGAGTTTCAACAAATGGATTAAATACTTTCTGCTTTTGAGATGGAGTAAGTTTCTCAAAGGTTTTCATACCTCCAAGGACACCCTTCTCACTAGCCTCTTGCATCATTCTACGACCAGCAGCTTTGGTTCCATACTTACTAAGGCCTTTAACTGCAACACCTGCCGCAGCCTTAGCACCAGCCATAGGTAGCATAAACCCAGCAAGACCACCAATACCTGCACCAGCTCTACCAGCAAATGTAGTAGGACCCTCTTCTCCAGCAAGAAACTCTTCAGCCTGACCTTCTATAAGCTTTTCATCTACAAGTCCTAAGGCACCAAAAGAAGTAACGTCAGCAAAATTCCATAAAGCATTACCTAAAAAATCCCAAGCTGCATTTCTTGGCTGTGGTGGAGGATTGTAATTGAGTGCAGACTTACCCCATCTAGCCTCTGTAGGATCCATAAGTTCTTGATCTCTTTCTGGACCTACTACACGACCATGAGGAAGTTGTTGATAACCTTCTATAGATCTATTTGCAGATTTATTTGCAGATACTTGGGAATCAATAAAAGAATTGATCTGATCATCATCCCACTCTACACCTTTAGCTAAGAGCCTAGCTCTTAATTTCTCTCTATCAAAAGAACTTGCCATTTAATTCCTTATTTTTGATATTGGCCAGGGAAAGTACTTCTATCTGCAGGATTATAGCCTGCCTTCATTTGTTCCCGCATTTTCTTTTCTTCTATTTGCCTACGAATCTCATCTTCTGGTAGACCTAAAAGTCTTGAAAGAGCTATCACATCAGAATTTAACGTCTCTCTAGCTGTCTCTTGCTCTGTATAAAAGTCTACCATACTCTCTTGGGTAATAACACTTTGATCTAAAAATTTTAAACTATCAAGTGCGTCATAATATGATTGAGTGTTGGAAAATCCATGATCTCTCATTGCTTTTATCTTTGCCTTTACATCTTCGAACTTAGCCCTATCATTTGCTAAGGATATTTCCCTATCAATAAGATCTAAATCACCACCATCATTTAATGGAGGATCAGGATCTCCCCCCATAGCTAAATATTCCTGATGAGCAATTTCCATTTCATCAAATACATCCATATATTCACCAAGCTCATCTGGATCCCAATCAGCCTTTAGTGTTGAATCTAATTGAGCCTGTGTCATTGCACCAAATCCTTCTCTATACATCTTATCAACTTCAGCCCCACTTGATTCAGCTAAAAAGGCTAACTGCTTAGAGCTTAAATCTTCTGATGCCTCAAAGAGTTCTAAAGCATTAATCATATCGTCCTCATCAGGCATTAATCCTGACGCATTAAATTGATTAAACCTATCCCACTTATACTTATATTCTCTTGCAGCATCTTCAAATCTTGCATCAATTCTATCAAACTTACCAGCTCTGGCATTATTTATAAACGAATTGTAAGCATTATCAGTAGGCATTCCTTCTTTAAAGGTCGCTTCAAGGTCCATCATCTCTTGAAACTCTGTGTATATACTACTTAAAGTATTTAATACAGGATAATTTTCACCCGATTTATAGGCTTCAAGCATTGTTCCTATCTCTTCATGTATAAGACTTAGATTACTATTGTCCTTCATTTGCTCCATATATTCATTGTAAGAGTCCACATCTCCTGCCTGAAGAGAGGTTAGCATCATTCCAATAGAAGTTCCACCAATATTTAATTGAGCCTTTAAACCACTAGTAAGCTTATGAGTTGACATATCTAATAAGCCCTGATACCTGTCCATATTATTTAATATATCTTCTTTCCTAGCACTTTTAATTGCATCAGCAGTTTGCTTTATTTCAAGTGATTGTAGATTCTTTTGTACAGCTATATCTCTAGTATTACCAGCTTGAAATCCTTCTCTAAATTGTGTACTGGTTTCATAGAGATCTTTCTGTTCTGGTGTAAGCTCTGCAAGTAAGGACTCCATCTCAACACCTTCATTTACTTGGAAGTTTTGATAGGCATCTTGTCCATAAGCATCTACAGCTTCTAAATTTGCATAAGTATCACCAAGCTCTCCCATAAGAGCCTTACCTTGATTGAACTCATTTAAAGCGTCTGTAAGGGTATCTACTTGCCCCTGTGAGTACTGTACCATACCCTCTACCTGCCTAAGATTATCCCCAATAAAAGCCATTGGTAGATTTTTAGCAGTTTCAAAATCTCCAGAACTATCTTCTTCTGGGATTGTAGCACCAAGATTCATAAGCCTATTCTTTAAATCACGAGACTCTGAAGCAAGTTCACTTCTTTGATTACCTAATTCTTCTAATTGACTACTCTTTTCGTTTATTGCAGCCTTCCAAATCCAATCTATGTTCTCTCCAATAATTGATGAAATCACTCTTCTATCTACTGCCATTATAAACTCCTATATACTTGAGAATAGTTTACCATCTTATAATTACCCTTCTTAATAACTGCCTCTGGAACAACCTTTTCAACTTCATCAGCCATGAATCCAGTATGTTCTTTATCATCCCATATATAATTAAACTTATAAACATTAAGTCCTTTATGGGTACCAACTTTTCTAATATTCTTTTTAAGCTTTCTATCTGACCAGCAAAAAAGCATACAAGCAATAACTAAAACTGAAATAATTTTTTCTCCTGTTGATGTGTCGTCCCAGTCAGTTTGTCCTGCAAGAATTGGAGATTCACCTGGGCCAGGGTCAGCCACTCTTTTCAAATTTCCTAGTTCATCATAATCATCCCATTTTAATCCCATAAGCTTTGAGATAGTATTGTCACCTTGATTTAGACTAATTCTTTCTTGTATGAAGTCCATATAACCTGTTGCAGCTCCACTAACAGATGATTGTAATGCTTTTAAATGATGATCAATATTATTGATACCACCTTTTGTAAACATAGCCTGCCAATCTGCCATTGTAGCTGTTTGATCAGTAACATGTGCTTGTTCAAATGCCTGTATTTTATAAGCCTCACTTGGTGTTCCAGATCCGAACATCTCATCTATATCCTGTCCACCTGAGAAAAACTTCTGTTGTATTGATGCTGCAGGCTCATCTTTTAAGAGTGTCATATCAGCAGTATAACCAGCCCCCGTTGCTTTAGCAGCCTTATAAGATGCATAAGCCTGTTCTCCTTCTATCTCTAGAGCAGCTTCACCTAATTGATAAGTTGCAAGATCCTCTGCTTGCTCAGTTGCTACATCTCCAAATGCACCTTCAGTAACTCCTGCATATTTTACAGCCTCAGTTGCTGAACCTGGAGTTGTTGCTTCCAAGGCATCTATCTCAGCCTCTGTCAATAAACCTGTTTCAGTTGCAGTAGCCCCTCCTAGTTCCCCTGTAAAAGTTCCTATCCAATTTCTAAGACCTGTACCAAATATACCACCAGTTGAATATGGCTCCATATCTGCACCAACAGCAGTTGGAAGTTTTACACCAGCATAAAGATCCGTAGAGGATATTGCACCTGTCTGCCATCCTGTATCTACACTAGCATATGCAGGCAATTTACCTGCTGCAACATTTCCAGCACCAACAAATGTTTCATCATCAGCATCACCAAACTTCTTATTTGGCCCTGGAGAATAACCTGCAGTTAAATCAGTTTTACCAAATAATCCAAACTTGTCTGTTTTATGCTTATCAAAAGCTGTGCCATAATCACCCTTAGTATTTGTAGTAATAACTCGTCCATCAGACAAGGTAAATGAGCCTCCTGGAGTAAATCCTGCCTGCATAACTTCAAGTATTGTTTCTGCTGTATGTGGTACTGTTATAGGAGCTGTAGCTCCTGCTGGAGTATAGGTAAAGGTACCAAATATATTCCCAAGAGATTGATCCATTACTACTTCTCCTCCCTCTAGAGTCCCTGCATCACCAAAGCCCAGTTCCCAAGAAGCTACAAGATTGTTTGAAATAAGCTCTATATTATTATCAAAGTCCAGCTTTTCCTTTTCATTAAAATCTTCCCATGTTAATTTATCCTCACCATAAGCATCTGCTATACCTTGTTCTAACTTTTCCTTTACACGAGCTGTAGTACCTGATCTAAGTCCTTTTTGTTTAGCAACCTTTTCTTTTAAACCTACTTGCCCTTGAGCAAATTCACTTGCAGCAGATTCAAAGTCACCTTGAAAATCTAAATGAGCTTGTTCTAAATTCTCTATCTTTGTATCAGTATATGTATCATATTGATTTTGATATGTACCAATAGCACCCTCTTCATTCTCTCCACCCATATTTTTTCTAAGTTGATAAGCAAATTCTGATTCATTCTCCAGTGCATCAGTATGCACAACAGTTGTTGCATTGTTCCATGTCGTTGCTTCATTAGCACTATCAGCTGTAGGATCATATAAAAGATTATAATCATTGTCAATAAAACCTAGAGTAATTAAATCCTGTTTACTATAATCACCTATTCCAAAGAAACTCTGAGAAGCACTTTTCATAACCTGATCCCAAGCATCCATGGTTACCTGCTGATCATCAGAAGTATTTGCTATGGCAGTAGAAAGGGCTTTCTCTCCAAAATTAGTATCTACATACCAATCTTCAGCTACGGTAGTTATATTCTCACGAGCTGTCATAAGAGGACTGCCAAGACTAGGAGTAACATAGTCACCCTGACCAAACATACCTTGAAGAATAGTTTTCTGACCTTCATATAATCCTGCATAGTCACCACTTTCTATAACTTGAAATTCTTTCTCACCTGCTTGGTATGCTTCCCATTTTTCACCAGTTTTATCAGTTAGGCCAGTCTCAGGATCTATACCATATAAACCAAGTTCAGATTCTTTTCCTGCTTCAACAAGATCTTGTGCATCTATCTGTACCTGTTTAGCATCTATCAGTAGTTTAGTACCTTTCATAGATTCTATATGAGCTCTCATTTGAGAACCAGGAGTATATAACTGCAATGCTTTCTCTGCATTTGCATCAAAGGTATCCAGATTATCTAAAGTAAGTTCTGTTAAAGTTCCACCTTCATCATACATTGGAGCTATATTCTTTGGATCATCTGCATCCCAAGCTTCTAAAGCTCTTGATCCTGATCCAAAATATGGAGTTAATGCACTAGCTCTGTCTGTAAAGTAGTCAGTAACTTTTTTACCAGCAGTTGCTGATGGAGAAAGTGTTCCATCTTGTAGTTTATGCCACACCGTATCTTTACCTGTAATATCCACTCCCTCACCTGCAGTTCCTATTGATGTTGCTGCATCTGCCCAGTTCTTATAATATGATCCTAACTTTGAAGTGTCAGCTGTAGGTGCTGTCCATCCAGTTGCCTGTTCAGGTGTATTCCATGCATTAGTATCTGGAGTGGGTATATACCCAGCTTGTGTTCCTGTAACAAGAGCACCCTCCCAAGCACCTCCAGCTCCAGCTCCATAATACTGATCCAGCATATTACGTATACCTGTTTGATAGGTATCAAAAGCAGTAAGTGCCTGCTGGTTATATCCAGTTGAAAGACCACCCATAAATGCTAACTCTTTCCAAGGATCTGTAGTTGCACCTGCCCATGAACCGACATCACTTTTAAATACATTTTGTAAGTAGTCTGTATCTCCCCAAATATTAGCTGGATTTGCACCATGTATCCATTGATTCTCAAATACTGTTCCTGCACTACCACCAAAAGCTGTCTGTGCATCCCAATCTGTACCACCAGTACCAGCATAATCATATGCAGGGCCTCCTGCAAAGGGTTGTGATGGATCCCATTGAAAGCCACCAATTAAATTTGAAGCTATACCTGGAAATTGCTCCTCTGTAAACCCTCCCCAAGCAGGTGTATCTGGAGTAGGTGCTGTTGCTGATGGGAATGTATAACCACCTCCACCACCGCCACCAAATAGCTCTCCATCTCCACCGAAGTCAAGGTTCTTTTTTACTTGGGGCATAATTAACTTACCCCTTCCATCCAAGGATTTTGCACTCCAGGAGATTCGGAAGATCTTGGTACGGAATCAGGCCACTCTGGAAAATCCCATCCACCACTCGTAGGCACTGATTGTACTTCTCTAGGAAGTATACCTGCCATAGAAGGAGGTGGAGGACTGCCTACCATTGGCAATCCCTGAGATAGTTCGGTAGTAACTTTTGCCCCACCTGCAACTTGTTCAGGTCCAAATCCCCAATTTGACATATATTCACCAAATCCTTTCATTCCATGATACGTTACAGATGTTCCAAGGTGCTTCATAAGACTTCCATACATATGTGCTTGAAGTTCAGTCAAAGCATCTTTAGATCCCTGACTATAGTCTTCATCTGCTCCAGAGGACGTATAAAGATAACCACTTGTATCAAAGTCATCAGGCATATTATGCTGTTGAATACCTCTATTTATAACATCCAGCCCTATACCAACAACAGGATTCCACATACTTACAAGATTAAAAAGACCACTAAACATATCATGTTTTGAAGCCTCTCTATTCATATCATCAATCCATCTATTATAAGCTTTTTGTTGCTGATCTGAAGCTACTCTTCTTCGATGTGCACTAAAATCTAACATAGTAAATTACCTTTTATCTAAAATTAATTGGTATAAACCATTATAATATAACACATTAAGATAGTTCAACGCTATACCATTTTCGTCTAAATTTCGCATATAATTTAATCTTTCCTTCTACTAACCTTAATGTAAACTCACCTTCCATTCCTTCTCTATCTATAGGAGGTCCATCTGCAACACGAGTTTTAGATGCTCTCCTTTTTAACTTAGACCTAATCTCTTTAGGTGCTTTTTTTCCTCTTTTTATCTTACTTTTTGATATTCTACTTGGCATTATTTCTGACTCTTCTCTCTATAAACCACAGTAATATCATTAATTTCAAATGTAGCTGGCACTGCCGCATTACTAATCATTCCAAGCTGAAATGTATATATATTATTAATAGCTGCAGCTGGCTTTAGATATACAGTTCTCCATGCACCTGCAGTAGTTTTAAATGTTTTATCTCCAGATTCAAGGGCAGCAGACTTGTCTCCATCTACAAAAAGACTTGTA
>Ga0098034_1000731_pt1 | contig 12982 bp, 11 predicted proteins | sample 2_EtaG_FD_77062 | JGI IMG/M metagenome (GOLD analysis project Ga0098034, IMG submission 77062) | Marine viral communities from the Subarctic Pacific Ocean - 2_ETSP_OMZ_AT15125 metaG | ecosystem: Environmental > Aquatic > Marine > Oceanic | place: Pacific Ocean | collected 2015-01-07
AGCAGGGGATATATATACGACTTACGAGTGGTCACAGGACTGCAGAGGAGCAAAAGAAAGAGTACGATGAAGGAGACTCATGGGTGCTATGCCCTGATTCCTATCATTGTCACGGTTTAGCCGTAGACATAGTTCCTATGGAGAGGGTAAGCGATCTTCTGTACAGAGCTATTTGGGGCAAGGATGCGTGGGAAAGAGGTGTGTATGAGAAGATGGCTAAGGTAGCGTATAAGCTGGGGATAGCATGGGGATACCAAGAGTGGGGAGTGGATCGAGGGCATTTCCACTATCGAGACAACAAAACCATCTACCAGATAGCGGAGGGCAATTTTCCTAAAAAGCCTGAGATAGCTCAAATTCCTTACCATAGGGAAACGAGAAGAGTAATAGATAGACTTCAGAATCGTGATATAATCACTCCTGTTTTATTCCCGTACCTTTATGTTAAAAGCAGGTAGACCAAAAAAACATGGGATGTCTAAGTCTAAAGAATACAAAACTTGGACTTGTATGAAGCAGCGATGTTATGACAAAAGCCATATTTCATATCCATATTATGGAAAAGTAGGAATAAGAGTCTGTGAGAGATGGAAAAGCTCGTTTCAAAGATTTTATGAGGATATGGGTGATAGACCACCCAATAAAACATTGGATAGAATTAATCCCACAGATGATTATTATCCTGATAACTGCAGATGGGCTACTCAATCTGTACAAGTCCATAACCAAAAAAAGGGTAATGGTAGGCTGTCTAAATACAAAGGTGTCACATACCACAAAAACCATAATGTATGGCAATCGACCATTACAAAGAATTATAAAAATATGTACCTTGGTTCATTTTCTTCAGAAGAAGATGCAGCAATTGCTTATAATGTAGCTGCACAATTATTCCATGGAGACTTAGCCAACCTTAACCCTGTCTAATATATCTATTCCCCAAACTTATATGGAAGTTCTTAGTATCAGTGCCTTCGTTGTCGGAGTCACACAGATCATCAAGAAGACTGGTATGTTGCCTAGCAACTATATACCAGCCGTAGCTACTATCCTCGGTGGAGTAGCAACCTATCTGTCCGTGTATCAAGTCGATATGTGGGCAAATATAAGCCTATACCTAATAGGTCTTACCGCTACTGGTCTTGTGTCCTTTGGTAAGGAGATTCGTAAGAAGTAATGGAAAAATAAATACACCTTGTTCACGAATGAGCAGGGTGTATTATTGTAATACTTTACTATTACAAACGGATTATATGGGAAAATTACAAGAAGTCGAGATAGGTAAACGATCAAAGGGAAATCTATGTGTATAACCGAGTGGTCAGAAGAAACAGGGATAAATCCCACCACAATATATGGTAGGATATATAGGGGTTGGCCCCATGATAAAGCTCTTACAATTTCCCCTTCAGAATATCGCTCTTACTCCAGATCAACTAACAAGTAAATACTGGCAAGAGAAGGGCTACAAGCCCATTAAAGTAGAAAAATGGGTTCTGTATCCACAGCCGAGAAGGTCAGATTTTTTAAAAATATATTCGACTATTTATGTTTAGGACAAGGAGAAATCATCGCAGTACAAACAACATCCCTATCCAACTTCTCAGCGAGGAGGAAGAAGATGCTACGAGCAAAGGGCTTCAAATGGTGGATGGATACAAAAAATCCAGCATACCTGCAAGTATGGTCAAAGAAATCAGGGCGCTGGGTAGACAAAACCGTAGAACTAACGTTAGAGGATTGGGAACAATTCCAGAAAGAAGAAGCAGAAGCACTAGAAAAGGCTTCGATGCAGGATACGCCTCTGTCACGGAGCCTCTTTCCTGATGGCATCCCCGACAAAATTGGCAAGAAGAATGATTCGTAGTGTAAACATAGGAAACAAAGTAGTATGCTGATATGCCACAAACTACTGATCGTTTCACCAGCAAAACGAGCGAGGTTAGAATGACCAACGCACAAAAGGGAAAGGCTCTATTGGCTAAAATGAAGATAGATCTATTTAACGAAGGAAACGCCTCTACACTAGCGCACGACAGGAGAGCGAGATTCATAACCCCAGAGGATATGGGCAACTTCCGTGAGTCTCAGACTAACAAATCTATCCTTGGCCGTAGAGGAGGAGCAGTGATAGGGAAGATGACTACTCCGGGTGGAACATTCCCAGCTATCCCTACGGTAGCCATGAGAGAGAGCCTACGTGTTACAAAGCGTAACCTAGAGCGATTCCGTAGCCCAGAGGTAGCAGCGAAGGAGGATCAGCTACGTGGACTCTTCACCAAGTTCACAAATGCCAGAGAGACAGCTGTTACTAGACTACGAGCGCTATCTCCAGAGCTATTTAGGAGTAGGCAAGACATACGTGCAGAGCAGGAGTTAGCACAGCAGAAGCAGGGCTTACGCAGGGGATTCGCCTCTAGCCGTACACAACAAATACTAGATGCACAGAGTAGTGTACGTGGAGGAAGAATCTTTGAACACCAGAGAGATATAGAAGCTGGTATAGAGAAGGATATTAACCTGCTACACGGAGACACTATTCGAGCTAGAAAGAGGGAAAGAGCTAGAATGCTCAAGGTAAGAGACTTAGAAGCTGTAGAGGGTACAAGTGGTACTACGCCACTTACTGTAAAGTTTGGTCGAGGTCGTAAGGAGGTGGTTGCAGCTACAGGGGATCCTACGATCCTTCAGGGTATAACACCTGAGATCCTAGATGCACAGAACCTAGAGAGTGGAACAATAGGAAAACGTGCTGCTGCTACATCTAGTAACATCTCTGATCTAAGCAAGAAGGTAAACGAGACTCGTTTAGCTACAGCAAGGCAGAGACTAAAGCGTACACGTGACTCCTCCGCAGAATAATGCCCCAGATAACTGATAGATTCAAAGGCGCTAGTACAGCAAGACAAAAGCATCTCCAAGCAGGAAGGACTGCACCTGCACCAAAGAAAAGTACTGGCACACGGCCAAGTGCTAGATCTATACGTGCTGAAGCTGAGAAGAGGAACGCAAACCGAGCTGAAGCTGAGAAGAGGAACGCAAACCGAGCTGCTTCTAAGAAGGTGACAGACGGTATGACAAAAGATGAGAGGGCAGAATTTAATGGGAATGAGGGAGAGGCTGCACGTGATGCAGCGAGTGACCCTTCTACGAGTCAGATGTATCAAAATGCAACACAGCTCTCTACATTAGATCCAACCAAGAGGGAACAGACACTGGACTTCCTACGAGAAGTGGCAGACAAAGAGTTCTTTGACCACTTTGAAAGGCGTAGGCAGGCAGTTGTCACAGATGCAAAGTTTGCTATGGAGACTATTGCACAACAGTTTGGAGAGCTTAACGAGGAGACTAAGAGGGAGCTAGGACAGGCTATAGAGAAACTGGACCATGACTCTGCTAAAGAGCTGCAGGCTACCTTCACAGCTGCCACACAGAGAGGGCTTATGGGTACAGGCGTTATGAAGATCTTGGCTCAGCGGATCATAGACGATGAGAAGTTCAGCGCTAAACAGCTACAAGAAGATCTAGATGCCGATCTACGATTCTCAGCGGAGAAGCAAGCCCTACAGGAGAAGGGTGTGGGGATAGATAAGGCAGCTGCACTATCTGGTATAGAGGATGATAGAGTAGAGGCTATAGAAATCGATATGTTCCAGCGAGCAGGCTTCGAGGATATGTTTGAGCTACTTAGGGCTATAGATAGTGGAGCCTTCGAGATGGATCCGGTAACAGGAAAGTTTAGAGATACGAGGACAGACGAGCAGAAGAATGTTGTAGACACTACAGCTACAGAAGTGCCAACGCCTGAGCAACAGGCTACTGATACACAGCAAGCCAGAGATATACCGTCTGCACCAGAGACTAGCTTTGATGCAACTCCAGAGGCTATAGAGACACGAAGCCAAGCTGTTAGAGCTAGGAATCTATCACAGCCTGTAGAAAGGACTACACTAGGAGATGTTCAGCAAGACAGCGCATCTAAAGAGATCCAAGAAAAAGAAGCTGAGAAGGCTGAAGGTAAAGCCCTTCAAAGTGCAGCAGAGATCCGAAGACGAGCTAGATTAGAACGTAACTCCCAACAATTATAATGCCTACACCACTTCTCAATGACGGCCAAGTAAATGACTTTATGAACTATCCGGGTCTTGTAGTAAAGGCTCAGCAACATGGTATGCGTAGAGCTGGTATGGACCCTTTAGATCCACAGGCAGCTATGAAGTTCACTGGAACAGATGAGTTCAGGAAGGCTGCATCGGAGATGGTAGAAGCAAGAGGAAACACTAATGCTATTGCTGGATACCTAGCATCGGATATCAACTTGCCTGACAAAAGTGATCCGCTTAGCGAGAGAAAGTTTGGCTTGTTTGAAGATCAGGAGAATAACCTACGAGGAAGGTTTAGAGCGCAGGGAGCTGCAGATGCACAAAACTTTGCAGACATGCAGAAACTACGACAGTACGCTGAGTTCAACGAGACTGCATATAAGACGAAGAGGTTGAAAGAGCTTAATCCTACAGCAGATCTGGATGACCAGATTATGAAGCTCCGGTTCAGGCAGATGCATGAGGAAGCAGATATTAGGTCCAACAAGCGCCTATCTCACCTATCACCTGCAGCTAAGCAGAGGATTATAAACTCTAACCGTAAGGAGGCAACTGACACCAGAGGTATGCTAAAGGATATCCGAGACTCTAAGCTAAGCGCAGCTGAGGCACGTATAGATGATGAGATAGCTTCTCACAACCAGATAGTATCTAACCTTAAGGGTCGTATGGAAGACAACAAGGAGATGCAGGCCATGATAAAGCGCAGAGGAGGAAACGAGGATACTCTGTTCCAGCTACGCAAAGACTTCCAAAAGATGGAAAGTGATCTGGCTAAGGATAAGGGTAAGAATGGCGAGGCATCATGGGAGGTCATCGCAGAAGGAATCATAAATCAAATGATAAAGGATGGCCGTAGACCTACAGAAACCGACAGGAAGAATGCTGAGACTAGAGCTAAGCAGATAGAGGAAAGTAGAAAAAACCCACAAGGTAACGTAGGAATGCAAGCAGTTACATCTCTCTCATCAGCTCCTATAGACTTTAAGGCAGAAGCCAAAATGCTGAGCCCCAAAAAGAAGGAAGGCGATGACGATGATGGCGGTCTTCCTGAATGGTTATTCTAAATCATGGCTACCTTCGATCCCACCCAAGGCCAGTCATCCGGGCAGGGCAATGTCCTAGAGGGTATTCTGGAACCTGAACGGCCACCACAAGATCCTGTAATTGGATATAAACCAAGGAATACTACCGTCATGGAAGATCTTGGACTATCCCCTGAACAGCTAACACAGCCGGGACAGCAGGATGCTGTAACACCAGAAGGACAGGGTATACAACGTAGGGTAGCAAAAAGAAGAAATGTACGTGTTCTCGAAGGGTTGTTAGGTGAAGGTACGCCACAGGTTCAGAAGCGCAAGAGGGAGAGGCTAGGAATATCTGAAACAATAGACCTTAAGAATATCCCCGGCATAGAGTCTGGAGGATCTATGAAGATCGCTCAGGCCATTAAGTCACACCTAGACACTCTTCCCAGCTACGCACAGCGTATAACAGGTTTAGAGGAGTCTGTATTACTATCATCCTCTAGGGCAAGCAGAATGGCTGACAGGTTCCATGAGATTGCCAAGGGGTACGAGGTAGAAACGAAGAAACTCAAAAACCTTGGAGTTGGTAAGAATGAAGGGCTGAAGCCAAGAAGAGATAAATTCCTTGCTAAGACTGAAGAGGGAGACTTCAGATTCGGACCCAAGAAGCCAAAGATATCAGAAGTGTTTAATGACATTGCTGATACATACGAAGAAGAGGGAGAGGAAGGAGAGCTGCCAAGCATTTTGTTTGGTCCAGTAGACATATTTGAGGATGCGCCAGAACCAGATACAGACCTCATACGACTTACTAAGTCTGCAACCGGAGGAGCGCTAGGTAGCGGTATTTCAACGCTACGTGGACTGGAGGCTCTTACTGGCCGTACAATCTTTGGAAACGATGCTCCAATTTTAGATATACAGAAAGCACTAGAGGTAGAGAATCCTGTATTCCTAGACAAACTAGCATCTGGATTTGGTTCAACCCTTACGTTCTTCATACCGGGTGCAGGAGTAGCAAAGGGCGTATCTGCATTGTCAAAAGGCAGTAAGGTTATCTCATTTATATCTGCAGCTGCAGGTGTAGGAACTATGTCTGGAATTGAGGCATTGGCAGAGTCAGGAGAGATATACGAACAAGCAATAGCTAAGGGGTACACAAAAAAGGAAGCAGCTGCACTAGCTAATCACGGAGCTGCACTAAACCTTATAACACTCATCCTCACGAACTCTGTTTTTCCTGCAGCCAAAGGTGGGGCGATAAAGAGGATGCTTGCTACTGCACCATCTGAAGGAATACAGGAGGCTGTACAGACGATGATTTCTAATTATGAGCTAGGCGCACGTGACCTTGCATCAATTACAGAAGGAGCATTTGAATCCTTTGTTATAGGAGGAATCGTTGGTGGAATAATCGGAGGAGCTACTGATGGCTTTGATGTTCGTCAAGGCGGTAAAAGTACAGTAGACCCAGACTATATGAGCATCCTAGAGCAGAGAGCGCAGAGGGATGGCATCATCGGAGAAAGAAGAGTGCTATACCTAAAGCCTAGAGATAAGAAGGGTGGACCAGAACGCAAGAAGGAAAAAGAGCTTCAATTCACCGGACCAGAAGACATCACCCCACAGGAGGCACGTGCTGAGATTGAGTCTCTTATAGACCAGCAAAAAGAAATAGATGCAGCAGGAAGAGAGGCAGAAGCCCTAGACCCTGCTACAGCGAATGCTAGAAATTTGGCTAATGAAGCAGTAAGAGTTGTTGGTAGTCCTGTAACGAAGGGGATCATACAAAAGCTCACAAAAAAGGCTGGGTTCGCTGGAATACAAGAGCTAACGCCAAGCGAGTTTAACAGCCTAATAAGAGAAGCCAGAGAACAGTCACCATCTACCGCTGCCACAGATATATTCAACGATATCCTTGCAGCCTCACAGGAGGTAACAGAGGAGGCAGATCCATCCGTATTCCAAGATGAGATAGCTTCTCTTGTACAAGAAAGAAGAACGCCAGCAAGAAAGACACGTACAGTAGATGAGCTTATACAAGAGTTTGAGGGATTGCAGTTCCAAGACAGAGAGGTTGGCAAGGGTGGCCTTACAGGTCAGGATCTTATAAATACTCTCACTAGGCCAGCGCCAAAAGCGCAGAAGATAGAGAAAGTGAAGGACATCAAGCCTATAGACCTAATCCTATCTACAGCAGACATAGCTGCAAATGATCGCTTCATTGAAAGACTCACACAGGCAACACAAGACAAATCTGAGTCAAGCAAACCAATGACACGTGCAGAGTTCAGGAAGGCTCAGTTTGAAGCAGAGGCTCTACCACCCAGCGACATAAAGAATAAAGCGCTTAAGATGCTCAAGGATGAACAGAAGAGGATGGGTACGAAGGAACAGAAGCTGGGAAGAGAGCTTGCTATAGAGAAGAAGAAAACTAGGCAGCTTGCACAGCAGAAGAAGGCTCTAGAGCGAACCATTCAGAAGGGTAAGCATGAGAAGACCGTACAAAAGATAAGCAAGGCGATACGTTCCACATCACTCTCTGCCGAGACTACCGCAAAGCTAGAACCAGTAACACGGTCTATAAAACTTCGCACACGACCAATAAAAGGATTAGCTAAGCTGATAAAGGAGGCAAAAGAGAAGTTCGACAATAACGACATGCTTCCATCGGATGTAATGGATACTGTTGCGGAAATGGAAGGCAAGACCATGAGCGAACTATCAGAGATCGACTTGGATCTACTTCTCTCTGCAGTAAAGAATATTATTCATCTAAGTGACATGCAGAATAAGGTTTTTATAGACGGTCAGATAAAGACCAGAGAGGAAACCGTGAAAGAGATAGTAAAAGATATTAAGAATCGCAAGGGGAAGAACAATGACGGTGATATCTCAGAGAAAGACGTAGCTGCCTTTGAAGCGGAGTTTATTGCACGATCAGATTTCATACCGAAGAAGCAAAGAGCTGGCAAGGTAAAGAAGTTTGTAGTAGCCTCCTTGCCACATCCTGTAAAAGCGTTTCAAATGGATGGTGGTAAAGAAGGTGGTGTCCATGTAAAAATCTTTGAGAAACAGCTAAACCAATCTCGATCAGATGCCCTTGAGCATACCCAAAAACGTGATGACTTCTTCAGGAATAGGATAAAGGATATAGACTTTGGCAATGGAAAAGACTGGAGTGATTACCTAACAAAAAAAGCAACACTACTAAGGCGACTCGCTAACAGGCTTAAGAACACACCAGAGCAAAGAAGAAGCGCCAAAAGATACAAGATGAATCTATCTAGTGGTCAAGAGATAGGCATCACAAGAGGTGAAAAAATTTCCATGTATCTAACGTCAAAGAGGGAAGCAGGGCTGAAGCACCTTGTCTCTGGAGGCTTCTCATTCGAGACATCGAAGACGAAGATATACCAGTTCTCGATGCAAGACGTAAAGAATCTACAACAGTCAATGACCAAGGATGAACTTACGGTAGCAAGAGCTATGAGAGACTTCCTTAATGGTCTACAGAAGGATGCCACAAACAAAATATCAATGGATCTTAATGGCGTAGCAGTACTACTAGAAGACAACTACTGGAGGATACACGTAAACGAGATAACACTAGACAAGAAACTTCAACCAAAAATAATACAGGTTCGCAAAACAATAGAGGGAATGGGAATGTTGCAGAAACTGGTAGACTCAGAAAATCCTATCATCATACATGATGCCTTCTCTGATTTTCAAGGGCAGACAAGAGCAATGGCTGGATACATAGGTTTTGCAAAAACAATCCGAACAGGAAATCTTATTCTAAACGACCCCTTGTATCAAACAGTAATGACCGAGGAGGGATTTGGTCTTCACATGAAGTCTATGCAAAAACTCATGGATGCACTGAACGGAGACTACTCCATGAGAACTGATGCAGAATCGGTACTCCTCAACCTACACGGAAAGGCTAAAAGTTCCAAGATCGTCATAAATCCGTTTACATGGATGAAGCAAGCTGTATCTGTAGTACTGGCTATACCAGAGATAGGCGCAAAGAACATGGGTAAAGGAAGCTCTAAGGTAATAGGAAAGAAGACCTTTGCGAAAATGTACAAGTATTCAGCGGTGTTTAGGAATCGAATGGAGGGGTTCATAGGCCGTGAGCTTGGTGAACTATCCGCAGGTGGCGAGACAAGGCGTATGACAACAGGAGAGAAAGACTTGCAGCAAAAGATAGGTAAAGGAATCCAAACCTTCGATATGCAGGCCATCGGAAGGATATGGGAAGGTGCAGAGGCCAAAGTAAAATCCGAGAAGCCAGATCTTACAGGCGACAAATTCTATCACGAAGTAGCAAAAGTCGCTGAGCAGGTAGTATCAAGAACACAGCCAACCTACTTCATAGAATCACGGTCCGACATAGGGATGATTAAAACTATATGGGTAAGAGAGCTTACAGCCTTCTCCTCCCAAACCAACAAGATATTTGGAATGGTATCCAGAGCCAGTACGAAGTACGCAAACAGCAATAAGACCGCTGCAGACAAGGCAGAGTATATGACTGTTATATACGCTGTACTGATAAATGCTGCACTGGTCACTGGAATAGATGAGGGCCGTAAGGCATGGAGAAGACAAGAACACTCAGTCCTAACAACCTTCATTCAAAACACCTTCGGAGTTATCTACGGAGTACCAACCTTCCTTGGCGCAATCATTAGCAAACTAAAGAGAGGCACATACGCAGGATTCAGAGTATCCACCCCCTCAATCCAAACACTTGACAATGCTGTAAATGGAGCAGTTGAAACTGTCCTTGGAGTAAAAGCTCTTGTATATGATGAGCAGTATGAAGGAGGAAAAAGAATAGGAGAAGATAAATGGAAAACTGAACTTCCAAAGGGTCTAATAAAGCTGGCAGATGGCATCACATCCATTCGATATGGTGTACCAGTAAAAACGCCACTAAAAGATGCTGCACTACTCCTTGATAGAGTCGATCAATTATTTAAGGCTTCGGTGGGGAAGTAGGATACACAACATAATCCTTCGGATCTAGCTCCTGCTTATAGATATCCCAATCCTTCTCTGTTATCGGCCTAAGCCGTAGATGACCAAACACAAGTGTAGGATCCACGATCAGCTTGTACCCTGCATTGCGTACCTCCTTACTGAACGAGTGGTCTTCTGATCTACCGTCTTTCGGAATAAAGGGATACCGAGGCATCTTCTTAGAGTGCAGAATAGATGGCGGAACCAGAAACCCATACCCTCCTATGAAGTCTACCTCGAACCTCTTATCCCTAGGATAGTCCCAGAGGATAGCACCCTTACCTTCTGTATCCTCCAACCAGAACGCAGGGAAGTTTGGCGGTCCACCTACTCCTGCATATCCGGTATACACACAGTCCGGCATAGCCTTCTCAGACTCCAGCAATCTCTCCAGCGTATCCTTGTGGAAGACCATATCCCAATCTACAGAGAACAGGTAATCACACCCCTCCTCCTTCGCCATTTCCCAGAGCTTGTTACGATTCAGTGACACATCGCTCGATGCAACACGGAACGTCTTTATCTCACTGAACAGCCCCTTCTCCAAGGAGTAGATAGCGCAATCCATACACGAAACCCAGAACTCTTGCGTGACCACAGCATTCGATGCCAGTGGCGTAACCCATCCCAGAACTGGAGCTTTCTTGGACACGAATCCAAGTATACCAGTATGTTTTCTGTTAAGATAGTCCAGTATGGAACACACTTGCGAAGCACTAACAAATTTCAATAAGCCAGAAGGCGAAGGAAGGTCAGCTACGGTGTACAGAACTAGACATGGGAAACTTATCGCAAGGTGCGTAACGTGTGACCAACCAACAATAATCACAGAGGCACAATTGCAAGCGATGATGGAGTAACATATAGTGATCTTTGTGCGACCTCTCCAGTCTACTACTGGCAGCCTTTTGTCTCCCCTCTTCTCGGAGGGAGTCGCACTTTCCGTACACACGGAGAGGGGTGATAAGGGGCTTACCAATTTTTTGTTATGACCCCAGAACTAGGAACCAAAGAGTTTGCTAAGCTAATAACTTCCGAACTCATGGAATGGACAGCCTCAATAGAAGAAAAATATGGAGGAGATGTTTGGAGATACTTCGCTATTAACGCCACCTCTTTTGTCCCAGAAGGAGACTCAAGCTCTGTAGGAATATTTGCAGCAGGAAGAGAGATAAACATACTAAGTGGCTTATTTAAGTGGATGGATGAAACAGCCCACACAAGAAAGAGTATGGGATTAGTAGATGATGCACAGGTGGAGCTAGTAAGAATGGCTAGTGTGCTGGATCTTATAGCTTCCTCTAAAGGATGGATGTTTGATACAAGCCCCATAAAACCCGATGACGTACAAATAAGTACAGGAAAATCCAACATCCCCACTAAGTAGTGTCTGTACCAATGTCCCTCCCGGCAGAGAAGGAAGCACTCTACAAGATGATTGCGAATAGCGACAAGGTACTAGCCCGAACACTGGTCCCCGAAGACTTCCACGATCCTGTACATAGAGACATCTTTGTGGCTGAAGCCAAGCTCGTAATAGAGTATGGCACTGGAGACTTTGTGAGTATTGCGGAAGCTATGAAGGATAATGTAGGAGTACAGAAAGCAGGCGGAAGTGCATACCTTGCACAGCTCTGCATCCTAGATGTACCAGAATCTCCTACTCCCGGAATAGTAAGGATCCTGAAAGCTAGACGGATAGAGAGAGATATGGTGCAAGCTGCATCTGAGATGCATACCAAGGAAGCGAAAGAAGTCCCTGCACACTTGATGGTCCTGAGCAAAGAAATGGGACAACTGCTACCTACGGAAGATGACGATCAGCGGATACGGATAATAAAGGCTGCTAATGAGGGAACAAACACAATTTCTACAGGATATAAGCACATGGATGAGGTATTTGGCGGAGGCTTTAAGGACGGAGCGCTGTATACCTTTGCCTCCAGACCCGGAGGAGGAAAAAGCACCCTTCTGGCGAACTTTGGAGCGCACCTGATAGATAAGGAGCGAGATTTCCTATTTATCTCCTTAGAAATGACGGAAAACGAGGTAATGGAGAAGTTACTACAGGCAACCTACGATATTTACCAGAAAGCAGCGCAAGATGAGATGGAAGATCTGCTATCACCCATAAAATCACCCTTCACCATAAACGATACGAGCTTTACCTTAGACAAAGTAACCACAGAAATACTCTGCAGCGATGCACCCATCATCTTCATAGACTATATACAGCTAATCCGTGACCCATCCGCCTCTACAAAACTAGCGGAAGTCACCAACATCACCCGAACACTGAAACTTTTGGCGATGGAGATAAAAAAACCCATAGTGACCGCCTGCCAGATGAGTAGAGCGATAGAACAAGACAATGCGAAGAAGAAACCACACCTACGAAGGGAACCCTACCTCAGCGACCTACGAGAATCCGGCTCCATAGAGCAAGACAGCAACGTAGTATGCTTTTTATGGAACGATGCAAGCCAAGAGTCCGAGGAGGAGAAGGCTGTACAGAGTACAGTAGACGATATGCAAGGATACGAACCAAGTAAGCTAGAGATTATAGTGCGGAAGAACAGATCTGGACCCGAAACGTACACCGGAAAACATATAGAGCTTACCTTTGATATGCCTAAATCCCGAATCTATGAAACGATCTAAGCAACAAAAGCCTCATAGTCCTCCTTCGTAAGCTCCATAATATTCAGGATAACCACCTTCTCCAGACTGTAGCCTGACTCTTTGTACAACTCCTTCCGTAGCGCTGTATGGTTGCAGTAGCTTGCAGACTCCCAAGAGTAAGAGCCAAAGCCCACA
>Ga0098034_1000743_pt1 | contig 12870 bp, 9 predicted proteins | sample 2_EtaG_FD_77062 | JGI IMG/M metagenome (GOLD analysis project Ga0098034, IMG submission 77062) | Marine viral communities from the Subarctic Pacific Ocean - 2_ETSP_OMZ_AT15125 metaG | ecosystem: Environmental > Aquatic > Marine > Oceanic | place: Pacific Ocean | collected 2015-01-07
AGACTAAAATTACTGCTACTGTCTAGATAAAATCCTGTATTTGAATTATCATGTGTTCCTGCACCAGTAAATAATTTTTCTGATTGCATTTGTATGCCGCCAATAGATCCAGAATTAGCAACTATTGCGCCTTCTAAGAAAACATTGCCTGCGTACAAACCAAATCCTGCATTTTCCGGGGCTGTTCCATGTAATCTTGTCTGACTTATTCCACTGAGATCTCCTAGCCTTGCTTTTATCTCAATATCACCATAACTTGATCCTGTTCTCTCAGCAATATCAATATACGGTGTTACAGCATCATTAGGGTCTGCGTTTATGTGAACATATCCAGAATTTAACGAACCCTGTGATACCATTACCTGTCCATCTGATAATGTTTGTATTTGATTTCCATCCTTGCCTCTGTGCACAGTCATTGAATTTGATCCTGTCGAGGCGATGAACATAAACTCTCTTGTAAAACCGTTGCTTCCTGTTGCCTTTGCTATTAAGAACTCACCCGGTATAAAACCACCGATATTCTCTACATTTATTGACTGTGTTGCTGCATATTCATAATCACTTCCTGATACGGTTGTCGCGTTTGCAACTATAACTTGTCCACCAACTGCACTTATTGTATCTTTTTCAAACACAGCTGTTGATAGTGTCCCTCTTATAGTTGCATTTTCAAATTCTGCTTTTCCATCTGCATCTATTTGCCAACCAGCGCCGGCGCCTAATAAACTACTTACAAAATTTGATGTCTCTATTCTTCCATCGGATGATATTAATAGTCCGGAGCTCGATATAAAAGTATCTGTAATTGTGAATCCTGCAATATCACCACCTGTAAATTGTACTTTTGAACCGGTTATATCACCTGAGTGTTTTACATTAAATTCATTACTTGTTCCAGCAGTAAAAGCATAAGTTTGTCCACTTGGATGCACACCAATGCCTGTTGAAGTTATTCCTGTAGTTGCTATTGAAAACCCTGCAACTTTTCCACCAGAAAATAATACTTGCGATCCTGTTATCTCACCTGAAGATTTTAGTACAAGATTATCCTGACCTATGGATACATCATTTATTTGTGAATTTCCTACAATAAATCCGGCTATTTTTGATGTACCGTTTATTAGTGCTGCTGATGATGTTATTTGTCCTGAAGCTTTTAGTCTGAGATTATCATTTGCTGATGCTATTTCAACAGCATTTATATTAAAATTTGCTATTGTTCCAGCAGTATTTGCAGTTATTGTGTCTGCAGTTATATCACCTATTATCTTTGCTGCTGAAGCTGTTATCTGTCCTGAAGATTTTAATATAAGATTAGAACCAGCATCATTTATTTGTGAATTTCCTACTGTAAAGCCTGCTATAACTGAAGATCCGTTTATTAATGCTGCTGATGATGTTATCTGTCCTGAAGCTTTTAGTCTGAGATTATCATTTGCTGATGCTATTTCAGCAGCATTTATATTAAAATTTGCTATTGTTCCAGCAGTATTTGCAGTTATTGTGTTAGCTATTATATCACCGGTAATCTTTGCAGCTGATGCTGTGAGATCACCTGCTGTTGAAACAAAGAAATTTGATGCAGATATCTCACCACCATCAATCTTGAATATTGGAACACCTCCTGTTCCGCCATCTGAATCTAAATTTATCTGATTTGATGATCCAAGTGACATAGATTCCTGAGTACTTGATAGTTCAAACCCTGGTTCGGCATTGATATTGAGTGTTGTTACATTGACGCTTAGATCACTACCTGTAATACTAAAAGAACTATCTGTAAAATTAATATTTCCATCATCATCCCCAAGTTTAAACTCACCGGATGATGATAAAAAGATTCCATTTCCAGAAGTGAGTGTTGGATTAGAACCTAACTGTATTGTGCCTGCTGTAGAATCAACATCAAAGTTATCAGTATCTAAAATAAATGAGGGTACGCGTAAATCAACAGAAGATCCGGATATCAAAGCAGACGATGCTGTTATCTGTCCTGAAGACTTTAATCTAAGGTATTCATTTGCAGACTTTATCTCAGTTGAATCTATAGCAAAGTTTGCTATAGTTCCTGCCGTGTTAGCTGTGATAGTATTCGCTGTAATATCACCAGTTATATTTGCAGCTGAAGCTGTTATCTGTCCTGAAGACTTTAATCTAAGGTATTCATTTGCAGACTTTATCTCAGTTGAATCTACATCAAAGCTTCCAATAGATGCTGAAACAAATCTAGCAAATCCTGTTGGATTTATCTCTGCAAGATAGGGCCCAGCAGATGGCACGTGTATTGCGTTGGCAGACAAATCACCTAAAATTGTTGCACTAGATCCAATAGTGACGGAGCCAGTAATTGTTCCTGTACCATCAAATCGATAATCTGATGCCGTTAACTCTCCTGTCGCCTTTACATTAAATGGTGCGCTTCCTGTTGCATTTAATGATGCTGCTCCTGCAAAAAATCTTGCATCTCCAGCAGATGACATTCCTGTATACTTTGAATCACTAAAAGATGATAATACACCAGGAGCTATTGACCAATCTGCAATCAAACCTTGTGATGATGTCAGAACACCTTCTATCTTTGCACCACTTGCTATTAATTCACCGCTGGATGATACTGCAAAATCAGTTCCAAATCTAATATAATATCCTCCAGGTGTAAAATCTACATAGTATCCATCTATTGGATTGCTATCAGGGCCTGAGTCTGATTTGTATAACGCCGCTCCTACTGCATCTAATGTAGCATTGGAACCACTTATCTTTCCATCTACAATTTGCCAATCACCAATGTATCCCTCTGTTGCTGTAACAGAACCAGAAATAATAACATCTCCTGCAGGTGTGAGATGAAATGCTGAAGAACTTATTTCAATTATTCCTTCTGAACCAGATATAAACTGTGCGTCAGTAGATCCGACAAAGAATGCGTCTGCTACGACTTCAAATCTTGATGGATTTGTGCCAAATCTAAAACTGCCAGACTCACCAACTAATTCTAAACCAACACCATCGTAATCATCACCAGAATCTGGTAATACAGAGCCGCTATAAATCATCCATCCAGTATTTGATGCATCTAAACTTGCGCTTGAAAAACCTTGATACTGAACTGATCTAATAAAACCTGATCCGGATGCACCTGGCGTTCCTGTCTCTGGTAGTGTTGATGTTACACCTCCCATTTGTATACCGCTGCCTGTCGCATCGCCGCCAATGAAAAGAGAGCCTGCAATTGTATTATCATCTCCGGAGACTAATAAATTTTCTCCCTGAAAAGTAATACCTGTTGGGCTATCTATTAATGTAGTTACAACTGTACCTGACTTATTATTATTCACATCATAAAACTCTACGGCGAAATCTAACTTATCTGGTCTAGCAGATAAAGGTGGAATAGGTGCGACCATTTTTATTAATTCAGGTGAAAAATTTGTGTCTGTATTTGGCCTTACTGATATATCACTTATATGCCAATGTCCACCAGTAAATCTGACTTGTAATACAGCTGTCCCTGATCTGTCTGGCACAAAGACAGCCTCAAAATTTGGATTATCTGTTCCTAAAAATCTTCCTTGCGCATTTGGACCAAACTCTTTTTTTCCTATAGGTCTACCATAATTCTTATCAGCCAATGCTGTAGACATATTAAATGCAGAACCTGATAGATGGAATACAGCTTTTACCGTGTCTTGCGCGCCTAAAGAATTATCTGCTAATAATTTTGCCCTTACAGTATACTCTGTTCCCTCTATAAAACTCATTGAATATTCGGGCTGTAACTGAAGTTTTATCCACTCATTACTATTATCGTCAAGCATTGCAGCATTTGCGCCAGAAATAAATAATGAATTTGGCATATATTCTGGGTCTGATGCTGTCTGTAATGTTGTTGATGATTCTATTCCCCATTCACCAGCTGTTGAAGTCCAATAATCAGCAACAACAGAATCAGCTCTAAAAAAGCCTACTCTATCTGTGCCTGTTGTGCTAGTTGTATCAACAAGAAGTTCTGGAGATTCGATAGGTGTATCTGCTATTTTTACCCAATTACCATAGGGACCATTGTCCTTAGTATACGCTGATATTCTGTAAACGTCTCCTGAGAACGTTCTCATATTGTAAATTGTTAATTCAGCAAATGATCTAAAATTTACGCTGCTTGTTGTAAATGATCTGAACGCAGGATATGTTATAGAATAATTACTGCTATCCATAGCAGATATTTCATATTGAAGGCTTGAAGAATTAAAAAGTCCAAATGGTTTTTGAACTGCGATAGTATTTTTATTTATTACTTCACTGATTGATGCTGAGTATGCAGGTGTTGTATGATAACTTTGTGTGGCAAATCCTGGATTTCCAACAGGAGATGATATTGTTAAAGTGCCACCTTGCATTGATGACGAAAATTCTGCATCTGAAATTATAAATGTATATGGATCTGTTAGAGAGGGAGTGAGGCTTCCAATCGGCCCAGAGCCGTACGCTTGGTCTGTATATGTTTCAACGTCACCATACTCTGTACTATCTATTCCGAATATCTGTCCTTCAGTATTTGGTACTGGTACACCTGTAATTGTTCCATCTGTTGCAGTTATTGATCCAGATGTTTCTGACGTTATTTCTAATTGTTCTCTAAAAACCTCTTTTACAGATATCTTTGGTCTTTTATAAAATCTTATTTGTCTTGTGTTAGAAATGTCCTTATTAACGATCAATGAACGTTGATAGCTAACATTATAAACTCCAAGAAACTGATCAGGTATTAAAAAATCAACTTTGTCTGGATCTAGTTCACCTAATATTGTTAATGTTGCTGCACCCTGAGATATACTATTATAAACTTCTACAGAAACACGTACGCCACCGCCTTCACTATACATGAATACCGGTTCTATATAAATTGGATTACCTAAATTATCAAGTAGCTCTATCTTTAAAGAAACATTTTCTTTTAAGTAATTTGATCCCCCTATTAAGAATGATGATCTTCCAACTGGTAGTTCTTCAGGAAAATCAGAAACATTAAAATATTGAGATACAGCCCCATCTTCTTGAACGAATGTAGCTATTTGATTGAGATTTTGTAATCGTGCAGTTTTTCGCTTAACAGACATTTAATACACCTACGTTTAAGATAATTATTAATTTTTTAAAAATCTTTTAAACTTATATACTTTTTATATACTTATTAATATAAAACTAAAACAGGGGATTACAATGAAAAGAGCGCGTATGTGTGTTTATTTAGACATAGATCTATCTAACTGGATAAAAAAGAACGCGATTAGCGAATATAGAAGCTTCTCATCATTCCTAAATAAGCTAATGCTTGATCATAAGGAAAAAACTGAGAACGGTGGAAGAGTTCTTCTAAAGAGTGTTGTTAAAAATTAATTTTACTGTATCCATTCTCTTGCTTTATTTCGAGTAAGGTATCTGTAAAATCTCTCAGAGTATCAATATGTGATATTATAAGTGAAAACTTGTACATATTTTTTAGATATTGAAATAATTGATATACTGAATTTAAGTTATCTGAATCCATTGTTCCCCAGCCCTCATCTATGGCAATAAAATTTGGACGTGGAAGATTAGATACACTAGTGAGTGCAACCCTAATTGCTAAGGTGGAAATAAATTTTTCCATTCCGGAGGCCATTTCAAGTGCCCATGATTTATCATCATCATAAGCAATATAATTATTAATATTTTTACCATCCATTTCGAATACAATTTGAAAATCTACAATTTGACTTAAAATATTATTTGCTTCAGACTCAACATTTACTAATACTTTAGACATTAAGTCATAACTAACACCATTTTTATCAACTGCCATTAAATAATACTTGTATGCATCATATTTTGTTTCTAAGTCTTTGACACGATTTATAATTTGTAATATTTCTTGTTTTTTTGATTCTAATGCTGATTTCTTACCGACATACTGCTGAATATCTAAGCTCACTGCTTTTATTTCTGTCTCCATAACAGATTCTGAACTTTTAATATCATCTATTTTAATTTGAAGCTTATCATTGTACCTAATATCTTTCTGTGAGCCTTTACTTCTTTTGATCTCGCTCTGTATAGCTACAGCTAACGATTCTGCAGCCTTTACAGCATTTTTTATATCACCAATCCTAACTTCACAAGTCTCACTATTAATTTTTGTATTTTTAAGCTCATTTTTTAAATCTAAGAATTCGCTATAAGACTTTGGAACATCTTCATTAATTTGTATCTTATTTTCAAGTGTTTTTAGCTTAGCAACTGTAGATGCTGCTCGAGTCTTATCCTCTTCTAGCTCTGCCTTTGTCTTTATTGCATCCTTAACAAAAATATTATTCATACAATATGAACAATCAGGATCATACTGTAAGTCTCCTAACTTTGTTATTTTATCTAACTTATTTCTAACTTCAACTTTTAAATTATCTATTTCCTTCTTTGCAGTATCTTTTTGTTCAACAATAAGATCATATTCTGCAATTCTATTATTAATATCCTTATATTTTTCAGATTCTATTCGATTAAACAATATTTCCTTATTACGACTGGTCTCAGACAACATCTGATTTGTATCATTGAATCTTTTTATTAATTCTGTCTTATTTTTTTCTTCTGATTCTAGATCATCTTCTAATTCATTTAAATCTTTTATTCTTGCATCAATTGGTCTCATTGACTTCATTAAATCTAAAATTTTATTCTTATATTTGTCCCTAGCAACTTCTTTTTTATTTTGAGAAACATCAAGTTTTTTAATAACATCATTTACCTGATTAACTTCTGTTTCAATATCACTTATTTGTTGATCATAATCTACGTCTAAAAAATTCTTTAACATTGAATGTAAGCCGCTAGATTCTTCTTTTGCTATCTTATAAAGCTGATCAAAGACAGATAATCCTAAAAATTTGCCTAATATCTCTTTCTTTTCTGTTTGATTCTGTTCTAAAAATATTGCTGCTTCATTTTGTGCTGAAAAACTTGTCATAATAAAATCATCATACGTTCCTATCAATTTTCTAATGTTTTTATTTGTTGAATTTCGTTGATCACCATTTAAAGAAACTTTATTTCCTATCTCATCAAATTTATAAAAATCTACATCAACTCGTGTTGATCCGTGCCTAAGAACCCTTCCTTTTCTTTCAATTACATATGAATCATTTCCAACATCAAATTCTAACTTACACCTAAAATTGGACTTTGAGTGATTCATAACATTTTCAGCTTTCCACGCTCTAGTACTTTTATCGAATAAACAGAACGTTAATGCGTCTAATATACTAGATTTTCCGCTTGCATTTGGGCTAAATAAGCCTACTACACCCTCACATCTATCAAAATCTATCTCATTATCCTCACCGTAAGAAAACATATTAGAAAATGTAAATTTCTTCGGCTTCCAACTAATATTTCTAGCAATCTCTTCACCAATAATTTGTGCGCTAAGCTCACTATTAATTTTTTTTACTTGTTCAAGTATATCATCATCAATTGTTGTATTCGTTTTTAAATACTCTTCTATTAATCCATTCTGAACATCAGGATCAAATACATCACCAAAATCAACAATAGAAGAACCTACTGCATCAATTCTAAGATTATCTTCTCTAATAATAGATACTTCTTTTAAATTATGTCTATGACGAATTATTGTTAGTGCTTTTTTGAGATCTGATGGGGAAGTATTGCTTATCTTTACCCTTAATCTTGCCTTCTTTGGCATATCATTCACTCTAGGAACTAAGCCATCTTTAATAAAAATTGTATAATATCCATACTCATTTTTAATTTCTTTATGGCTGCATAATCTATCTTTTACATTCCAAACTGATAGCCCATGACCTGTAAGCGTTTCTCCATGATTCTGTTGTACTAATGAGCCACAGTATCTAACTACTGGTTTTGTTACCCTTCCTTGTTTATATTCTTGCATTGTCTGCATCTTATGAATATCGCCCAGAAGTACCATATCATAACCATTAAAATCTTTTAATTTCATAGAGCTCTGTAATCTAAACCCAAGATCTGTTTGTGACTTGTCAACAGTGCCGTGATATAATAAAATTTTAGTGTCAGAATTAATTGTTTTTGGATCAGGTAAATTGGCAACACTGTCTCTTACTTCTAACACAGCGAAAGCAACATCAGCTAGATAATAAACGCCTGTCTCATTCAAATAATGTAAATTTTCATTTTGGATGTTATTAACAATTGGTTGTAAAACATCTAATCTAGAACTGTTGTTTAAATTACAATCATGATTGCCGGCGATAAGAAGAGTGGGTGCAAGGTTGGATAGACGCTTAAATAGTCTAGAAAGCTGATCTACCAGCTCTGGTGACATATCTGTTTTACTGTGAGCAATATCGCCGCCTATATATATCGCGGCATTTTCTGTATCTTTTGATATGAACTTGTATAAATTTTCAAATACTTGTTCATATTCTTTATGACGTTTTAAGTTTCTAATTTGTATATCAGAAATATGATATATCTTTTTTAGAGTTCTAAATTTTGTTTTTAATTTCATATATTAATTTTCTGTAATATTAAATCATAATCTGTTACATAAGATCTTTCTGCTAATTCAGATAACATGCCATTGAAACCTAAGCTGGAAGGATCTCCTTCTTTTAAAGATGTGCGTGAAACATTCAATCCATGCCTTATCAGTTTATCACACACATTAATCATAGTACTCTGTGCATCTGAATCTAGTGCTACTATTACTTCAGGCACATTATTATTAATCATTTTCTTTAATAATTTATCTTGAACTGTCTTTCCTAAGAGTGGTATTGCATTTCTTTTGATCGCTATAGCATCGAATACACCCTCACATAATACTATAGGCATTTTCCAATTAATATACAATTCAAATATTACTGTATCCTTTGGAACTGGCGGATTCTTATATTTCAAGTATGAATTATAAAAAGAACGTGCAATAAAATAATTTAAAATACCATTCTCATCGTATGATGGGACAATTATTCTTCCGCCATAAGTACCATCTGTACAATAACCTATATTATAGCGAATAATATCTTCTTGAGTGATATTTCGTTTTTCTAAATACGCTTTTGCATGTTTAAAAGAAAGAGATTCATTTTTTCCTCGTAGTGTGAAAAATTCATCTGGCAACTTAACTATTTTACTCTTCTCTGCACTATCAAATGTATATTTCTTCGAATTTTTAAAAATCTGTGATAGTTCTGTAAAAACAGATTTTGGTGCTTTTAATTTTTTAGCTAAAGAAAATATAGATTTTCCTTTTGCATCACACACCCAACAATGCCACTGTTGTGTTATAACATTTACCTGTAGCTTTTGTTTGTGGTGATTACAGAATGGACAATAATATAATAACTCATTTCTGCCGCCGTCAGTTCCATTTGACTGAATAAGACTATTGAGTATGCTAAGTAGTCTCTGTTTTATTTCCATCTAATAAATCTAAAAAATCTGAGATCTCTAGTGTTATATAAATCTTTGATTTGTTTCTTTTGAATATTAATAACGGTACCAATCCTTCACAATTGGTTTCAGCTTGTTCTAAACTCTTCCAAATATTTAATGCTTCTTGATTTTTACATTCAATAGCAAAAGGAAATATCTTCCTAGCTGAAGGGGAAAGTTGAACATCCATTCCATGCTCACCCATAGTAGTTGACTTAAAATCACCTTTTTCTAAGACTGAAGAATATTTTTCTTGTAAAAGTTTTGTAACTTTATTTTGTAACCTTTTGCCCTTAGCTTTTGCGCTTCTTGGTCTCATTTAAGAACCTGTAGTTTTTAGTTTTAGTAGTTTAGATTTTAGTTTTTATATTAGCTATTAGCTATATTGATTCAGAATAAGAGAGAATACAAATATGACACTAATTTGACCTGTTTTTAAGTTCACCTTATTAAGAACTAAAACCTTGAACATGTTCATTAATATATATACAACTTAATTTGTAAAATGTGATATTTTTTTCATCCATTTCTTAGCAGTTTTTTCGTATCTTCGTGCTTGCTTTTCAAATGGATTATCCCAGTAAAAATCTTTTCCTTTATCAACCATTACTTGACCAGAGAGAGTATACGCTTGTTCGTAACCATCTGCTCCATACTTTTTCCTCATTTTAGCATGATCACATTCATGTAAAACTGATTCGATAAAATCTAACATTGACTTTGGATTTGTCTCTATCGTTATCGTATCACTAACCCACTCATAATCTCCCTTATTTTTACCAGTTCCAAATTTTATCTTTGAATTTAAATTATGACTTTTAATTATAAACTTTGCAATCTTTGACATCTTATTTTTGTTGATTTTGATTCCCTCAGAAATAATTTCATTTCTATAGTTGATAACCTTCACTGGCATATTATACCCTAAGCTAACACATGTCATGAGTCTAGAATTTCCAGCCATCAAGTATAAATCATTATTTTTGTCTCTTATAACAATTGGAGGTGGTAACTTTTTTTCTTGTAAGAATGCTTTTATTAGACCTTTGTAGTCACGATCATATTTTTTCATTAAACTTATAGACATCTTTAATCTTTCAGAATTTTTTTCATATTCTAAAATATCACCAACGTCAGAATTCTGTAACCTATTCAATTCATTCATATCTAACAACTCTAGAGGTGAATCTTTGATCCTAAATGTTATATCATCTCTGTCACGAAACAATCCAGGCAATGCTTTCTTAGTTTCGTCATTTTCAAAGTATTCGTCTTGCTCGCTACGAATTTCTTCTTCTGTGTAAGGACGATAATGTCTATACTGTTTTAAGCTACCATCCACCAGGCCGCTCCTATTTCAACAATAAGGTCAGCACCCGTGTTATATGCCCACTTCTTTTTTGTACCGTATGTTTCCTCGGTACCTTCAACGTAAACTTCAAAGATTTCCCAAAGAACTCCGATTATAGCAACCCACAAAACAGCCCATAAATCAGAAGCACCTAGCCACTGAGCAACCTTTGCAATAAATAATCCAGCTGCTATATGATACGACGTCCAATGATCAAGTTGACCACTTTCTAGTTGCCATTTTACTATTCCGTTTAGTGGATTATTCATTACTTGCTTCCAAACACCTTATCTATCGTAATAATCTTTAAAACGTTTATAAGCAGCTAGTTCATCAAACTTACCCTGGCGCTTTACGCCTATTTTAATTGCATCTATAAAAGCATGTTTCAATCCGGGAGCATTAAATGATGACATCATTCTATTGATATTATCCATCGATCTTCCAATTCCCGCAATGGCATTTGTTAATGGTTTCTTAAGTTTTTCAGCTTCCTTCATATCATCATCTGCAGGTCCTTCATTAATAGGATCAAAAGCCCGAGCTGGATGATGTTTTGAAATATGTCCTTCTGTCATAAACTCCCGAAGTTTCTTGGAATCAAACTTTACACCACCCAATTTAGCTGCTTCAGAAGGTGATAAATAATAATGATCCTTTGAAATCTTAGTTGTGGCTGCTGTATCATTAAATGGATGATAATCTATAAGGGTTTCTTTAAGAGCTTTAGCTAATTTACTAGCCTTTGCTTTAGTAAAACATGTACCTAAAACCCAACCGCTATGCTGTTGTTTTGTTACTTGCCAAACTTGTATTTCTGCGTTTGGCCAACCAGAAGATTCGTAAATCCTTGTAACTTTGAAACCCTCTTTCTTAGCTGCAGCGGCATAGATTGGTTTAATATATGCTAATGCTTTGGATGGTACGTCTCCAATTTCATTTAGTTTTTGTTTACCCATAGGTACCAGGCCTGCTAATCTAATCATTACATATCTCCTAAAATTTCCATAATTGTATGTTCAACTTTACACCACTTCTTTGATAATTCTTGCTAGTGCTTTCTTTGTTATCTTCATTTTATTTTACCTTCTTTAACAGCTTAAAAGCTGCAGCTAATAATTTTCCGGATTTTTTAGGTGAACGGTACGCATCTTCTGCGTGCTCACTTTTAACAACATCAATCAAGTGCTCAACATCAGCCAGCGCATGATCCAAATATGAACCCAATGGCATAGCAACTTCTTTAACTTTCGCTAGTGAAGCTTCATCTAAATCTGTTTTTTTATAACTTTTAAGATTCTTCACCATCTTTGAATGTCCACTGATAACATCACCAATAATCCAATCCTTTGAAGCTACACCCAAATTGACTTTTCCTCTTTCATCTACGTAAAATGGCATAATGTCTTCAACTCTTTTATTTCCAGCTTTCACTTTATAAAACCAGCCATAAGGTTCTTTAATTTTATCTGATTTCATCTTATCAATTTTTAGAACCTTTATTCCTGCAGCTTGCATAGCTTTATCAATAGCTCTCTTAACCACTAATTCAGACATACCATCAGCTTCACTCATTGATTTTTCTACATCAAACCCATAGTCTTTAAATACATCATCAAACTTACTACCTTCGGTTAATAGATCTTTTAACTTAATCATTAATCTATTCCTGTAATAGTGTATGTTCCATTGGTTGATCCATTAGAAAGGGTTATTACGTAATCGTCTCCAGAAGGACCAAATTCTGCTTGATGCCCAGGCGTTTCTGCAAGTAATTCTTTAAAAACTCTTGTGCTGATTTCTCCAGCATTGGATTCATCTTTTTTGTAATCGTCTACTGAATTACACCATGCTGTTATTTGAGATTTTGTCTTAGCCATATTAGTTCACCTTGTCTAGTAATTAGCAGTACCTTCTAATGTCTTTTCAACATCTTTGATTGTAGCTCCCAATGCCGCATCATAAGCGGTTAGAATAGCATACATCTTAGAATTTTGAGAAGTATGAATAATAGAAGACACGTTATCGTCAATACTTTG
>Ga0098034_1000750_pt1 | contig 12798 bp, 24 predicted proteins | sample 2_EtaG_FD_77062 | JGI IMG/M metagenome (GOLD analysis project Ga0098034, IMG submission 77062) | Marine viral communities from the Subarctic Pacific Ocean - 2_ETSP_OMZ_AT15125 metaG | ecosystem: Environmental > Aquatic > Marine > Oceanic | place: Pacific Ocean | collected 2015-01-07
GCCTGTTCAGGAAACATATTCATAAGTCTCCCTCTTGCAATATTCTTCCTTATAGAAATAAATGCAGCATCTTTAAATAAGAAATCTCTACTTGCAGGGTCAACGTAAACATCATAAGGATCAATACGACTAAACTGAACTTCACCCATTCCCCTATCTGCATCTCTATCAACATCTACAAGGAAATAACCAATACCTTTTGTAAGTGAATCAAGTATAACTTGACTATATACTGACTTACCATTAGATAAGTGCCAACAATAGTCAGATATCTCAGAGTGAACCTGAGCAACGTCTACATCATCTCCAGTTACTCCAACAGCCTTCCACCTAGGACTATTAGCAGTAACAAAGTATTTCATAATCTCTATAATCGGTGTTATCCGATTAATAGTGAATGTCGGCATCCCAGCTTCTTCTAAATTATCTATCTCATCCTTACTTAACTGTTCATTAAGATAAAAGTCATATCCCTTCTGACTTAAAGACTGCCAACGCTGTCTATGAGAATTATTAGCCCTATCCCATAACTGTTTATTAACATGAGCTCTTTTCTTATTTGTCATCCTAGCCATTAATATTCCCTAACTCCAGAACTTTTGCGTAATTTCTCACCTCTTTTAACTGCTTCTTTCCTTGATCTTTTAATTCTCTCAGGAGAATCAACTACACGACCTTTTATTGGTCTTTTCATTCCCTGTCGTGATGCCTGACTAACACCTTTTCCACCTGCATAAACCTTTGTTATGCCTAATCCCTTTCCAAGTACTTGTTTTGCTTCTTTATTTCCTCTTAGTAATCTTATAAATCCTTCCATATCATGTGGCATTGATTGGGCTACCTGAGCAATTTTTAAAATAACTTTATCAGATATTTTTGCAATACTTGCAGCTTTATACCACCTACTATAAACTTCTTTTGTTGTCTTTGCAGCGGTCTTGAAAGCTGGCATTGCAGCTCTAAGAGCTTTGCCACTTATTGGTGCTGCCATTGCTAAAGAAGCAATACTTGGTTCTTCTCCTCTATAAGCTCCTGTTAGAAATTCAATCCCTGGAATAACTTTTTCTTTTATCTCTGGAGCTCCCCCTGATTGTCCTTTATACTTGCCTACACCAGTATGCTTAATTCTTCCGCCAGTTGCTAAGTCTAATAATGTCCTCTTTTCATCAGAAGCCCATTCACTTACCAATCTATCTTCTATTTTGTTCGCCACTACTAACCCCTCAGTTCTATATGAACTAAATCGTCAAAATTATTATCTTTAATTTCACCATCTGAATCCCAGTCGCCGCCCCAACGGATTTTGATACCTAACTGCTGTCCTATTCCACGAACCATTCCTCCCATATAATGAAAGCGTTCTCTGTCTTCCCAATCTACAGGATAAGGGGCAAGATCAACAGCCTTGCCTTCCATATGCTTTGAATATTTGACCTTTGTTGCTCCTTTTTCAAGGAGTTCTGCTTGACGATCTTTAGATCGAACACCTTCGATAATGGTAACATCCATTATCTTTACAAGTTCGTTTAATACATTGACAAGCTTTGCATCTACTCCTTTAAGTCTCTCTTTTGATCTCTTTCCAAATCTAGGCATTTTTATTTTTTACCATAGGGTTTCATGTCCTTTGTTTTAATTATGCGACTAGCCAATGCTTGGCTTTTCGCTTTGGTTTGTACCATGTACGCTTATCTCCTTCACCTCTTCTCTTGAAATTAGGTGGAAAAGCATGCAATTGTGCATAATAAAGAGTTTCAATGGTATCATCATGAGCCATTCTCGGTCCAAATGTAATGATTTCGTTGCTTAAATCAAACATATTTTCTCTAATATGCACAGTTCCTGTACTAAATCTACCTGAAAGACCTGAATAAACGCGATTTATCTTCTGCCTACCTCCTGGTTTCTCTGGAATTACAGCAACATCAAACTTATTTAGCCTTCTTCTTTCTTCATTCATAGCCTGAAATATACTTCTATTCATTGCTACATCTTCAACAGTAGATGATATGCAGTGGTACTTTTCATGCATTTCGAGTATAAAGTCTACAACGCCCTTTTTGTCGATTATGTTTCCATTAACATCTTTAGCTCCGATTGTCGGAATTGACCTGTGTCGTTCATACTCTAAAACATATAAGTTATTTTCCGTATCAACAGCAATAGCCATGATGACAGAAAAGTCAGACTCCTTAGTATCAATATCAGTGGCAGGGTCACAACCAACAAAAGTATTGATTGGTATTTCCTCACCGTCGATAAAAAGGAGGTTTTGATTTTCTTCAGCTTCATATTTGTAGTATCCTTTCCAGTACTTAATATGTTCTCTTGTCCATAACGCATCTTCAAGACTCTGCACTTCCATCATATATTCCTGATAGTATTTTGCAGGTTGACCTGAATCGTTATAGAATTTCTTTTTCTCTTTTAGTTTTTCCTTGCTAAAGAAAGAAGGCCATAGCGATTCTCCCGAAGCTAATATTGCCTGGTACGTAATTATTCTCCAAGCAAAGTCTTCTTTGTTTGAACGAGAGCGTTCATAATTGATAAGCAGATTGTTAATAAAAGAGTCGTAATGTACGGGAGTACCATTAACGCGCAACCTGCCAGTATGAGGCTCAAGCGCAGGATAAACGACAGCAGTGACCAAATTCGCATTTTTATCTCTCGCTTCCCTGGTAATAGTGTTTGCCTCGTGCTCGAAGTCGTCCAAAACGATTAAGTCGTAACGCTTGTGCAACTTTGCGCCACCACGTATACCTGCGACATTTGACTTCGATATTAGTTTGCACCCATTTGTCAATTCTATGTCTTCCTCTGTCCATTTCCTACCTTTCATCTTACCAAAGTAATAAATGATACTGTCATTGAACTCTAGGTGGTGCTTGATATAATCCATGTTCCCAACCGACAACTTCTGAGTTGCAGCCACCCATGCGTAAAAATACATATCATCTTTTGGACAAAACAAGAAGTCTTTTAAAATAGATGCCTTTGTTAAAACTGTCTTCCCATGACCCCTTGGAAGAATAACAGCAAGCTGCTTAACCTCTTTGTCATCTATTGAATCTGCAACTTCAAAGTGGAATGGAGGGGTTTCGCTTCTCATGAAATCGCCTGGGAGAAACAGCTTGCCAAACGATATTAAATCTTTCTTGGATAAATTGAATACTTCTTCTGCCTGTGATATGTTATGTGTATTTATATTCACTAAAGAATTCCGTGCCTATATTTTGCTTTCATCTTATGATGTGACATTGGTGTAATTTTTCCAGTATCTAAAAGCCAATCAAGATATTCAGTATAATGAGCAAACGATTTTAAGTCTTTAACTTTATTCAACGGAATTCCCTCTGAAAATACATAATGCATTACATCTGTATAATACTGTTCAAGTTTATACAACTTTTTCTCGCCCTTATGAATTCCCTTCTCAACTACACTCTCTGCCAATTCTTTTAACACTCTAGGATCAAACTCCATTCTTATAAACGATGTACCATATCCCCCATACTTCATGGGAATAGCTGCTTGTCGTGCACTTGTAGTCGTATAAGTCTGCAAAATGTTTCTACTCGGAGTTACTCCACTCTCAATAAAACGCTTATATTGTTTACCACCAACAATTCTGACATTTTCATTAAAATCCTTTACTATATCTCTTTCAAACTCATCTACATATTTCATTGCCTTTTTAACAGGAATACGCTTACCAGCAACATTAATTGATTTATATATTATATCTTTACTTTTTCCATATCCACGAAAAAGAGCACCACCAAAAGGAAGAATACTTAGACCAGCTAAAATAGCCTGACCTGATTTTCCTTCTCTTAAATATAAAAGAGCATCTAAAGCATCAGATACAGCTCCTACAGGACCTGGAATAAATCCACCTGCCAAAAGAGCAGCATGAGCTGATTCACTTGCATTCCCTTTTAAAGATTTTTCTACATTGCTCTTATTAGCAGCCGTATTCATTACATCAAAAGATTTATCATCAACCTTCTTTTTAGAAGTCTTTTTCTTAGGAAAAAGATTTATGTGCCTATTTCTTTGTAGTTCCCAGTTCCCCATTTTCTTTTTTCTTCTTCTCTATAAACTTATCTAGCTTCTTATAATCTTTCTTCATCTCCAGATTCTGCCTGTGATATGTTATGTGTGTTTATGTTCATCTAAAATAAATCTGTACGAACTTTTACTGGCTTATGCAAATGCACTTCCAATAATTTACCAATTTCTTGATGTATATTTAATCCTTCCTTAACCTTACCACCACTTGAACTACTATGTATCACACCAGGAGTCTGAGGAGCTTTAAATCCTTTTATAACCCACCCTTTTGGCATATCACCAGGACCTAATTCATACCTCATCATAACATCCTTTCCTTTCGACAATCTTTCTTTTCCTCTCTTTAATGTTTTAACAACATGACCCTCAGGCAATACACCTTCAAATGGTAACCACTTTCCTACACTTTTTATAGATGGTTCACCTCTACCTGTTGACTTATAAAAAGGTTGCAAGATAGTTATACCACGTTTTTCATCTACCATTTTTACTACAACTGCAGGCCTTTTCCCCTTAGGAACTTTATTCACCATAGACCCTAACAAATCATCTAATTCATAAGATTCCTTCTTTCCTACATTTTTATGTAAGCCTTTTAGTAAATCTGGACCCTTCATTGAAACATCAACTGATTCTTCTGTAACCGATATAACAAAATTACCATTCTTTGTTTTTACATTACCTAATTTTTTATATTTTCCATTTGTCCCTATATGAGATATAGCAGCATTTTTAGCATGTTCAAAAGATTTACCTCTTGCAAGTTTTAAATCTGATAGCACCCTAGCAGCCTTTGAAAACTTTTTCATTGTAGCAACTTGCCCTAAAAGTGGAACTGCCCCTAATAAGGACCATCCCATTCCCTTCCAGTCTTTTTCGGAAGCATACAAAGCAGCGTCAGTTATATCTGCTGAAAATCCAGTAGGTCCTGGAATCATCCCAGCTAAAGCAAGAGCAATATGTTTATCCTCTTTGCCAGATTTATAAGTCATAGCATCAAAAGCTTTATCGTCAACTTTATCTTTTATCCTTTTCGCCATCCTCTTTTTTCTTCTTCTCTATGAACTTGTCCAGTTTCTTATAGTCTCTCTTCATCTCCAGATACATTGAGATTACACCTTCTACTCTCGATAACCTTGTATGTAAGTCATTAGCACCTTTATACAACTCCGCTAACCTATCTTCATACCACTTTTTTGGTCTTTGTCTTTTTTTCATTCTGCTTCCTTTTAGTATAATTTGTACTACACCACTGAAGAGGAGGTACTGAAACTGTCATGTTCTTACTCTTGTATGGCAGCTTTATCTTCACTTGCTTCTTCTCCATGACCTAATACCTTTCTCTCTACTTTATCAAGTTGCTCAGGAGAAAACCCCTGAAACATTCCAAATACTCCTACATCACGCTGCTTAACCGTAACACCTGATGTGCCTATTACTTTTCCTATCTCTTTTGTTGACTGCAATATTATATTGTCATCTTCTGAATAATCAGCAAGATGTTTAAGTCTCGTCAAAACGTACTCGTGATCAAGACCTAACGACTTCGCAACATCTAAAACACTCTTTTCTACTTCTTGCATTACTCTCTCCTGTTTAAGTAAGATAATAGCCTTTTTACGCGCTTTATTAGAATCCACCTCACCATACGCTTCCATGTACGACTTAACTGCCCCCATACCGCCTGCCACATTAACAGAAAATAACCTTTCGTTCTTCGTGACATTCTTTCTCTCTTTAATCCTCTTACCTGTGTTCTTTATCTTCTTTGAGAATGTGTACCTGTTAGGATGCTGAGAAAAATCAGTATCCATGAAAGTCTTCTTGTTAATGAGAAACGTGCCAACTACCGTCCTTGCCCACCCATTTGAAACTTTGTAGTTCTTTGTGTCCCCTGGATGACTAATCTTCCCAACTTTTAATAACTGGATAATACGTGAATCATCAGATACTACCCAACTACCTTCACTACCTTCACGCCAATTCTCTATAAGTAGAGGCGGACTATAATCAAAATACTCATTGAATTCATCCTTGTCTTCAAATATATAATTACGCTTCCCTTTGATGGACTTGTGTTCCACTATACTACGTTTCTGATCCTTACTTCTAAAGAATCAATTAAATCACCTACTTCAGAAGGTATCCAGTATACTTTTTCATTTATCTGTATTGGAACCCTCTCAATCCCCATGTCAGAAATATTCTGCAAAATCTCCTCTTGTATCTCAATTGGAAAAAGTCGCAACCACCCCATTAACTCTGCCATGTATCCTCCTATTATATTAATATTAAAAGCATATATATATGCCCCCCCCTATATCCCCCCCCAAAAATACTCTATAGGTTAAGTGAAGTTTAAAGATAAAACCCATGTGAAGTCAAGAAGTTTGCAGGATTTTGATGTATGACGTTTATTCTTGCTATACACACTAGTTTTTGGTTTTGTGTTTTTCGATTTACGTTATTTTTGATTTTAATTGATTATAATGTGTTATATGATAGTTAGTTAATTAATTAATTAGGAAAGGAATTGTTATGCCAGATTTAAATGAATTGTTAGCTGGTGCTATGAATCAAGAGCCTGTACTGGGCAAGAGTGAGATCAAAGCCATTGGTCTTGCTGTAATTAGTAATAACCTGGCCATAGCTGCTAGAAGGGGTAGGCCCCTCTTCATGTCTAATGTAGCTAGGGACGTTAACTCATTGAACGGGATTGCTGCTGGCGGTCTTGATCTTAATTCACTGTTGATGATGCAGATGATGGGCGGTGGTGAGGCTAAGAAGCCTGATGGTATTGAAGCTACCTTGAATAAAGTTCTTGAGCGTCTTGATGACCTTGAAAACGCTGCAACACGTGGTGTTAGTAAGGGCAAGTGACGTAGGAGGGCTTACATAGCCTCCTTTGGGGTGTTATAGCCTCTATTCATTAGAACGGAATGTGAATGGTGCACATTGAAGTGCACAACGATTTAACCATATCAATCTAGATGTGTGCCATTCATTTAACATGGGTAATCAACAGAGAGGAGTCAATCCATGCAACAACAAGAACAAAAGCCAGTCATCAGGGAAAGAACTATTGGGCTTAAATCATCTGAAATTGGTACAAGGCTAATGCTTATGTGTCAAAGATGTCGCAAAACATTTGATGCTGCAATGTTAGGATGTCCTTATTGTGGCAATGATAAATTTATTAAACGATAACATTTAACCATAGATTATAGCAAGATGTATTATCCAAGGTAGAAACGTATTCACACTTAAGTCGGATACACCTGCGGATATTAAGCCAATGTATGTGTGGGCTCATCTTGCTATCATATAAAGGAGATATCATGACTAAGTGGCAAATATTCAAGTATTACCTCAAACCAAGAAATATTTATGAAGCCATTATCAACGGTATCTTCAAGGTTGAACTGTTTCTAAGTCCAAAGAAGCGTAGGGCATTAGAATTATACATGGACGAATTTGAATATAGAATCTACAGGTATTCAGTCCTTGATAATTGCACTTGTAAAAAGGTAATGGACAAAGACAATAAATACATTGAGTCTATTACAGAGCCTGATGTTGAGTGTATTACACACAATGATGATTGGGGTGATTAAATGATAAGTGATATAATTATAATAGTTTTGTTAATTGGTTTAATGTTAACAGTATTACATATTGAATTTAAAAAATAGAAAGATAAAGGGGACACAGTATAATGCATTATTTCAGAATAATTATCAATGGTAAAATAGCTCGTGATAAGAGTGTTAAAGGTACTTATAACTATGCCATCAATTACATGGCGGGATATATGCAGGCATTAAAAGATGTACACAATGCTTACAATGATGATGATGATGTTGAAGTTATTTATATACCAGAAGAAGATTTAAATTAAAATGTGTTACTTCTGTGGTCAAAAGTGTGTAGCAGACCCTCCAAGTTTTAGAGAATGTCCTGATAAAGAAGATGCCAGCAAAGAGCAGCACTGGGATTATAATCATTATCAGTTCTATGGTCACCACTGTAAATATAATTATGATGATAGATATAAATGTAAATGCAAATCAAATGAGTAGAACAAACAACCAATAAAGATAAAGGGGAGAAGTAAAAATGACAAAAATATTAAATGATAAAGAAAGAAAGCATCTGTTTACAGGTGTATTGTTACTTGGGAGAGCATTTGTTGAGCTTGGGGCTAAAGCTGGGCTGGATAGTGAACAGGGCTATAAAATATGTGAAATGGCTGCATCTGTAGCTAGTTCAACAGCAGGATTGCTTGGATATGATCATATTGAAGCCAGAATTATTACTGAGAAGGTATATAAGATGGTTGATAGTAGTGATGGCAAAGAATTGTCTGATAAAGAGGTTGAAGATTATTTTGATGATAATGGACCTGAAGCTTAGGAGGTAATATGGATTGGATGCTTACAGGATTAAGCGTATTCTTAGTAATTTATATCTTTGTATTAGTAAAGTATGTAAGGAGTATGGAAAAAACTATTACAAAGAAAAATATTAAATAGGGGCGATAAGCAGCAGACAAATTGGGACTTGAAAAATAGTCATTGAACAATTGAAGTCAATTTGCTTGAGATAACTGAACAGACAGCGATTTACCTGATTGTATCGGGTTGAAATCATCTAGACAGAGTAGCCCCTAATATTTATGCAGAGTTCAAGGTGAATTATCGTAGATCGGCTTTATAACCCGAAGTGCGATGATTCTTGCATTAGCTGGTTCGTAGCCAGCGAAGTGTCCTTGTTAATCTCTACGCTCGTTTCAAAGAAAGCCTGACCCTAAGGGCTTGACGAGCACAGACACAGATAGTGGGTAAGAGAAGGTTCTTACTTGCTATCGCTCTAACTCAAATGAGGACAGGCTTCGGCTTGAGAACTGATATAACTATCAGGTGTTTGGTCTTGATGCACAACTAATTAGATAATGTGGCGAGAGCCTAACTTCTTAGTGTCGGCATAATACTATCTTATAAGGTGCTGGTTGTGAACATGAGCCTTAGATAGTAATACAATGGACATAGTGTCCCAGAATATGTGTATGGTCCAGCGATGGATATCACCATATATAAAGATGCTCTCAAAAGGAGATTGTATTGTGTCGTGACCCCTAACAGGGCAATTCATCCCATTAGATACTGGAGTTGTTTCCAGTAGAGACTCTGCTATTTTATTAAGCACCCGTTCAAATCATCCATAGCTCCTTCTTTCCCCTCCACATACGGGAAGTGAGCGGGTGCAAATAATTAGAATTAAATGAAAGGATAACATGAAATTAAAAAATAGAACTTGTAAAGATTGTCTTGTTGTTTTCCCAAGAAATTTCTTTTCCTTATCACTTCCAATAGATCGTTTAGATATAAATGGTCAGCCGTACAGAAGAAGAAGATGTGGTGCAAAAGGTAATGGCTGCTATTATAAGCATAAAAAAGATTTACCAGGAAGTAGTAGAGAAAAAGGTTTAGCAGTTAGAAGACATAAAATGACATTAAGTTGCCAGTTTTGTGGTTATTCTGCAAAGACGAAGGAAAGCTTCTCACCTCATGGACTAGAATTTCATCATCCAGACAGAAATAAAGAAGCAAATGTTGGTGAGATGGTTAGTAACGGTTATGGATTAAAGAAAATATTTGCAGAAATGGATAAATGTATTGTACTTTGTTCTTTATGTCACATTGAACTGCATGATATTAACCATAAGGAGGATATAACAGGATGAAATACGCAGCAGGATTTACTTATGATAATGAACATGGAGAAATGGATGAGTGGATTGTTGAAAGGAAACAGTTTAATTGGCTGATTGAAAGTTTGGAAGAATATATGCCCAAAAGAAAGAATAGTGAGATTGTCTGGGCAACGATGGTTGATGATGAACCTCACCCAGAAATGGATATAACCCAAAAGGTTATACAAACACTATAAAGAAGGAAGGCCAGAACAATGAGTATAATAGGAATAATAGGTGGAGGTTTAATTACAGTATTTATTGTATTATTAGCTGTCTTAATTTGGCAAGAATATAAAGATGAAAAAAAGAATAGGAGGTTGTAATGAGTATAATAGATGATATAATTGAGACATGGTCTGATATGATTGATAGACCATTATCAATTAATAAGAAACAAGGGTTTGTATTTAAAAATGGAATGAGAATTATATTAAGTAAATCAAAATTATCATCTAAATCAAATGAAAGGTTAGGTCGCCATTACGCAAAACAAAAACAAAAAAATATCTGAATTAAAAATAGTAGAAAATTATATTGAAAAGAGAATGGAAGAAGAAGGATATAGACACAGGAAACATTATATATATCAATTACAATCTAATAGACCAAGTATTATAGCAACATTATTACATGAATTAGAAATAGTACAGTCAGAGATAAAGAGAAGGAAAAATGAGAGAAAAAACTAGCAAAAAATATAAGAAACAAGAACCATATGTTTGCTATAAATGTAATCGTGTATGGCAACATTATGACCACTACGACTTTATTGACTATATAATAGACTTTCCTAAGTATGGATGCTCTAAGAAAGTATGTAAAGCATGTAAAAATTAACATTTGTATAGTTAATAAATATGTTATAAATTCAACTATTAATTAATCAACTTAGAGGTAGATTATGATAGATATTGAACGTGTATATGATTTATATCTCCAGACTGAGGAAGCTATTTATAAAAAGAAACATAATGCTGATAAAAAGATGTTTAGAGCTTCATCAGCTGGATATTGTTATAAGAAACAATGGTATTTACTGCAAGGTACCGAAGGAACTCCATTAGACCCAAAGTCAAGAAGATTATTAAGACTTGGTACAATAGTTCATAGAGATTTAGAAACTGCAGTAAAGTTACATAATTCAAACCAGCAACCCCAAAATAAAATAAAGATAACAGCAGAACATAAAGTAAAAATAGATGATTTAAATCTAGTTGGAACTGCTGATCTTGTGGTATATGATCGCGAAAATGATAGAGCAAAGGTTTATGATTATAAAACAGCTCATTCATTTAAATGGAAGATGATGTTTGGTAGAAATAAAAGTGGTAATCCTAAGAGACCAAGTAGAAATTATGAATTACAAGTTGGTACATATGGATTAGGTATTGCAAAAGAGTTTGAATTAGATGAACAAGACATAGAATTATCACTTATATACTATAAAAAAGATGATTCATTGATGAGAGAGGTAAGTGTTAAGAATATTTGGATGCATAATGCTAGTGATTACTGGATGGATTTAAATGAAACATTAGATGAGGTAGATGATGTAAGTGATATGCCAAGAGAAAGTACTAACTGCCCAGTAGAAAGCTGGGAATGTAGATATTGTCAATTTGAAACAATCTGTAAATAGAAGGGAAATGAAATGAAGAAACCATTATTAATGATTAGTAAATGTGCAAAGATAGTAGAGCAGTTACTAACATCATCACCAAAGTTAAGAGATAATGATCAACAACTTGTAGCAAATGTATGGTATGTACAAGCTCGTGATCAATTTGATATCGAAAATATGACAGCAAAGAATTTCCTTCATGAATTAGCACAAGGAAATGTTATGTCATCAGAATCAATAACAAGATGTCGCAGAAAACTTCAAGAAGAAAATACATACCTGCGTGGTGAGAAATGGGATGAAAGACACAGAGCCCAAAAAGATGTAAAAGAGGAACTCAGAAATTGGAAAAGTCATGTTAACAATTAAAGAAGGGAAAATAAAAATGGATGGTTATGATGATGGTATTTTATCAGAAGGTAGTCTTTATACAATAGAAATAAATAACGGGACTACAATTAAAAAAGTAATCTATAAAGGTGAAAAGATGATGGGTGGTAAAAGAATGCAGTGCTGGGATACTATAAATAAAGAACAAAGATTTACAAATCCTAGTTACGTAGCAGTTATCATTGAAGAAAATATGGATGAAATGAATCATATAATAGGTGAACAAGCAGAGCATGCTTGGGAAGGAAGAATAGGTGAGTAATAATGGGTAAGATAACAAGAAAAGATGCAACTGATTTAATTGATAAGGGCATCATAACAGAAAAGGACTTAAAAGAAATGGAAGATCAAAATCTTGTGAGTAAACGTGGCAAAACTACCAAAAGATATATGAAGTCTGATGATGGTAAATGGGTTGAGCCAATGTTTTATTACAAAGGGTTAAAGAAAGATGGTAAATACAGTACCAAAATGACCAAACTTAGAACAGTAGTTAATCAGGTTATATCAGATCATACAACAACAAAAGAAGATAAAGGAGTATCAAAATAATGAAAGAATCAACAACAACATTTGATGAATCAGCAGATGGATTTGTTCCATCCCCTCCAGGACTATATCCTGCTCATGTAATTGCAGCAGAATCAAGAGAATATAGTGGAAGTAAAGTATTTAATTTTACTTTTAAGGTGGCAGATGAAGTATCAAAGATAATGGTTCCAAAGATGATTGCTGATGGAAATGGTTGGTATAAAGCAAGTGAAGAAACTATATCTGGTAAGTTTTTAGCAGGTAGAAAATTCTTTAGTAAAGGTATATGGTTTACACCAAATCCAGCTAGTGATGAAAAGTGGAGAAACAGAAATTATAAGACTTTCTGTGAAAACTTAGGAGTAGTCTTTGAAAAATCAAAGGATGATAATAATGTTATATTATTATGTGAGATTGAAGAAAGTGA
>Ga0098034_1000757_pt1 | contig 12739 bp, 12 predicted proteins | sample 2_EtaG_FD_77062 | JGI IMG/M metagenome (GOLD analysis project Ga0098034, IMG submission 77062) | Marine viral communities from the Subarctic Pacific Ocean - 2_ETSP_OMZ_AT15125 metaG | ecosystem: Environmental > Aquatic > Marine > Oceanic | place: Pacific Ocean | collected 2015-01-07
TCAGTTCAGAGGGCTTTGGAACCCCTATTTTGGACCGATAAGTGCTACCGAGAGCGTATTCTGGTTTGGCTGTGGATTTCATTCCCATTCGCACTGCCTTTCGGCGTCCATCTTTCTTGGGCCGATGCATTTTACCCTTGGAGGCTTTAGTGGTTGAGACCAATCTTCCTGCTTCATCGTGAGTGATAAAAGGTTTTTCTTTATCATCGCGCTTTCCTGGAGCTACTTTGAGAATGTCTTCTTCGGGCTCAACTTCCGTTTCTGCGGGTGCTTCCAAAGCGGGAAGTTCTTCACCACCGAGTTCATCTGTCGCTGGGAGTTCTTCAGTGCCGAAACCACCTAGATCACCACCAGTAGCGGTCATTTCAGTAGTGGCATCTGCGGTGGCGGCCGCGGCATCGAGAAGACTAGCAAACTTCCGATCAAAGAACGTTTCTCGCTGATTGCGAAGGAACTCTTCGGAGGAAATGTTGAAAATGTTCTCTGCGATGTAACGTTTGGAGAAATAACCTTCGGTAGCAGCAGAGGCAACCTCAAACTGGGTTTTCATCATTTCGAGATCTTGTAGTTCCGCAATACGAGAAGGGTTATTCAGTTTCAGGCTGAATGAAGTCAGATCAGCCTTTCTGAAACCTAATGTATAAAGGTGAACAATGCCGATCTTTGTAAGTTCCGATACGGCTGCTTTTTGTAGTCTTTGGATAGTTCTCGCAAAACGAATGTCCTTTTGAGACAATGAAGTGCGATCTTCTACGGTATCACCAGAAGTCAAATAGGCTTGCGGAATCTTGATCGCAGTAAACATTTTATCACGAAGATATTTTACGTCTTCGATCTGCGAGGTAAACTGGCCGCCGGCGAGCGTGTCGATCTTGGTGCCCTGGGCGCCCCCTCTAACGGGAATATAATAGTCTTCCTCAACAGACATCGGGTTATAACGCAAATCGACCCGGCCGGTATCGGCATCTACTAATTGATTTTTCTTCAGAGTAGTCATGACTTGCTGCATGTATGTCTCAACGTCCTGTGGGGCAACGGCTCCGACATCAACATAAAATACCCTTCTTTCTGGAGTTCGAACAATACGATAAGACATCATCGCGTCTTCTACTAATGTTAGTTGCCTCCAAATACGACGGGCTCCGTCCAGAACCGAAGTTCCGTAGGGGGCAAATTTATCATTACCCAGTACTCTAAAGTGTCCTATCTGCCAGTCCTCGAAAGTCAACCCAGCACTGTTCCACTGGTATTGAATATAGTTGGGGTTGTTTTCGTCTTGACCTTCGAGCCTTTCTATCTCGTTTATCGGGATAGCAACAACATTTTGAATGCCAATCGCTTCGTCAATGTCTAGATATAGGAAAAAGTCTCCGTATTTACACATTGTGCGGCACCAACCGTAAAGATTCAGCTGGACATTAAGAATATCATAGAAAAGTATCTCTAATGCGGTCTTTATTTCTTGATTTGTACAATCTACGGTAAGAATACGACGCACATCGGTGCTCGTTGTCATCTCATCAGCATATATATCCAACGCAGAGTTTAGTTCTGGTGTGTATTCCATCTGATCGAAGTCCAAATACCGCTCATTGCGGTTTTGGTTGAGCATAAAGTCGCCATAAAACGAATAATTCTTTTCGTATTCTGACTTCTTGAACTCTTTGCCCGTTGCAGACGTCCAGTTGAACTTATCTAACGCCTTTCTCCGGTATCTACGGACTTGCTGATGTCTATAATCAACTATAGGACCGGAAAATAGTTTTGTTAACGCTTTATAAAGCGGGTTTTCGGCGTTTCTTGGGTTCTCGCCAGTCTTTTTTGGAATTATTGTCTTCTTATAAGCCATTTATTAGCCTCTGTATAACCACATATACTCTTGTTGTATTTTTTGTGCTTCTCTTGCTTGATTGTCTTTTCTAACTTGTCTGTAACCAACCATTCCTGGTATTGCCGAGTTGAATGTCTTGTTGCTTGTTTTGATCGCGCTCAACATACTTTCTGATTTCTCGCGGTTGTAGGCACTCTCCTCAAAGACTGTATCCCTAATCCAGCAGGCAATTGCGAAGGACATAACAAGGTCATCGTGCTTCGATCGCATCGCTTGGGGGCGACCATTTTTCCAGATAAATGTTTTGAACTCATTAAATAGTCTTTTAGACTTAATAGTAACTAGTTTGTTTCTTATCATTTCCTCCATCTTAGTTATGATAAGAGGGCGTGACTTTTGTGAAGTAGCGAAACCAGCAGTTGATCCTGCTATACTTTCTGCTAGAACTGCTTGTATGTATTGATCATTTTTAGAATAATAGAGATTATTATACTGGAGTTCTTTCAACTTGTCAAGCGCCATAAAGCCAATATTGTTATTTTCTACAACAACCAAACAACTACCGTAGCGATTTCCTGTTTGATGAACAAGATTGGCATACATATCTATTGTTAATTTTCCTTGATATTCTGCTGCTATTTCATTTGTAGTAATGTTCCAAACGTGAAATGCGGAATGGTCCTCGCCGTCGCCTCTCGCAACGTCAACACTCATAAAATATTTGCTAGTGGGATCATATTCTTCCCAGATCCAAAGATTTCTATCAAAAGCGTCGCGATAAAGTGGCTCCTCCATGGTGGAATGAACCCATTCTAAATCTTGTGGATCAATAACAGTTTCACCAGAAGCCAAGAACGAACATCCCAACTCTTGTGCGATCTCTTTTGGAGACATGTTTCTTGTCTCTTTTTCAAACCACTCTTCATCACGGTCTGGATGTTCATCCCAAATTAGTTTTGTGGGATGGAAATCGTTTTTATCGTCGTCGGCATCAACATACATACGATAAAACCAGTTACCGACCCCATTTGGCGTTGATAAAGCAATACAGCGGCCGCCTGTGGAGAGTGTGGGGTAAAGACCTTTCCACAATTCGTCCAAACCTTCAACGTGGGCGGCCTCATCAACCACTAGAAGGGACAAGGCTTCCGATCGGCCGGCATCGCCCGACTTTGAAGATGCTTTTATTTGTGAGCCGTTTGATAACTCAAACGAGTTCCTGTTATCTATTGATATATCTGCTATTTGTAACCAAGAAGGCAAGTTCTTGATCATAAACTTAACTTTCTTTACCAAGTTACCAGCAGTAGATAGTTTTGTGGCGATAACGAGAATGTTTTTTTCTCGATGAAACAAAATAAGCCACGCGGCGTATGCTCCGGTGACTGTTGAGATTCCTAACTGACGAGCTTTTAGGATTATGTTGAAGCGATAGTCAACAAAGTCTCTTAAAAGTTCTTTTTGGAAAGGATATGTATGAAACGGAATAGGACCCTGTTCAGGGTGAGAGATACGGACATAGTTCTCGATAAAGTAATTCGGGTCTTTACCGCACTTGATAATCTCTTTTACAGTTTGCTCTCTGCTAAGCACACCTCTTATCGCTCCGTACGGGCTTTCGCGAAGCTGCGATAGGTCTCCATTAGGCGATCTTGAGCGGGTATCGGCGGATCTTCATCAACACCCTTCATACCGCTTATCTTGTACTTTTTGAGAGCAGTTGCCCAAACGCGTACATTGGAAGTTGACTGAACAAGAACGTCTATCTCGCCTTCTTCTTTTAGTGAAACACGCTTACCGAGTATATTAGAGGCAGACTTTGAAAGGTATTTAGCAATGTCAGCCATAACTCTTTCCATTTCTTCCTCAAAATCACCAGCATACACTTCACGAAGCTTGATATCAGTTTGATAAGTAATAGTCATTATAGGTCCCGCAAAACGAACCTTGAACCCATCAATCTGTCGGCTGTCGTATACAGGATGCCCTTCTTCTCGGCGCAAACCGATCTTGTGTGCTTCTCCATTCGCATCGACGGCGCCATCGTAACAATGTGCGGATGCTTGTGCTAGTGCTTGAACTGGTGTCATTGTAGTTCCTCTTTTAATACTTCTTTTATAGTTCTAATTATCTCTTCACTTACGGCAGTGGCCGCGGCAGTTGGCAGCGGGACAACATTAGAAGCCGGCGAAGCTGGAGATTTAGTTGCGCCTGCGGCCGCCATTTTTTCGGCGGCCTTTGCCGTTACGAAATCTATAAATTTCTTATTAGCCTTTAGTTTATTCAGAACTCTAGGGAAAATAGTTGTATTGAACAAAGCACCCGAAGATAACTGAGCGCGGAGATGATTCAGAAATTCTTTATCGTCTAAGATGCGATCGGGAATAATTTCTAAGGCGTTATTTAGCGCATCCGTAGTTGCCTTCTCCACTTCTCTAGCTGAAGCCAAGTCGGCCTTGGCTACAAAATCCATTACCCGACGATAATCTTTTTCACTAGCCTCTTTATCCATTAGCGCAGCGGAGGCCATGGCTTGGTCGTATGCTTTTGCACCTTGACCACGAAGACCTACTTCTTTTCCGGCCTTTTCTAGTTCGTCGGCTGCTCTTTCCGCAGTATCGTCTGCAGTTGGGGTTGCGCCCCCGGTGCGCCGGGAGGACTGGGCCCGGCGGCCAAATGCGCCTCTTCCTATATTTCCAAAAAGGCCCTCGTCTACCTTCTCCTCTTCCGAGAGAGTATCAAATCTTGCGATTTCTTCGGCTATGATCTGCTTAAGTCGTGTTTTCTTTATCTGCATTTGGTCTCCATCCTTTTTTCCAGCGCTCTTCTCTACCTTCTACATAGTCAATGAAGCATCTATAACAACAATCCCATTTCTTGTCGTATACTTCATCTTTTAGGGTACGGATTTGAGAATCGCAAGCCTTACAGTAAGTTTTGCTTTCTTTACTAAGTAGTCGTTTGGTGATAAAAAAGTCGCCCTGATCTATCTTCTCTTCGGAATGATTATTTTGAAGTTTCTCGGCAAGTTGTTGTGTTTGCTTCTTATAGTCCTGCTCTTTCTCGTCAGTCCAAGTAGATTGCGGAGTTTGGATTGCGTCATTGCCCCAGCGGTTCTTTACTGCTTTCTCAAGTTGTGCTATCTTATTTAGCTTCTCTTTATCAAGTGGTAACATTATAAAGTTTTTGTTTGGATTTCTTTACCAGATCTTCTATGTCTGGTGTAAGTTCTAGATCTTTTAGGTCTTCTTCGGTATACCATTTATGATCTTGGTGCTCATCTGGGTTTGTTTTTATTTCTCCCGAAAACTTATCTGTTGTAAAAAAACTTATACGATCTTTTACTTCATAAAGATAAGTGAGATCTTGGGGTTTTATGTCCAAGTTTGACTCTTCTTTGGCTTCTCGGCAAGTTCCCATGCGGAGGGCTTCACCTTCTTCTATGTGACCACCAACAAGACCCCACCGATTCGGCATCCAGTAGTCTGTAGCTGCTCTTTGGAGGAGAAGGAAGGTATCGGGATCTTTGAAGATCAATACATTACCAGAATACTTTGTATCCTTATTACTTTTTCCCACTGTAATGTGTATCACTTTTGGATGCTCAACATATCATCATAGGACTTCGTTTTCATTTCACCCAAATGATCAATGTATCCCTGCTTGCGAAGAATCTTGAATGCGATGTTTTCAGGAGAGTAAGCGCCTTCTCTTACCAGTCCTGCTTTTCTCATTTTCTTCAACTTCTCAAAAATGCGAGTGGAGTGCCTGAACGCCTCAACATACTTCCCTTCGCCGTGAAGAGCATCAACAATTTCTATTTGGTGTATAAGTACTTGTGCTTTCTTCATTGCCGCGGCGTAGTCAAAGTCTCCTTCAATTTTTTGTGAACGGCGAACCCAATCACCGCTGACCAAAGAATAAATCGGCCTAGATTGGTCATCGTACTGTTCATCAACGTCTTCAACATAAATCTCTACCTCATGTCCTAGAATGGTAATTTGATGTCTATCATTCCAAACCAATCTGCGAGAATTAAAAAGATCCCGCACCAAATCGCCGTCTTCATTAACTTTTTCGAAATCGACAACAAGATGGAGATCAATATCAGAATCAGGATGGTAGTTATAGCCTGCGAGGGATCCGGTAAAGTAAATGTCGGTAATCGCTCCAGGAGGGATGTTATGTTGTCTGGCAAATCCATATGCTATTCTTAGTAGTTTTCTTTTTATTTCTAGTTTTAGTTTTTCGCCTCTTTCCCAGACATTTCCGGATAGGGCATCATGTTGCTTGAAGAAGTCTTTGGATAAGATAGTGTTTCTTATCTTCTCTTTTTTCTCTTCGCGTTCTAATAGACGGTCTTCTTGTAGTTTATCATATTTTCCAACAGATTCAACAAAAATGTTCCAAGATTCTTTCAACATACTTTTTTACCTTCCTGATAAAGTCACGAGTGTTACGGTCAATACCACACCTGAAACCAACCCTACGGCGCCGGAAACAAAAGCAGTTCTTATCTTCTGCCTTCTTCCTCTTCTCTCGTACATTCTCGCATTTGCGTCAATAAGATCGGTATAAAATGCCTGTTCGGTTTCTATCTGCGTATTAAGAGCAGCAACGTCTATTTCGTGTTCTTCTTCCGCTAGGTCCAAGCGAGAGTTCATAACCGCCACTACTGCTTCGCATTCTAGTTGGCAGATCTCCACACTCTCATCACAAGTCGTGATAATCTCTGCGGCTTCTTCTTGTGTGAAACAGATCATATCCTGTCCCATTGCTGCTGTCGGCATAAACATTGCCAATAAGCAGATAACTGCTATTAGTTTATTCATCTTCTTCCTTCTTCACGCGATCGGCTCGGTGTCGTAAACCAAAGCGCTCTTCAAAGAGACGGGCGAGATCCTCAACGTCCTGGGCAACCAGTTCGTCTTTCTTTTCTTCGGTTTCTCGTTCCAACTCTTCTAGTTTTTCTTCTTTGGTCTCGTTGATCTCCTCAACTCTCCCTTCGTGGCTTTCGCGGGCTTCTTCTTTCTTCTCTTCCTTGGCTGCGTTCGCTGCGCGCACTTGTCGCATACGCCTTTCATAGCGCTCCTGGACTCTACGCAAGTTTTTGCGCAAGGAACTGGGATCTCCAACAAACATTAGACCTACCAAAAATACCCCTAAAATAAACGCCACATAGGCATAGTTCTTTTTTAGCCACATTAGAACTTTCGTCATTATTTCCTCAAACGTTCTACGGTGTCAATAACAGTTTGACCACCAATGTAAATAGAAGTAACGATAATCCAGTTATCCGCATCTAGGTTTGACGTAAAAGCCAATAAACCTGTCGCGGTTATCCAAGCAAGAAACTTCCTTGAAATAACTTTCTCCATACATCTATCTAACGCACCCTTTTGATCGGGTGTAGCACACTCACAATTTTCACAACTCATAATATCCTCCAGTTGGCTAATATAAATAGTTATACATTTACAAAAGCATACCCATTCTTTTTCTCAATAATAATCTCTGTATCTACAATATCTTTTAGTCCATCAAGGTGGGAAATAAGAAATACTGTATCAAACTGGGTCCTTGTCATTTCCAGGATTTTGATAAAGCCGTCCATGTTTTCTGTATCCAATGCTGTCGCTGGTTCGTCCATAATAAATATATTAGATTTGGGTAATGAAGATACATTCAGTAATGCTAAACGAATAGCAGTAGCAGCAATAGTTTTTTCTGCTCCCGAACCTAACTCGACTGGTCTTGCGTCGTATTTTGGATGTTTTAGGAAAATGTTTAGTTTATTACCGTCTTCCTCAAAGTAAATCTGGAAATCTACAACACCTTCCAGGATCTTTTCGATCTCGGCGTTAATTACTGGCAATAACTTCTTTGTTACCTCGTACGGAATACCATTCGGGTGGAAACACCGCATAAGATAAACATAAGTGGAGAACTCTTTTCTTGCTTTCTCCAACTTGGCCTTTTGTTGTCTTGCGTTTTTCAGTCGCTCTTCGGCGCCGGCTTCTTTTTTGAGACTTGCCAACAATGTATCTGTACAAGAGTCAATAGTTCTTTTCAGTTCAGAAGTTTCTGTATTTGTTTCTTTTAGTTTGCTCTTCACAACCTCAATAACTTTGATCTGTTCCTCAAACTCCTTGTAGATCTCTTTTTTCTTATTGAGAACCTCAACCATTTCTTTATTATGGATAATAGCATTCTCAACCATTTGTAATGAAGACTTGTTTGTGGAAATAGTATTCTCTAACTTCTGACGATCTTGTAAAACGATGTCAAAGTCAGCGAGAAGTTTATTTGCTTCCTCAATGCTCAATGCTTTTATTTGTTGTCTTACATTATCTTCATTACCTTTGAGGATGCGGATAGCCTGATCTACAACGTCATAAGACTCCATTGCTGAATGTGCGTCTTTGATAAACCTACATTGAGCATACTCTTCTCCACAAGGGACAGACTCCAAAAGCGCTTTCTTTGCTTGTATTTGCTCCCGCTCACTTTCTTTTTCCCGGATGCGAGAAGCGAGAGCATTTAGATCGTCGGCTTTTTCGAGATAAATCTCTCTCTTTTCACGGAGGGTATCAGCATCAAAGTCTTTGATAAAGTCATTGTATTCTTTTACTTTGCTCTCGGCATTGGAAATACTCTCGTGGAGGGCTGTTAGTTTATTTTGACTATTTCCAGCCTCGTTTTCATGAAGTAAAAGTCGTTCCTCTACTTCTGTAATATTTATGTCTATCTCGTTTCCAGAAGAAATCTGGAACTCGTAGTCTGCTTTTTGCTGGTTTAGTTTTTCCAGTTGTTTTTTCAGTCCTTCGCAGGTATGCTGTGCCTCACGGGCATTACTTTTTGCAGTGGCAACATTCTTGTTCTCTTTCTCGATCAATTGATCGTAGTTGGTTCCCTCTAAGTTCTTGATCTGAGCCTTTTTCAGTTGGGAAATCTCTTTGGCTTTCCTGAACTTCTGATCCAATACCTCCAAATCCAAGAACTTTGCCAGGATCTCCTTTCGCTTGGTGGTTCCTTCGTTGATAAAGTTCAGCGAGTTCATTTGAGACATCATAGAAGTCATTAGGAAGTCGTCTAATGAACCAAGATACTTACGAATGTTTGCGTCGGTCTCATTTCTGGTGGTGCCATTTAGGGAAGTTGTTTCTCCTGTGGCTTCGTCATGTACCGAAAAGTCAAGTTCCGTCTTTGCTTCTACCGACTCAACGCCGCGAAGACGTTTTGTATACTTCTTGCTGAAACGGCTGATAGTATAAGTTCTATCACCGATAGTGAAACTAACATCCCCAGAGCCATAGTCTTTATTCTGGTTGATAAGATCTACATTTTTTCTGACGTTCTTGGAAGAACTATTAAAGACTGTGTATAATAAACTGTCAATAATAGAGGACTTTCCTGAGTAGTTCTTACCAAAGATGCCAACAATACCCGAAAAGTTCTGGAAGTCGACTTTATTTTCAGAAGCATAGTTGAATAGGTTATCCCAGTTCAATGTAGATAAGTTCCATTCAATATTTCTTTTTGTCTCGTCGTCCTCACTCAAAAGGGTGATAATGTGTTCGTTTAGATCATAAACTTTTTGTAGTTGTTCTTCGGATAACTCGAATTCGTCCAAATACTCCTTCATTAGTTTTTGCTGAACACCAATGTCCCGCAGATTCATCCTTTCGCCGTGAGCAGAAGGAGAAGAACCTCTTTTCGTTGAGTATTTGTTCAGGAACGCAATAGATTCAGGTTTAAATTTCACACGAGCGTTGTCTGCGGCCCTTTTGAGCGTAGCAATGGGCAAGTTGTGCTCGGAAATGAGCCGCATACGGGATCCTTGTGGAACCCATTGCGCAGTTCCCTTCGGAAGTTTGCCTGTTTTCGTGAGATAAAGAGAAATAAAAGGTTTTGGGTTCTCTAAAACAATATGTTGAGAAGAAAAGGTGTTTTTATCCTCAATATCCCATAAAACATAGCCTTTATCGTTGCTCTCGCCAAAGTTCTGCTGAATAGTGGACCCAGGATACAGGGCGCGGCCTTCGTCGTCCAACTTTTGGTAGGTTTTATGAATGTCCCCGAGAAAAGCGAAGTCAAAATGCTGAAACTGGGCCATTGTTGTCTCACCTTCCAAAATCCAGCCAATGTCTGTTTCAGATCCGCGGACTGCTCCGTGATACAGAGCAATGTTGGTATAGTTCTGGTCAGGTTCTAGAACCCAGTTCTTTTTATTGTCAAAAACGCAAAGAGAATGAAGAACAATGTTATTTTCTAGCTCAACTTGCTGATAACCTTTGAGAAGATGTAGATCTGGGTGGTTTAGGTTGTTTATAATGGGCGAAATAGCGTCCTGACGAGCGGAGTTTTTGAGGTTGCCGTCATGATTACCCAATAATACATAAGTGGGCGCTATATCCGCAAGACTAGACAAGAACTCGGAGGCTAACTCAACGAACTCTGGTGAAATCTGTGTTTTTGTGTGCGCAATGTCGCCACAATGGACAATGTAGTCCGGTTTTTGTTCCTTTAGTTTCTCATAAAGTTGTGAAAATACAGCACGATACTCTTTTTGATATTTATAGTTTCGTATGTGTGTATCACTAATGTGTGCAAATCTCATTAAATTCCCTCCAATAGATTTCTTGCTGTTAGCTCGAACAAGTCCTGTGATTGGACTGGAACTGCTTTCTTCTTTCGCAACGTAAACTCGTTTTTAGGCATTGAACCTAAATCTTCAAACCCGCTAATGTCTATTTTATAGATTTCTAGCTCAAAGTCAAGTAAAAGACGCATTATTTTTAATTCTTTTTTGTAGGCATCGGGATCTAAAGCTAGATAAACGGTGCTATCGTGTTGTATAAGTTTCTTCAACAGGGCAGAGTTTTCAGTTAGGGTAGATCCAAGAATAGGTATTGAGTTTGGGCCACTTACGACCGCATCAAATACCCCTTCGGTAATAACAATGTCCTTATCCCAGTCGATAAACAACTCATTGAAAATAATATTTCTGCTGGCTTTCGGGTTTTTGTACTTCGGCCAAACTTTTTCAGTATATGATCTTGTTATGAAATAATTCAGTGAGCCATCGTCGGCAAAAGACGGCACCAACAGACGGCCCTCAAACTCACCAGAAGGGCAGAAGCCGATCTTCCAGTAGGCGATGTCGTATTTGTCCAACCCACGCCTTAGAAGATAGTTTAGGGGCCTTTTGAGGGACATTGGGGTGTTATTTTTGTGTAGAGGTTGATAATCTTTCGGGAGTTGTAAGATTTGTTGTAGTTCTTCCTCCCTGAACTGTGATAAGAGCTTCTCGTCAAACTCCGAAAAATCTATTTTCTTTGAGAAGCGATCCCATTCTTTTAGAAGGGACCAGTTCCCATACTTTTTCACCAGACGACGAATGTTTCGTCCAGATTCATCACAGACCCAACACTTCCAAGCGTTCTTTTCGAAGTTTAGAGAGAGTTTTGACTTGTGATGATTGCAAAAAGGACAATGAAATAAAAATTCACTGCCCGTTTTCATATAATGTCCCAGCGCTTGCTGAGCGATGTTTAACTTTTCTCGTTCATGCATACTAATCCTGCTTTTGCGACCACGAGGCTATCCGCTCGATCATACGTTCCAGGTCGAGGGTTGCCTTTAGGGGTGTATTCTATCACAAAAGAGGGCACCGTGTCAAGGATATGTGCTAGTACTTGTTGTTTCGCTGGAGTTCCTCTAACTACTTTTATTCCTGCTTTCTTTCTTGCTGAAGTGGCGGCAATGTATTCAGGCTCTATAGCGAACCGTCGATAAGCAAGCCAAGAGACAACGCCATTAAAACGAGAGAGAGTAGCCAGAGTTGCAGCAGAACTAAATCCTGTTCGAAAAGATTGCAAAGACTGCTCAATAAAGATCTGTACCGGTTGTTGATCCATCGCATCAAAGTATTCTAATACCTTTTCACTTTTTATAAAAAAGTTCCTGTGTTTTCTCAGATCGATGTGATCACACAAAATGATCTCACCATCCAAACTAATTAGTGTTACCCCGGTTATAGAGGTACTTATATCTAAACCTAATATCATTTAAATATTATATCATATAATATATTAGATATCAAGCTTAAGTTTAAAGGTAAAATCTCTTGATTCGAGCTTCTTCGTCGGCTGGGCCATTCTTGCTACACCAATAATATTCTCATTTTCATCGTAAAGAGCTATTTTTGATATATATGTTGTTTTCTCAAAAGATGCTGTCGTATCAGTATAAGATGCTGAAACTATGTTTTTTATTTTTCTATTTTCATCCTCAGAAAAAACACGATCCGCGACGTAGCTTGATGTATTTCTAGTATCGATATCAATATAAGATGGATTGTTGGAAAAATTAAGTTTACCCCTTGGGGCTCGGGCTAACATTGTAACAACCTGAGTCTCGGTTTGTCCTTTAAACTTCAAATTAAAAGTAGTCCCTGTTATAACACTAAATCCGCTAGTCCCGTTAAAATAATTAGGTTTAGCATTAGTAAGAGCAATTAATTTATCAGATTCCTTGTTTATACTTCGCCTCTTGGGACCACTCCCGCTAGCCCCAGCAGCAAAGTATTTCCACTTAAAATCTAAATCGGAGCCACCCTCAAATTTATCACTGATGGCGGTCATTGACCAGGATCCAGTCAGACTTATAAACCCCTCACCATAAAGCACAACGCCGGCGACCGACCCTGAACCATTAGCACTTCCAGTTGGGAGCACCTGGACTAGCTCTCCATTTCCCTTTGAATCTTTTAATTGTGCTGTCAGAATACCAGATCGATAAACATTTAATTCCACAGATTTTTTTCTTATGCGGCTGCCATAAAAAATACTTGGAATACTTATAATGTTAATATCTTGAGTGGATTTGTCTCCAAGGGAAGAGGAA
>Ga0098034_1000763_pt1 | contig 12701 bp, 14 predicted proteins | sample 2_EtaG_FD_77062 | JGI IMG/M metagenome (GOLD analysis project Ga0098034, IMG submission 77062) | Marine viral communities from the Subarctic Pacific Ocean - 2_ETSP_OMZ_AT15125 metaG | ecosystem: Environmental > Aquatic > Marine > Oceanic | place: Pacific Ocean | collected 2015-01-07
ACCTAGTGTTCCTCCTGCAGCTACAACAGTAAGAGTTGAATCAACTGCACTATCTATACTACTAAATGTAATTGAAGATAATGTAGGTACATCAGGAGGCACTGATGAAATACTTAAATCTGAAATTGTAGGAACTGTTGCAAGAGAAAGCACAGGTTTTGTATATGCTGGAGCAAAACTCGATGGGTCTACAATAACCTGTGATGAGATTGTTGGAACTGTTGGAGCAACTGCTGTTACTGCTAATACTCCTGGATCACTATCACCAAAGTCTCCTAATGTCCAATAACTATTAAAAGCAGTTACACCGCTAAGAGCGGTAGAGCCAAGCTTAGAATAATTAGGAGCACTTCCAGTATATGTACTAGAACTAGATACTGCTGTAGTGCTTGTGTTAGGTGCAGTTGCATCTATATCGCTATCTACACTAGTATAAACCACCGAGGCTAAAGAAGGTACATCGGGAGGTACCGCCGTAACGCTTAATATTCCAGGATCAGTTTCACTTAATCCACTTGAATAAGAACTAAAAGCAGTTTGTGATGAAAACACAGGTAAGATTAAGTCAGTCCAATCAGCTACTTTACCAGTAGCTAACTTCTCAAACTCCTGTGAACTAGCTTTATATATAACTGCATTTCTTAAATCACAATCATCATCTATTTTAGTAGAATCTACATATAAAACAATAGCAGTTTCAGAATCAGTTGGGACAGGTTTGACTATAACTATTGAACCTTCATTAGCATTTGTAGAATCAAGATAATACTTTGGATATGTTTCAGTAGCTAAATGAAGACTTGATGTATTCGCAATAAATCCTTTCATATTATACGGAACTTCAGTTGCACTAAATCCATTTCTTGATACATCTAATACACTATCAGTTCCAATAGGCATAGTTATTTTTACTCCATCTGAAGTATTTCCACCATGATTACCTGGAACTGTAGCAGTAGTTGCCCACTTCAATAAATCTTTTGGCACACTAGCGACTACAAACTTCTGGGCAGAGATAAGAAACTGAGCATTTGCATCAGAAACGCCAGTTATATTTTCAATATCTAGTTCTATGTTTGTTGTTGCCATATTTTTCTATTCTTACTTCATGAAGACTGAGGCTCTTATATTAAAAAAAGGAGGTAAAATAACAAAAGAACCTCATCTTCATATTTAGTAGTATAGGGAAGCAGCAAGCCTCCCTATACTTTAATCCTTATATCGAGCTATTACCTCTCGAATTTTAGATTACAACGGATCGTTAGAGTCTGTCGGAGGAGATGAATTTGCAGAGCTTGTGCCTACTGCCCATCCATTTAAGTCATTAATGCTACCATTAATGTACCATCTACCTCCAGCTGCGAAGATATGAACTCGGTCTCCAGCTGCTCCCGCAGAAGCTGCTAAAGTACATTGGTCATGAGAACTTCCGTTAAAGTCAACACCAGCATCGGTGCCAGCTTCTACTGAATCAAGATGTCCAATAAAGAAATCCTTACCATCTTCAGCATCAATGTCATAATCGCCAGTTCCGTTTGCAGCTGTTAGAAGGAATGTATATTCCAATCCATCGCTGTCAGCGGATGCGAGGCTGGGAAGACTGCAAGCTGCAGCTCCATTTACCCCACCGGAAATTAAAACAGTGAGTCCACTATCTTGAGGAGCTAAGCTAAGTGCTGTAGCTCCGTCATTTTCAATGACTCTGCCATAAGCCCTTGATTGCTGTTTGCCTGACTTATTCGAACCGTAAAGAGGTGGTATATTTTTAGCCATAAACCATACCTCCTATTTCCAAACGGCGTGCGCTTCGGGCATTTCGAATTGCATACCGGCTTCGGTTTGAATAAGGTCGACTCTACGGTCAACACCACTATTCTCTAGTGTCTGAACACCAACATATATTGCTGTATCACGATTCAATCCATTACCGACCAATGGTCGATATTTACAATGTCTCATATTTACTGCAAGTATATCAACGTGTGTTCCATCGAGATGGACATTACGAGCCACATTCATAACTCCATAAGGAGTATAAATCTGTGTAATATCAACACCAAAGACTCTCTTCTTGTTACCAATACTCATCTCAGACCGTCCGTAAAAACTGTTTGCGGAGCCTAAGTCTGTTTTCTTCATGTTAGCTAGAAAATATCCATCTAGCTTATGCAACCAATTATAAACTTGAGTTGAACACATAAACAGAGTAGCATTAGCATTGTTATAACGAGGGTCAAGAAAATTACTCATATCGTCAAGAAAATCATCTTGTGATTTAGTTGTACTCCATGAGAAAATGTTTCCATAACTTAGAGCGAAATCGACAGCACCTTGAGTGTACTGAACACTATCCACAGACGCTTGAGAACCAAACAATAATGATGTTTCAATATCCCACTTATGCTCAATCAACTTTTCACGCCAAATTCGTGCAAACTCATTTGGTTCATACTTCAGCACGGTAGCACGAGTTGTGTTATCCATTGCCATTGAAGTTTTCCAAATCTGAGTAAGTCCAAATCCAGTTGAGAAAGGTTGATCTTTCCAAGTTTCTGGGTATCCAGAACCTTGAGAATGAGCACTGCCTATAACGTAAGTTCTTTCTCCTTCTAAAGAAGAATGAATTGCTTCGTCATAGACTTGAACATCAACATCATCACCAGTCCATCCAGCTAGATAATCTGCACCAGAAACAGTCGGAACTCTTGTAACAGTACAGTCAATCTGTACACATTCCCGACTATCTTTAGTTAAACTATCTGTAACTGCATCAATCTTAGCAATCAAGTGATCGCCTACAGAGCCACCACCATCAGCAATTGATAAAGGAACTTTTACTAATTGCCCCGGAAGGAAAAAAGTAGGTCTTGTTCCAGAAGCTCCAACTGCGATTGCACCGCTTGATTGACCATAAACATTCTGGATATTTCCAGCCGATTCATAGTCTGTCGCCATGTATAACTTGACAGTATCTCCAGTAGACATTGAAGTTGGGACAGCTCCATCGTTGTATGCGGTTAAATCCGCATCTCCGCCTGTGCCACCAACAACTTGTGTGTTGTCATTTTCAATCCATCCAGTTACATATGCATACCTTTTATGGTATGACGGACGGCGTTCAGTGAATTTAAATTCAGGGTCATCCGTTGGCTTTTTGGCAACCTTAGATACAAATCTAAAGAAAGGGTCTTGAGAAATTGCTAACTCAGAAACTCTATCCCCAAAATTGTATCTTCGTCTAAGATCACCAGTATCTTTTGAAGTACCATCAGACCATGTTGCCACATCTGAAACAGTACCTAAACTAAATACATCAGCCATTTTATTACCTTTAAGTTAAACGTTTACGCTTTTAGTGAATACTAAAAGCTTTTTCTAATTCAGAATCAAATCCAAGAAGAGTTTCAAACACCACATCGTCACTCGACCTTTCGGAACCACTATCACCTGAGCCTGTTGCCGCTGCTGAAGAAGGTTTTTCACGAACTTTCTTCATTTGCTGCATCATCTCACCTTTAGTATTCTGAGCTATTTTATCCTCTTTTTTGCCTCTATTCATCAAAAAGTAAACATCATCATAAGTGAGAGGTCGAGATTGTGCAAAATCCACAACTTCTTTAAAATCATCATCACTCATATTATGCTTACTACGAAAACTCTGTTCCGCTGTTACACGTTGGTTGTCTTCTTTTGATTGACTAGCGAACTCTCCAAGCCTTTTTTGAACAACTCCATCAATAGTAGCGTTCAATAGTTTGCTTGAATCGGAAGATGGATCATCAATAGCTTCATCATAGTCAAAGACGAACTCTTCGCCTAATCCTAATTGTTCCTTGAGATTTCCTGGTGTTGAACCACCACCCTCATAATATCCCTTAATATGTGATATTAAATTAGGGTCTTCTCTCATATCATCCAAAATAGGTGCGTAAGGTTCAAGTTGGTTCAGCCTACCTTTCAACTTCTTAGCTTCTCTACTTGAATCTGCGTACCTCTTCTCGTAATCATGCCCTCGTTCTTGCTGTTCTTGCATTTTTTCTTCTCGGGGGCTGTTTTCAGCCGTTGCGATGTTTCGCTGGACGGGCTCCCCAGCTTCTTTTTCAAGTACGACACTATTCACCTGTTTGTCTAGCTCTTCAAAAAAGTTATCAGAGTCTTGAGTCCCGAGGCCACTGTCCAGTGAATCATCACCTTCGAATAGGTTGTCGTTTTGCTCATTGTGCAGTGCCATAATATACCTCCATTAATTTACTGCGTTTTATTCTTATCTTTCAACAGGTTTTTCTCTACTTCTTTTACTCTCTTCTTTGACTAAAGATCGTAAAAACTTTTGTTGTGCTTCAGTCTCTAATACATCTTTCCGTACTTCATTACCAGCAGTACCTATCTTATCTTTAATACCAGCTTGTACAACTTGTCTTGATAAAGTATCAATAGTTCCATCTCTATCTTTCAACTGTTCAGCCAACTGTTCCACTTGCTGTTTCAACTGAGCATATATACTTTTTCTTTTTATAATCTGTTCTTTATTTCTAATATCAGTTTCTGCCAACATTGCTATATCGTCAATCAATCCAGACTGGAACCATCTAAAATACTCTTCCATTAATGCCCACCTATTAATAGGCATAGTAGAACCACCTACATATCTTACATCAAACTTACTGGATGCGTAATCATTCCATCTACTTACAACATTACCAAAATCATTATAAACTGGTACATTAATCTCAACTGACCTATCTTCAAATCCACCAGCCTCAGGTTGCACTATTCTAAATACTTTATGAACTGTATATGTACTTTGAGCTGTTTCTGTAAATACTTTACCTAAATGTTCTAAAGCTGGTTCCATTATAGTCTGCATCCAAGCTTTAATTCTACGAGTACCATACTCATCCATAGCAAGCATTCCTCGATAAGTTTCAGTCTTCTCAGATTCTACTCCTTGTAATGTACCAGGAACACCTGAAATATATTCAATATCTTGTTTACCCTGCTGTGTAATAGTAAAAAATGCTTGATTAAGACCTAACGGTTGTACAGGTACTGGAGGTGTAAACCCTGGCCTGTATTTTAATAAAGCCCCTGGAGCTGAAGAATACTTTTCCCATTCCTCTTCAGGTACAGAGCCTTCTTCATATAACCACCTTAAGTTAGAACTTAAATTAGCATTATGTAGCATAATCTGATGAGATTTATTAATTTCTTGTTGCTTACCTACAAGAGGAGTAACCGCACTCATTGGATATGGAGTCCCTGTGTATGTATACGGAAATGGTATTATAGGATACTCAGTATTAGATAAATAATATTCATATAACAAAACATCACCAGCAACACAAGTAACTTTTACTCTAGTATCATAATACTGAACAAAATCAACAAGAGTACTTAAAAACTCTTTATTCTTAATAAGTAATTTATATTCATCTTCACTTACTACTCTATTTTCTACTTTGGAAACTTCTTCTGTAACCTGAGCTTCGATAGCAGCTCTTTCTGATTCAATAGCTGACTGTGTTTCTTTTGCAAGTTTCTCAATTTCTAATTGCGCTCTTGATTCAATAATTTCACCACGCTGTAAAGCCATAGTAATGGATAATTCTTTCTCCTCAGCTGCCACCATCATCTCTTTAGATATCGTATCCATTCTTTCCTGTACTTTACCATTTATCATTTCCATCTCTTCTGGTGATGGAGGAACTTTAATAAATAAATTATAATATGGTAATTTTTCTTTAGAGTACATCTCGTAAAAATCAATCATATCATCATCTTCACCTGTTGGCTTATATGCAACTGAAAGAACATCGTCTGCTTGTATACTATCAGATTCAACAATATCTCTTTCAGTGTATGAACCAACTGTATTTACAGTACCGCTAGCGCTTCTTATTTTCTTTTTATATTCAGGGAGTATACTAGAAAGATGATGCTTAGGTAAATCCTTTTTAACCATTATATAAGAAGCATCTCTAAATAAAAAGTCACGACTCATTGGGTCTACATAAACATCAAATGGCTCTATTCTTTTAAATACTACTTCGCCCATTCCCCTGTCTTTATCAGCATCTACATCAACCATCATATATCCGATACCTTTTGTAAATGCATCTTGAACTACTTGTGAAAACAATGACTTACCATTTGATATATACCAACAATATGAAGCTACATCAGCATGAACAGCTGCAATATCTACATCAGAACCATCACTTCCAACAGCCTGCCACCGAGGATTATTAGCAGTAACAAAAAACTTCATTATCTCTATAGCTGGTGTGATTCTATTAATAATAAAATCAGGCATACCAGCTTCTTGTAAATCGTCACGCTCTCTAGACGTTAACTGATCATTTAGATAAAAATCATAACCACGCTGATTTATACTACGCCATCTACTTCTCTCGCCTGTAGATGCCTTATTCCATAACTCTCTAACTGCCTCAGCCTTCTTTTTATTACTTTTTCTTGGCATTATTTACCTCCACTACCTTTCTTACCTTTATACTCAAAGTGATGTTTTGTTCCACTATATTTCTTACCATACCATCCAAATTCTTCGCCATGCTTTCTAAACCAACCTCTAAAATCAGACTGACCTAAATCAATAGCTGTCCCTTTTGGATGTAGAGACTTTGATGGTTCAGTAGCTTCTGGAGGTTTTTTTCCTACTCCAGTGTCTTTCCAAGAAGTCCACGCATCATATAATTCTTGTTGTTCATCCATCGTTCTAAATCCAGAAGTGACAGTATTAAGAAAACCTGTGCTTTCAACTGTCCCTCCGACTTCTTTAAGCCACGTGTTAACAGCATCTTCAATCGCATTTTTAGCATCAACACTTAAAGTATGCTCGCTTCCAAATACAGGGGCACGATCTGCAATTGGATTATCAATAGTAAGCATATCATCCATCATTGACATGAAACTCACTCTTTCTCTTTTTTTAGGATGAGGCATTTACCTACCGATTGGTACGCTAACTCTAAGTTTCCAGTCATAACCACCGTTTCTACGTCTTTTATTATAACTACCGTACAAAGACGAGCCGCCTTTGAATGGTATATTAAAACTACCTTTACGAAACGGTTCTATTACATTTTTACTTGGAGAATAACCAAGTCCAAGTAAATTATACATAGACTTTGCAACCGCTAAAGCATTCCTAGACTGCTTGTTTTTCATTTTACCCTGAGGATAAATATTCTTTGTAACACCACTCCACATTGTCGACTTCGGCTGATAACTGCCGTCAAGAGCATTCAATTTGCTCATAGTCCTTAAACTTAAACTAGGACTTGTAACAAAACTTGTATTATCTAAAGGTCCGTTCATATACTAAGCAACAATCCAGCTTTTTGCTTTTCTTTTAGGCTTATACCAACCCTTTTTATCCTTATTCTTCCTCATATTGGGAGGAAAAGCGTGCAATTGTGCATAATATAAGGTCTCAATGGTATCATCATGAGCCATTTTAGGTCCGAATGTAACAATTTCGTTGATTAAATCAAACATATTTTTTCTAATATGTACAGTACCCATACTAAATCTACCGCTTAAACCACTATAAATCCTATTTCTTTTGTGTTGGCCTCCTGGTTTCTGTGGTATTACAGCTATGTCAAACCTATTTAATCTACGCCTTTCGTCATTCAATGCTTGGAATATACTTCTGTTCATAGCTACATCTTCTACAGTAGCTGAAGAACAGTTATATTTATTATACATAGATATAATATAATCAACAACACCAGTGCGACCTAAAATATTGCCATCGGAATCTTTTGAACCAACTGTAGGAATACTCCTGTGCCTTTCATACTCTAACACATACAACTCATTGTTTATATCGACAGCAATAGCCATGATAACACTGAAGTCAGAATGTTTAGTATCTATATCAGTAGCAGGATCACATCCAATAAATACATTAACTGGAACAAGGTTACCATCTTTTACTATATAATTGATACCATCTTCATGTTTATAATAGCCATCATAATACTTTAAATGATTTCTTGTCCATACAGCATCTTCCTCACTCATTACTTCCATCATATATTCTTGAAAGAACTTATGAGGCTGTCCAGAGTCCATATAAAACTTCTTCTTCTCTTCTAATTTAGAAGCAGGGAAAAATGATGCCCAAAGCGGGGCTCCGTCAGGTTGCAATGCTTTATACGTAACTATCTCCCAAGCAAAATCATCCCCATCTTTTTTAGCTTTTGCATGCTGTGTAAGAAGGTTGTTAATAAAGGAATCATAATGTACGGGAGTGCCATTAACACGCAACCTACCAGTATGAGGCTCAAGTGCGGGATAAACAACGGCAGTAACAAGATTCGCATTCTTATCCCTTGCGTCCCTTGTGATTGTATTTGCTTCATGTTCAAAATCATCTAGTACAATTAAATCATATCTTTTATGTAATTTAGCGCCACCACGAATACCAGCTACATTTGATTTACTTATTAACTTACATCCATTTTTTAATTCTATATCCTCTTCCGTCCATTTTCCGCCTCTTGTATCACCGAAATAATAACGTATCCTGTCATTATAATCAAGATGATGTTTTATATAATCCATATTACCTACTGAAAGTTTCTGTGTTGCAGATACCCAAGCATAGAAATAAAAATCATCACTCGGGCAAAAAAGAAAATCTTTTAAAATAGAAGCTTTTGTCAATATAGTCTTGCCATGACCACGTGGAACAATAATAGCAGATTGCTTTATTTCTCTATTATCTATAACATCAGATATTTCATAATGAAATGGAGGAGTCTCACTGCGTGTAAAATCTTCAGGTAAGAAAAGCTTGCCAAAAGATATTAAGTCTTTACTAGACATTAATAACGCTTCTTCAACTTCGCTTATATTCTGCGTATTAATGTTCACTTATGAACTTTCTTCTGACGGTTGCTTCTTAGCCTTATCTTTAAATAAGTTTATATGTCTATTCTTTTTCGCCATTTTCTTCGATATTTCTTTCTTCCATGAATTTCATATACTCATCTTCATTATCCATAAAATCTACATATCCTTTAAACATCTCACTAAGCGACATCATCATATTATCTATATAAGTAACTCTTCCACTTAACACCCTAATAGCTCTTATAAGATCATGCTTTGAGACTGTTTGTTTACGCTTCGCCATTAGTTTACCCAACACTCAATCCCATTCTCATCAAATTCAATTGTCACCCATCCTGTCCTAACAATCTGAAACATAGAATATCGCGCATAGTCAGCGTAGCGCAGGAAGCTACCTCCTCTTACATACCACCTTCTATGTAAAGTTTCTTCATTATCATATATAGCTATAGAATCTATAGGCTTAGCATATAACTGGTGGTTATGACCTAAAAAGAATACATCACCATCACTATAAACAGCAGCCATCCTATCTAACTCCAGATCACCGTTCTTTGCTCCGCTATTACCATGACCACTAACAAGATTCCAAGTCCTGCCAGATGTTACAATTGATGTATACCCAGGCAATTCGTAATAAGGAACTTGTAAAGCATTAGCTATTCCTCTCGATATATCAAAATCAAGAACTCTTGCACTTCTTAAATAATCGTGATTACCACCACGAACAAACAAACACTTATCCGCTATAGGTCTGAACAACTTTAAAAACTCTTCATACTGATCATCAGGAGACATACTTTGACCACGCTGGGGGATATGATAGTTTGGAGGTATACATTCTATTAAGTCACCATTACCAAACCACCTGGCAAACTTATCTTTCTTTATCTCCTTTATAGCCTCCTTTAGTTTTTCATGGTCATGCTCGTTAGCTCCTACATGAACATCAGTTATTCCATGTATCCTTATTTTACCATTATACTCAAACGTTAACAAACCACCTGACTTGACCCGCACAGATTCTTCAGTATCTTTATCTTCTACTTGTGTTTCATACGGTATTGTAAAAGTGTGATTACATTTACGACACAAATGACGCTGCATTAAGTCATTATCTGTATTACGACGATACCCATGTATCTTAGTGTGCATTGATGCACAATGGGGACATAACATATTATTCTCCTTCTTCGATTGATTCAACAAGCTCAGGTCTTTTAGCTAACTCTAATTGGTCAGGCTCAAAACCTTGAAACAGTCCTATTATACCAGTTTCTTTCTGCTTAATAGTATTACTTCCTATAGTACCAATTGCTTTACCTAATTCTTTTACAGCATTCAATACAATATTATCTTCCATAGAGCTATCTACTAAACACTTTAATTTAGTTAATACATACTCATGGTCGACACCCATTGATTTTGCTACATCTACTACTGACTTTTCGACTTCTTTCATAACTCTCTCCTGTCTTAGTAATATCGCCGCTTTCTTCCCAGCTTTGTACGAATTTTCCTCAGTGAACGCATCCATATAGCTTTTAACGGCACCCATGCCAACCGCAACATTCGTTGCAAATACTTTTTCTTTCTTAGTAGTTTTATCTCTCTTGTAAAAATTAGTATTAGATGACTTAATAGACTTCGAGAACGTGTACCTGTTATTGTGCTGTGAGAAATCAGTGTCCATATACGTTTTATGTAAGCATAAGAAAGAGCCAACAACAGTGCGAACATAATTTTCACAATATTTATAGTTTCTTCTGTCGTTTGGATGTTTAATATTTGACTTTTTAAGTAACTGTATAACTCCGCCATCATCAGCTAATACCCAGTCACCTTCATCAGCTGTACGCCAATCAAAACTTATATTTGGTCTTTTGTCTTTGTCAGTGAAGAAGCTCTCGAAGTCTTGTATGTCATCGAATACATAATGTTTAACTCCTTTTATTTTACGATAATCCACTTAGTTTGGGTTTGTTATGTCACCATCTAAAGTAGACAATTCTTTAATTTGCAAAGCTAAATTATCTATTAAGTTATGCACTGCAGACGGTATTTGGTATACTGCATCATCTATCTCTATTGGGCTGAGATCAGATGTGCTCCTAGATATAATCTCTAATATTGATACTTGATCTTCGGCATTTAACTTGCTAAGGATTTCTATATCTTTTTGCATAATGCCTAAGCTTACTATATAAAACATTTTAGAATCAAGGCATATTTAAATCTACCCCCTCCTTTCCCTCCTCTTAAACTCCACCCATACCACCCATAGTGTACATTAATCATTAACACTATATATAAATATATAATACGCACGCGCGTAGAGAGAATGACTATAATATCAAGTATACCCAAGTGACATTTGGAAAAATTACAGGATTTTGAAACGCAGCTATATTTGCCTTAAATATATCAGAGATGGATTGTCGAAATCCATTTTTCTGTTATTAACCATTAAGTAAAGGAGTTCAACATGATTATCATTCATGACTTTGGTGACCCTAACGGTAACCCTAACCCTTGTAAGTATGACGTATTTGTAGCCGACCTAGGTGACGGCACCTACTCAATCACTTGGAGCCTCGACTCTAGCTTCTCACTTCGTATGAGTGAATCCACTCTCAAAGCTAAGTCCCTTGAGGCTCAAAAGGAGCTCGCATTGGTATCCATAGCGACCTACAGTAAGGATGAACAATTTGAGTTCACCGACGATGAGTTGGGTCTCATTGAAGACATCAATTAACCAACACTCGTAGTACTATGAGCCCCCTTTCAGCACGAGAGGGGGCTTGAGGGTATTCTATTCATATTATGTGCACAGTATACCAGACACTTATACAATGAGAAGTATAGCAGGCACAGTCGTAGCTCTTGGCGACTATAAAGGGTTGTCGTAGTACCCATAAATGGGTGTATCGGGTAGGTTATCAATTATATTGGTAGCCATTATTACCGCGCTATAACCTGTTATATTTCTCTATTATATTACAAATATTTATAGTAACTTGGTCAATAACACAAGTAAATGTTAAAATGAGAGTTAGTAATGTAGCTAGTCGACGGCTGATCTCCTAATGTGGGGTCACCATTTGCAAGGAGCGAAAGTCTCTGTAAACTACTGATGGATAAATGCATAAAGCTCTCATTTGATTTAATAACACAATGTAAAGGAGTTAACAATGACTATAGTTAAGCGATTCACAAGTGAAGAGAACCTGTCTAATTATCTAACATCGAATAGGCAGTATGAAGTACTAAACAGAGTAGGTATAGCTGGAACAGTTGTACTACTAACTGACGAGCGTCAAGATGATACACCATCAGCTGAAGCAGTTGACGTATATTTTGACGGTGAGCACTATGAAGATTCTAACATACATTACAGGGCATATTATGGCGAATATTAGAAATGTTAACACTCCTGTTAATAGGCATGCTTTAGACAATCTGTCTATTAAAGAAATCATGGACAAGTTCCCTGATAAAGTAATATCAGTAGAGCAGCGTAATAGGGCAACATATTTACAGCTGGACTCTTGTATGATAATATTTAACAGTGACTTTCCGAAGTACAGTTCCCCTGAGCGTTTAAACAAGCAACGGAGGTGCAACAAATATAACTGAAAAGAGAATGGAGATGCAGTCCATGTTCAAACAGCCCGTCTTGGTGCGAAGCTGACAGAAATATCGCACACATTCTCTAATCTATTGCGGAAGAGAGAAATGGTTTACTCATCAGCCTCATAAGCTGAAGACATCTGGTTCGAATCCAGTTTCCGCAACAAATACAACCGAGAAAAGGAGCA
>Ga0098034_1000767_pt1 | contig 12658 bp, 8 predicted proteins | sample 2_EtaG_FD_77062 | JGI IMG/M metagenome (GOLD analysis project Ga0098034, IMG submission 77062) | Marine viral communities from the Subarctic Pacific Ocean - 2_ETSP_OMZ_AT15125 metaG | ecosystem: Environmental > Aquatic > Marine > Oceanic | place: Pacific Ocean | collected 2015-01-07
AGGAAACTCCACAACAGCAGTATTCGGAGAGTACTTATCATTTTCAACATTGTATCCTAATTCTTTGAGATTGTCAATTAATTTTGAAGAATTTGAAAATCTAATTCGTCTAATATAATACTCATTCTCTGGGAAATGTATTCCGGGCGTGGAGCCATTTAATAACGACACTGTGCCTGATGGCTTAATTGACGTCATACGAACTGATTTTGGAATGCACAACCAGTTTGAATATTCTTCGTCTAACTGCTTAACGTGCGCATATGCTTTATCACACATTTCATACATAGCTCGTCTTCCAAATTTATTGAAAGCTTGCACAACTCCCGATTGTGAGAGTCCGATGCGGCGATTCTTAAGCATCTTGGCATTGGTTTCTGGCCAGTGTGTATTTGAAAGAGTAATAGTCTTGCCATATAAATAGGCAATTTTTAGCGTGCGCAGATAATCATCTAAATCATCATGTTTTGCGGGATATGTTTCCACAAGACAACAAAGTTCTGCATCTTCAAGTTGCTGTTCGACGCAAGGATTAAATCCTGCGACATTAATATCATCAAATCGCTCAGCATCTTTAAATCTTCCGCGGGTTCGCGCGTTATTCAACCAAATGTATCCAGGCTCGCCATTCTTTTGGCTTTGCTTTGCGTGCCACGTATAATCCATTCCAACTTCAGCATTAAAAGAATTATTAGAGCCCCAACGATGATGATATAGCTTTTCTTGATCATTTTTCATTTCAAGATAGCGCATGTCATCATATTTGCCCATTGCCAATGCCGCCGAGCGGCGCACATTGCCAGAAACCACACATCTACCAATTAAATTTTCAGTATCAACAATATCAACGGAAGAAATGGGTTCGCCTATTTTTGCAGAATAAAGCTCCTTTAAATTTTTATGAAGTTCGATCAATGGGTCCGGACCACTAGAAGTACCACCGAAGCCTTTGATTTCAATACCAAGAGGTCGAATAGCGGAATAATCAAACTTTGGAACTTTGCCGGCAAAAAAGAAGCCATCAAGCAGCATGTGTACGGAATTAACCCAACCTTCGCGAGAATCATCGATTACGAGAGTATCATTCGTATATTCTGGTTCTTGAATTGTAACAGTGCCGGCGCCTTCTGTGTCGAATCCAACACCGACGCCAACCATAAGCGCATCCATCATCCAAGCAAACAGATAGCCCCCCTTTGTTGAGAGATCTCGCGTCGAACGAAATGCACAATTAAAAAGACCTGCGGCGGTGCGCTCTTCAACAAACTTGGTGCCCATCATCCATAGGCCGCGGCCGGGTGGCGTCCACTTAAGATTAAACAATCGATCATACGCTTCCTTTGCGGTCTTCTGTGCCTTATGGTCGTTCCATTCCAGGCCGAGTTGAAATACGTGCTGCTTTTGCATATTAAACATGCCCTCTACTACACGCCGGCATGTTTGCCACCATTCTTCGCTTCCTGTTGCTTCGGGATCAAACTCACTTAATCGGCGAGCATATGTACGTTTGAAAGTTACATACCCCAAAGGACCCCATGGCACCTCATCATCCTTGTAAGGCTCAATAAATGTATCTGATAATCTAAATCTGCGTATGTTTTGAATTGTTCTCATTCTTTTTTATTTCCTTTTTCTAAATTTTTCATACTTGTTTTGCAAAAGGTCCTTTTGCATGCCGGCACTTAGGGCAACCGGGTTTATGGGAATAATTCCATTTGTATTTTTTGGCATAACTTTTATTTTTGCGCTGCCGGGATCCATAAAAATATCGTATACGATACCATCAGGCCCATTTCTATTCTTTGCAATAAAAATTTTCCCTTGATTGTTTTGCTTGTCTTCGGCTGTGCGCGAAACAGAGAAAATGAAATCAGCCACGAAACATTTGTTAAACGCTTCTGAAATTTGTTCCATTGTAATCACTTCCGCACTCAGTCCTGAGCGATTTGTTTGTGATGCTGTCCACACGGGGCAGGCAAACTCTGTGGACATCGCGCGAAGCTCCTCATAGATAGACTCTAATTCTGTTCTCTTTTCTTTTCGGGTAGTAACTGGTCTTAGGAGATCCGCATAGTCAACAATGATCATCCCCGGCTTGAGGCCTCTTTTTAACAACTTTGTCAAGTGAGATTTAATAGTGCTTGTTGTTGCAGATTTGGTGGGATATTCTTTAATAATAAGCTTTCCCTCCATATCTTTAATCTCTTCATATACTTCTTCTTTGAAATTAATGATATCAGAAAGTGGATAACCCGTTAAACAACTATCATATCTATTTGCAATAATTGTATCTTGAAGCTCTAGAGTGTAGTGGACGACCACCTTTCCTTCTTTGAGCCCTTGGGCGCCGAGGTGCACAAGACAAAAAGTTTTACCGGCACCAGTTGGCGCAATAACAACTCCAAGTTCGCTCTTTCCGAGGCCCCCACCACAAATATTATCAATCTCTTTCCAGCCGGTAGTGATTGGAAGACGATGTCTGGGAACAAATCTTTGTTCAAAATCGGCTATATAATCATATCCAAAGTTGTTATCTGAGCCCAGCTTGAGTGAGTCGTTGATCGTTTTTGAAATTTCATCAAAAGAACATGTTTGCAACAAACTAACTGACTTAAGCATTGCTTCTTTCAAATTTTGCTTGCGGCAAAAATCAAGAGACTGTTCTTTGATATATTTTATATCAGCTGCTTCGTTACTTGTAATTTTGGCAAAATAATCACGCACCTGCTTCCGCACAACTTTATCCTCGTTATCAAGCTCTGTGCGCAACATTGTTATAACAGCTTCGGCAGAAGGATGAGTGGCGTATCTATTGCGATAGTTAAGAATCTTCTCTGTAAATACACGCAAATACTCCAATTCTAGAAAATGTATGTGAAGCACTTCTGTGATTTGATCGGCGAAAGGACGATCTTCATATATGATCTGGACAAGCCCTTCCTGAAAGGCTTTTCCATAACGACTAAAGCTAACTTTTTCAATCAAGTTTCACTCCTCGGCACCCGTAATAAGTATAACAAATTTATCCGTAAAGTCAAGCAAATTAGCGTCCCGCATTAATTTTATTTAAGTGCAATTCTAAGTCTTTCCAATTCAATTCTCCGAAGCCATCATCGCGCATTTTCTTTAAAATTTCTATCTTGTTGAAATTACACTCAAAGTTCTCTACTGCATTTCGAATAAAGTCTTTTGACTGGACCGAAAGCATTGGAGAATATAGTTGCATCATCTTATAATTATGCTCAATAATTTCTTCTCCTTCGATAATATTTGTGTGAAACTTAAGCTTTTTATCTACTTTATCACAATATGAAACAATATCATCAATGGTGTAATCTTTGTCGGCCGCCAAAAATCCTAAACGTCGTTGAATGCTTTTAAAGCCAACTGATTTAATTCCTGCCAAATTATCTGATGCATCCCCCACCATTGCCCGGGCTAGGGCCATGTTGCGTGGGTGCACTCCCAACTCTTCAACGATGCGGCCCTTATTATAGATGATATCACTAGTAGGGCGATAGACCACTGTTTCCTCATCACATAGCTGGTAAAAATCCTTGTCGTTAGAAACAATAACCTTCTGCCACCCATCATAGTAGGACATCCTTGTGAGATAGGAGATTACGTCGTCTGCCTCGACTTCTGGAATCATCACTTGAACAATGGGCATCTCATTAAAATATTCAATGGCGCGCCGTTGCTGCCAGATTCGGTTTTGCATTTCCTCATTTTCGGTGAGGGCTTTTACGTTTCTATTCAAACGAATTGGCTTGCGCCCAGCTTTATAATTCTTATCTAGGCTCCGGCGCTTGCGAGATCCGTTGGGGCCATCCCATACGATAACGACCTCTTCTGGTTTTGTCATCCTTACCAGCTTTTGTACAATCTTAAGGGATCCTTTGAATCCTCCGATTGGTTCTCCGTTTGTCGAGAGACTTGGATCTACAATGTATGCTCTCAAAAACATATTGAGAGCGTCGATAATCAATACTCTTTTCATAATTTATAACTTCCTGCGATTTTGTTGTTAATAGTGTATACGACGCGTTTTACGCCAACATGCTTAAGGGCCTCATGGCACATGGAGCATGGCTTGGAAAGCTTGTAATTGCCCTCTCTCCCCACCCTAGCAACATAGATGGTAGAACCCTCGGTGATGCTGCGATCCATGCCCAGGACGGCGCCTAGTTCTGCGTGGAGCGTTGTTCTGCCTTGATGTTCTTTTTGAAATCTCGACCCAAATGAACAGTAATTATCCTTATTGAAGGATGCATTTCGGATGGAGCCCTTCACAAGCACAGCGCCATGGCGATAATCAGGAAACGACGATTGATGTGCCATGCGCTTAGCTAGTTCCATATAGCGCCGTGTTTTACCAGAATAGTGATGGAATCTCTCGGCGCCATAATCCGATTTATATTCCGTTGCTGTCGTAGACATGAAGCCCTCCCACAAGCTTATACTTCAGTATAGCGCATCATGAGAGGGCTGTCAAGCGTTTTTCATTCGGGATCTGCGTAAAATTGATCTGCAGAACCCTCGCGCCTATCAAACTTCTGGACAACTTCTTCGTCCATAAGTTCCAAGACATTCTTTCTAAATTCTTCATCAGATTGTATTAGATCTGCCCATTTTGATGGCTGAAACTTTTTCTCGTATCCGTCGGCCATTTTCAGAGTGTACCATGCACCAGCACTAGTCATACACTCTGAACCCTTCACAGCATCAAACCATGATTCTTCGTCACGAATGCCAACATCTTCGGTCCCCCACAAAATGCGGAAGGCGCAATTGCGTCCTTGCGTGCCGAATCGTGATTTCTCGATCTTTACCTTAACCTCTGAACCAATGCGAAAGCCCTTAGCATCCTCAATAAACGCAGATTTTGCCTTTCTGCCTGTGAGCCAGATCCGCAATGAATACGAATAGTGTAGCGCCTTGCCTCCGGGGGTCATGTATGGCGTCGTCATCGCAATAATACGTGCGTTCGGGCCGCTTGGAATATTCGTCTTCAACTGGTTGAGAACGAGCAGTGTTGCTTGTTTATCGGCGATAGGGATCACCAGTTTTGACATTCCCTTTGCAAGAATGCGTGCTTTCACGGCCATCGACGACTGTGGGTTGAAGTCCCCTTCAACGTCGGAAATTGACGGCGTAAATGCCAATGAATCCCAGATAAACAATAGCTGATCTTCGGATGCTCCAAGTAGTTCTTCTATGGTTTCTAGTACAAACTCTACGGACGTCGCCTGGATGTACATTAAGCGACCTAGATCGCATCCTGCTCGCTCCAAAAAGTCAGGGTCAATGGCTGACTCAGAATCGAAGTAGACGACAAGCTTGCCCTGTTTCTGGGCGTTTGCGGCGATCTGCGCTGCCATATATGACTTACCTGTGCTGGTCAATCCAGCCAGTTCAGACACCTTGCCGACCGGGATCCCGGCGACTCGGCCCTTGCATATAATACTATCAAGCCAACGAGAGCCTGTGGATATCCATTCCTTTACTTCGGTTGGATTTGTGCCCGTCAGATCGTGAGCAACGTTGCGGCCGGCCTTCTTGTTTACAAGATTCATCAAATCTTGCATCGATACCCGGCCAGGCTTGGGTTGTTTGGCTTTTCTCGCCATTATGCCTCCTTAAAAAATGCGGCACCCTATTTTCTCGACCGGGGTGCCATCGGTCACGCGCAAACCTTATTTAGTTGCCATTAACTCGTCAAACGCTCGGTCCACATCGCTCTTACCATTTCCGTATTTAGTGGTTTCCGTCGAGCGTGACTCTGCACTTCCATTGTCAGCAAGCTGTTCATCCAGAATTGCATCGATTTGCTTTGAAGTATGACGCTCGAAAAGAGAATCAAAATCGGGAATACTATCAAGGAGGGCGGGGATAGCTTCCTTATCCTCCAAAAGCGGGGAAGTGTTTCGGCGCATCTTAAGGTTCGTCTGCGGGTATGCCCCAGGCGTGGTGGGCTTCGTATAGGTTAGGGCAATGTCGGTCCCTTCGAGGGGATCTGTAATGTCCCCATAATCTGGATCTAAAATGTAGCCTAGAAGATTCTCGTAGGCGCGCTTTCCATAGCCATACATCTTGGCTCCCTCATCTTCTCGGCCGCGAACAACGACCGGAGAGAAATAGCGTGCACGAACGAATAGAGACTTAGCAAGCTTCTTGCTTTCTTCATCGTTGTTGCCTGTACCTTCCTTCCACAAAGCAGAAGCAAACTCGCAAATCGAACAGTTTTCTCCAAAGTTGCGCTTTGGGCAAACGATTCCTCCGCGATGTTCTCCTACATTATAGTGGAAATACATTTCCTTAAGCGGATCGCCATCGGGCGATGGGACGATTCGAATGTCCTGATCCCCTTCATCTGGTCTAAACCAGGGCGATTGCTCCTTATCATACTCGCCGCGTAGTTGAGCGAGCTTCTTTCTCATTAGTTCCATGTTGATTGACATTAGTTTTTTCTCCTTGTTTTATTGTTAAAGTATATCAAGCTTTCCTTGATATCTAATGTGTCACTCTTGCTCTAGCTTGTCAAGAGTTTTTTGTTGTTGTATCGTGTTTGTGTGGGCCACGACGTACCCAAAATCATTGTGCGGTGTTTCGTATATTGCATAAGAAATTTTACGAAAAGCATTTGAAGGCTTCTTCTTTAGCGCGTCCACAATCTTTCTATGCAATGTGCCCTCCTGGGCCAATCTTTCTTCATTTATACATAAATAATAACATAAATCTCGCTGAACGTCAAGCTTAAAAAGCCAATTTTCTTCTAAATTTTTTGTATCGAGGACTCCAATACTTCTAATGCGATTCATCACCGCGGGGCGCGCGACTTGGCCGATCTCGGGCTCCGTGTGGGCAAAATAATTCAAATAATGAACTGATGAGAAAATCGAATCATTTATAATATCGTAGTACTTCTTTATTGGTACATTTCCAAGAATTTTTTCAATCTCTTGATTAGAAAAAACCGTAATTGACTGAAATAGTCCAGAACGAGCGTATTCCTGTAAAACTCCAAAAGTTATATTTTCCATTGTCCGGGGGACTCCCGTCAACAGGCCAATATCTGGTTTAATATAAAAAACTTCTATCTTCTTTTCTTTTATTTGTTGTAATATGCCCAACGAATAATTTGAACTATACGAAGATCCAATAATAAAAACTTGAACATGGTCCTTCAGATCTTTAAAAAAATTAGATAAATCAGGAATATTGTTTTCATATTCTTCCGGATCTTCAAATGCTTTGAGCTTAAACTTTCTCGATGTTTTTCTTTTAATGCTGTTGTTCAATAGATATACATCGTACTGCGAGATTTCACCAAACTTCTCGGCAATCGCGGAGGCTCCATTACCAATGCCCACAATAGATATCATAGCGACATCCTCTCAAGGTCATAATAGTCGTTGCCGGCACTTAAATTTACCATGAAATTGCCTAGTTTATTTTGTTCAAATGTATCTCTAATCTCAATCACCATATCACGCTCTTCATCAGCAAAGTCTATTACAATCTCGTCATGAACTATGTGTGAAATAAATGACTTCTTGCCTTCTAGCATCGCGTCTATTATTGTGGCGCGCTCTAGTACAAGATCGGCGGTGGTGCTTTGAATTAAATAATTGAACGCTCTTCGCTGATCGACTTTGATGCTTCTCCCAAATACAGTATAAATGTAACCACCCTTGTAGTATTTGTCAAGTATTTTTTTGCGATCATAATAATTGGTTTTAATAACGTCTGAGTCTGGGTTGTATAACCATGCGAAGAACATGCTCTTCGCTTCTTCTCGATGGATTTCGGGTTTTTTAAACACGTTATGAATGTTCCATTCGTGAATGTCAGTCTCTGGTTGTTCTTGCTCCGAAAGCGCTAGTAACGTGCGCACTTCAGCGCCATTGTAATCTAAAGATAAAAACCAGTCATTATGGGGCTTTATTAGCTTTCTTAACTCTTTCTTGAGGGTAAGAATCGGAAAAGAATTTGGTCGAGTTGTTAAACGACCCGTAACCGTCCCAAAAAGATTATAGTCTATATGTTGAGGGTGATTAAGAATTTTTTTAGCTTCGCGGCGCGTGCCAGTACTTAAAAACAATTTTTTGCTATCTTCGGCATTTATATTAAGATTTTGATATTTGATCTTAAACAGCAATTTTTGCATTTTTTCCAAAAACTCATAGTTTTTTGGTTTTTCGTAATTTTCAAAGACGTGCTTAGTAATTTGGTTTTTGATGTCACACAATTTTACAAGGAAATCGTGCGGCACTAAATCAAAGAAGCAGTGTTCTCGAAAATTTAATTTTGCTATCTCAAATGATTTTCTATAAGCAACAAACTTTTTTCTAACTTTTTGCCACTCATCTTTTAAATGATTAGGGCATACCTCATCCAAAGAAAGCCCTCCCGCATAGAGGAAACCATAATCAATCTCTTTATCGCTTAAAGAGCCTGAGTAGTTCCATGTTTTTGTAAGTTTATGGGCCGGTGGATCAAAATAGAGTGCCCCATCAACATATACACCAAAACATTGATTTTTGTCATCAAGTGTTTGAAAAATCATTTAGCCAGCCAGAATTCTACGTCTCTCTATAATATAATTTATTGCGCCGCTATAGTCAAGCGTTTTATTGAGAATTTTTTCAAAAGAATTTAAAGCCTGAATTAAATCCATTTCTGCCAAACTAAGACAATCACTTATTAGGCGGTTTTTCTGACCGTCAGTAAACTGTGACTCCTCTTCAAAAAATCTGATTCTACAATAAAGTTCCAAAAAATATAAATCGTCATATCTTATAAAATATGATTCTAAATTGTAATTTGTGGGTGTGGTCGTTTTTGCAATAAAGCCTCCATTTTCACACACTTCATGTTCATATATTCTTAGATCTTTTATGGTGTTGTATAAATCAAGTAAAATATATTTAAATCTGCCGAAATATTTTAAATGGGCCTTTTCATAAGCAACATTTAAGATAAGATCGGTTGTATTCATTCTATACTCGCCGGCATACTCCAGCATTGCTGGGCCCGCCAGATCTGCCACAATTCTCCACGGCATTTTAACATCTACCATGAATCCATAAGAATTGCATGCATTTACAAAAAATTCCCAGTTAGGGCTGGCAATAAATTGTTTGATTTTTTCAAAATCATTGTCTGCTTGCAAATCAGCAATCTCTACTGCGAGGCCCGACACATTTATGGGGCAGAAGGTGCTTTTAACAAATGCGGGAAATGTAAATGGTATTTTTTTGCTAACTGTTTCTAAGGTCGGTATTAAGTTTAAAATAAATTCATCAAAATTTCTAATTTTAGGGTTTGCTCCTTTAAGTGTGCTCGATAAACCTGTTTTAACTTCAGCCAAGTGTTCATCGTATAATTTCTTGGGATTTACATAAGCTTTATGTACTTTTAGGCTAGACAAGAAAGTATCCGTCGTGCTTATTTTACCTGTTAGTGCACACTTATCAAATTGCTGGGAGAGCTTTTCAAATGCATCCACTACAAAATTTAAAGCCGCAAGAGGTTCTTTTGATTCCGAGGCGGATGAAAAATTTTTTAATTGGGAAGTGGGCCCATATGATAAAACCATTGGTTCAAAATTCCTGGTGACTCGGCCATATAGTTGTTTTTCTGCAAAATTAAAATCCATCAAATTAGTATATACATAACCGTGGCATGTCGTCAAGTAAACCATTCTTTTATAAAATAGTTCTCGGCTAGTCTCTTCGTTACTTTCTACATATCCAAATGACATATTTTATTGTCCTCCTATTATGGTTTCCCATCTTCTGATAGTTCCTCTATCGCCGGCCGGATCCGCTTTTGCCAGTCATCGCTTCCAGGGGCCATGTTCGCCACAACCTGGGTCCACCACCGCGCTTTTTCTCCTTGTCGTTTAGATGTTGGGATTGGGGGTTCCTGCCCCTGGGGCTGCGGGGCAAGGCTGCCTTTTGTTTCTACTTGACATTTTGCGGATTCTGGTCTCTTCCCTACTTTTTCTTGCGATTTCGAAGTGGAGTCAGTGCCGGCTTGGTGGGTCCATTGAGCCTGAATGACTGTATTTGCTTTGCCGGGCCCGAAGCTGGATTCGGCGCGTTTTACCATATAGTATCCTCCGATACCATATCTGGTTAAATCTTGTTCAAGCATCGCAGTAAAGCCTGCAAGTTCGACTGATGCAGATCCTGCCGCACGGGCCTTGTCGCGGGCCCCTATTATTTCTTTTGATATGCGCTCTGTTTGTGGTGACCACCCGCGCGGATCTACATAGATGTAGGTTCCAGGAAAAACATTAACGTTTGCATAACAGTCTATACTAACATCATAAACTTCTCTTAGCTGTTCTAAACCATCATAACCTTCTTGTGCGAATCGAATTTCTTTAAGATATGGCACGTCGGTTCTCGTCATTCTGATATTTTTTACGATACCGCGATCTTTTCCAATTGAATAGTGGTGAATGCCGCCTTTTTTATCTTCTTCGAAATTTCCATTCTGTTTTTCTACCGGATTAGCTCGTCCTGCGAAAAAAGTTAGATAATTAATTTCATTTTCCGCGCCAGCATCACTAACTGGCTCATGACTAACTCCAGATATATTTAGGAGTGGCCACGGATCTGCAGAATTTGGCGCAATGAGGCCGAGGTTGTCTAAAGGGAACCTGGAGATGTATGTAGTACCGACGGCCGCTCTTAGGGCTCCGATATATTGAGTAATTATATCGCTTGGATCCTCTTCCTTTCTTTTATAAGATGTAATGGCTGCTTGGGTCAACAATGTTCTTTGTTTGACGCGACCTTCAAAACAAGTGTCATTATTCAAAAAAGTAGCAATAAATTCTTTAAAAAATTGATTTATAAACCTAGGGAGAGGGTAGATAACTGTGGCCTTGTTCAGGGTTTTCTTAGATAACCATTCTATAAAATATTTTACTGATATTGGAATATCCCCCATATTTATAAACCGGCTGTCCGTGGGATCTTGTTGATTAACAATCTCTAGCGGACCCAAGAGAACTCTAAGTTTTTTGAATGCTTTGAGTTGTTTAGCTATCTCTTTCTTTTCCTTTGCTAAAAGATTGGCATCAATTAATTTAGCAATGGGATCTTTAGCGGCCCCCTGGACAATTTCATTTAAAATTCTGTCAGCGCTGGCCAATCTTCTATCAATGCTCTCCAAGATAGTGTCGAATAAGTCACTTACATAAAAAAACGATAGATTGTACTTTTTATGTCTGGGTGCGACGGGTCGAGTACTAAAGGCTCCAACATTTAAAACTCTGTCGAGTTTTCCACCTCTCGGATCGGCCCCTCCCGCCAGGGCCTTCTCAACGGCGGCTATCGTGTCCTTGGTCGGGGTCGTGCTAGCTTTACTAAACTCTTTTCCAAACGCCGAATATGGGCCATCCATGTTTAAGCTGCGCAATTTAGAAAAGGAGATATTAACATATCTAAGTCTTTTTTTGCCCATCAATTGCGTTATGATTTCTGCAGCGTCTTCGCGAAGATCGTCTCTTATTTCATCTTTCCATTTTTCTTTTATGGGTGCTATCGATTCTGGCTTACAGGCCTCACTTAAAGAAGAAATAACTAATTTTCTTTTTAGGTAGCGCCCAAATGTATCTTCATTACCAAAGATGCTAAATAATGGATTATCAAAGTGGCTTTCGATGTATGCGAGATATTGTATTTTAAACCTCACCGAACCATCATCTTGTATATCAAAATTATGGATCGTCGGAGTTAGATTCAAAGTCACAAAGGAATTATAAACCGCTTTTGACAAATCGCTGTTGGATCCACCGGTCCGGGTCGGTGGACTTTGCCAGCCAACAACCGCCTTAATTCTAAAATTAAGTCGACTCAAATTCTCATATTCTACTGTCCCTTTGGTCGCATCTAATTGTTGCTGTATATTCGCACCGCCTGTCTTGAGCGCTAAATCCACGTAGCGCCAATCGCCTGGATCCAGGACGCGGCTGCGCGAGCGGAACAGTTCGTCAAAACTAGCAGCATATAATGTGAGACTGGCTTTAATGCTTTTCTTAACAGCGAACGGATCGCTTCCTTCATAAGAAAATGTAAAATCATTAATTCCAACTCCGACACCCCTTTTTTGTCTATCCAGCATTGCAAATCCGATGTCATTGTGATTCGGATGAGAATCAAAATGAATTTCTTGACTAATCTCATCCCCTTCATCATTTTCGAAAACCTTAAATAATCTAATTTTGGGAACAAGTGCTGAGATTTCGTGGGTCTGCAGATTCAAAAGAGTTGATTGAGTGCTATATTGCGTTAATTTGTTCATAAATCCATATGGCTCGCCGTGCACCATTAAGCATTTGTTTGTGTTTTCTTCATCTTTCTTCGCGCCGTAATAAGGAAGGCCTTTTCGCTCAACAAGCTCAACATTGTTCGTTTTATAATCATAAAATTTAAATATGTGGGCCAACAAGAAACATTGTTCTTTAAAATCCGCGATTGCCACATCTGAAGTATTGGTTCTTGGAGGCCGGGGTGCAGACGTTGCTCCGGCCGAGGCGTCTGCGTGGGCTTTGGCATATGCTTCTGCTTGTTTCTTAGCTTCGGTCAGGTCGGGATCATGCGTGGCGCCCGGGGCGGCCACACTGGCGCCGGCAAGAATC
>Ga0098034_1000768_pt1 | contig 12650 bp, 6 predicted proteins | sample 2_EtaG_FD_77062 | JGI IMG/M metagenome (GOLD analysis project Ga0098034, IMG submission 77062) | Marine viral communities from the Subarctic Pacific Ocean - 2_ETSP_OMZ_AT15125 metaG | ecosystem: Environmental > Aquatic > Marine > Oceanic | place: Pacific Ocean | collected 2015-01-07
TGCACAAAAGATCGGTTACGGAACGCTTGGCGCGATAAATAGTTACGGAGGAGGTGGGAAGGCTAGAGTTTCTCTTGCTAAGGAATTTTTATATACTGGCGATGATCCCAGAAGGCCGACTGGGGGAAATTATAACGTTAGCAGAAACCTTTCTACCGCAGCTTTGTTCAGGGAAGATGATCCGCAAACCAGCGAGATGTTCGGCAGGCAATCAACTCTTACGAGTTATCTCGAATATAGAAGAAAAGAACAGGAAAGAAGGGATAAGATTCTTGACGGTATAAAACAACAAAAAAAACAAAGGTTGACAAACGCCTATATGAGCGCTGCGATGAGGATCGGCGTCGCAAAATTTGGAGAGCATTTGGAAGCAAAAAATGCAGAAATTGGTGGAAAAGCGCCTTTGCCTGCAGGAGGAGAAGATCAGTCTCCAACTTGGGGCGGCGCAAGAGGCGGTTCTCCTGCGATGGTAATGGGCGGCGAATACGTAATGAGCCCAAGAGCTGTATCTAAATACGGAACAGGTTTCATGTCTCAATTAAATCAAGGAAGACTTCCTAGTTTTCAAAGCGGCGGGCTTGTTGGTGGCGGCGCTGCAATGGCAGCTGGCATTACCACTAATAATGTAAGCCTTAGCGTAAATATAGACAAGTCCGGAGGGGCTACTGCGGAAACAGGCGGCGGATCAAAAAGCGAAGCTAAAAACGACGAAAGAGGAGACGCGGAGGAGGCTCAAAGAAACAAGGAGTTCGCGGAAGCCATACGCGGAGCGGTACTCAAGGAAATAACCAAGCAGCAAAGGCCCGGTGGATTGCTAAGAGATGGCGCGACTTGGGCGGCGGGAAGAAGACCTTAAATTCTCGATTCTAGCTGATCGATTCTTTTTTCCAGCTCTAGTATTTTCTTTTCTATAATTGCGGAGCCTTGGTTGTATAGGTTATACGCGTTTATCGTTCCCTTTTCCACTATTGGGATCCCGAACTTTTCTGTATAGTCAACTTTTTGAGCGATGCATATAAAACCGCCCAAAAGATTGTCTTTGCATTTTTCACCAAGCGTTATTTCTGTCCTGCGTATTTTTATTTCTCCTTTTTTTACAAAGTCAGGTAGGTCGTATTCAAAATCTATATAGTTTCTTCTTTCTTTAAACACCGGTTCTTTTGCTGTTTTTTCTATTATTGTTTTTTTGTTGTTTTCTATCATTTCGCAGACGATTTCTAAGCCCTTTCCTGAGCCTCCTTCTGGGATAAAGTTTTTGTACCCTTCTTGAAAGAAACTCGATTCGGTTTTGATTTCAGCTTTAACAACCCCGCCGTCTTTGTTTACTTCTTTAACTAAGACAAGACCCGCTCCTCCAGAGCCCAGTATTTTAATTTCGTCGTTTTGTTTATACCCTGAACCCGGGACTGGTATGGAAAAGGCTTCATTGATTTTATACTCTTTAAGGTGGATTTCTAAATAGTCTTTTTTGTAGATTTCCTTTTCTTCTAAATCTTTAACATAAATATATGATTTTTCGTCAGGCGATTTTATGGTTTTGAATTTTAGCCATTTTTCCTTTTCATTTATTTCTTTGATTTCAAAGAGCTCGTCTTGGATCCTTATCGAAAATTTTTCGGTTATAGAAAAGGGGTACTTCCGGGATCCGGCAATCAACTTATCAGAGCCTTCTTTTATAAAGGCGAGAAAAGTAATGGATTTCATATAGGTTATTTTATTAATTATCGGACATAAATCCAATAAAAATTTTACAAGCTACTATCTTTTCATTGTTTGAGATTTCTATCTTAAGTTCACTTTTAATTGTTTCTGTTTTTATTTTTATCGTATTTGATTGCACTCCTATTACGTAGGCATTGCCGGATTTTTCGGAGTAGCTTATTACGGGTACGTAATCTTTTTCTTCTTTAAGTTGAATAGTTAAGGTTGCTGTTTTAGAGTCGGAAGATAAGGTTTGACTGAAGTCTGATATGCCCTTTTCAGATATTACCGAAGACTCCTTATTTTTGAATTTCCCGCCGTCAGCCACAAGGATATAGCAGTACGCCTTATAAGATAAAGCTTTCGCCCCTTCGTCTACTGGCGACTTTTTAAACAAAGTCATTGAATTTGGCTGCTTGCTTAAGTGTTTTGCAGGGTCGAATTTATCTTCTATGTTATTCAAGGGGGTTATGGTTTTGCTGAATTGTAGATTTTTTTCCCCCAAGATAGTGTCTGCAAGTTGTCCGTTTAATGTTGTTGTTCTGGTCTTGTTATCAGGGAAGAAATGTTTGGCTCGTATTAATTCGTCGAAGAAGCCCACTATGACGTGGCTTTTAGTTAACCTTCGATCCTTAGCAAAAGGAGCGAAAGGGAAAGTGATAGCGTCTTCACTATAAGAGAAATCGCTACTTAGAACAAATCCTCTATTTACAAAAATAGAATCTTGACCTTGTACGGATATTTCTTGGGTAGTTGGCTCACTTCCGTTTTCTGATATCGATATGTGCGCGGGATTCAAAGCAAAGGCTTCGTCGGCATAATAAATCACGCATCCTTTTATTCCATTGAAATATTTCGAAAATATTTCTTCATTAGACAGGTATTTTTTATTTGGGGAAGTGGTAGAGTCTATGCTTTCAAATACAGATACGGACACTGCTCCCCTGTCTGTCATTTTCGCTTCGGCTATGTAGGGGATTTTCTTGTCATAGCCTTCTTGCGGCGTTACGAAACTCTCTCTATCATTGTATTCGTCGCATACCATGAGCCCGCTAGGGGGGAGGAGGTTAACTTCTACTATGTCGTATCCTACATGCTCTAGTCCAAAGCTTCCTTCATTTTCATTCATTACTCCGTCATGAACCTCGTTTCCTGCGCTAGTGTTCTTGTCTGTAGTGTAGGCTTCTACGACAAGGTCAAAATTTCTCAAGGGAACTATCTCTTCGGTGAAGTGTGATGTGGCGGCGAATCCGGAAGCCATGAAGTAGTTTTCCCCATTTTCTACTTGCTTCTTTACTGCTTGAGCCACCTCGATAGAGTTGAGCCCTTGTGGGAATGTAATTGGAACCTCGAGGATGGGTTGCCCAGTTATTTCAAAGTATATATCTTTGTGCGGAGTGTTGCTATTGCCGCTTTGTTTTCTTATAGTGACTCTGCTGAATGAGTCAAATCTGATTGACTGCATTTCGTGTTTATCAGCAAACGAAGTAGTATAGATGAACGAAGGGGACGGTTCGTTTATGAGATTTAAAGATGACGTAGAACTGCCTAGCCGCTTATCGCCCCCTTTGTTTTCATTGAACTCTGGGTGTGTATCGCTAGTTAAACCATAAATGTTGATGCTCTGGGCAAAACTTGATGATATAGCTTTATCTACATCTACATTCAAGCCTTCTCCTTGTTCCTCGGAGGTTGGTTCGCCAACTGGAGTCGAGGTTGTTTCTTGATCTACTCCTACGTTGGTTTTAGCTCCGGGATAATATGTAGGGCCGTACCAGTGACTGTCTCTGTTGGCCCATATGGAAAAAAAGTATTTCCCTTCTTCTGGGAAAGTGTATTCTATTTCGTAGAGTTCGTAGTTTTTCACTTCTTCTGAAACTACGAAATCGCTTCCGTGTTTTTCAATTGGTATATCTTGCGTATCTGGACCGAGATGAATCGAGTTGTCTATAAAACTTTCCTGCGCCTCTGCTAGTTGTTCAGTTCTGATTGAGCTGTTAAATTTTGTACCGTATTTTACATAAACATGATACTTGTCGTAGTTAGTATTCTCTGCAGAATACTCTACTTCATTGTTATCGGGGCCGTTGTAGGCGTTCCATCTTAAAGTTGCTTTTGTTCCGTGTTTTGGCATTTTTTTATTGGTATGTACCAAATATACTCGTATTGTTTTCCGCTATTTTTGTGTGAACATCAAAGTTTATGTTTAAGTGAACGTTATACTCATTCGAGTCTTCGCTACCGTCTTGATGTGATACGACTGAATTGTATTTATTGCATTTCTCTTGAGCTAAGGTTTGAGTAACCGTTGATAGTCCGTAAGTACTGTCAGTATTTAACGGACTCTCTGCTAAAATCTCTTCTTGGGTGTAGTGGGGTGTCGTTATGTCTAAAAATTCGTTCTGATTATTTTCAATATACAAATTTTTGCTCGAGGTTTTTATCCCCAGCATAGGCTGCTCGAGTTTAAAATGGTATGTCAAGTTGGCCTTTCCTTCACCTCTGTGTTTATTCGCCGGGTCTACTTTTCTTCCAGCTAAGTATAAGCAGTCGGTTACGTTTCTACTTGTTATATCGTTACCTTCAGTATCGTACTGCATGTATATTTTTCCCGGGTATTGAACTTTCTTCGGATCTTTCTCCAAATAAGGACTAATAAAATATTCTTCTATTATATTTTGAGGGACGTCGTATAGCTTTGGCGCTGTGTTATAACCAAAGTCTTCTTGGAGTTCTTCTGTGCCGTCTTCTCTTTCGAAGACCCGTACGTCGTCGTGCTTAGCTACAAAGCACGGATCTGCTTGACATGCAGGTGGGTTCTGCTTGACTGGGCGGTCTTTTAAGTTAAATGCAAAAGCATATCTAAACCCTACTTGATCGTAACAGTCTTTAGCGTCTACGGGGGAAAAGTCAACGTAAAATACTGCGTATTGGCCATCTGTTATGTAGTTAGATAAGGCTTTTAATTGGTTTTGCATGATCTCATTTACGTCTTGGCTGCCGAAGCGGGTTACAGGCGCAATTTTAAAATTAAAAACGGAGTTTTTCGTGTCACGGCAATAACAGTAGCTCATTTGAGCTAAGTCTTTATGCTTAACGATATACTCCATGGTTTTTTCAGACCCGGGAACTATTGCGTCTGTGAAAGCTAGGTTTATATCTGCGTACGGCTTCGCATCTGTATTAGGCGCGTGATTGCCGTCGGCTGGTTCGGGGGGGTCGGAGGTGGTGCAGGCACAACCGGGTACGTAGGGCTTAACTCCTTCTGAGTTTCCCTGATTCGATTCTTCTGTCAGATTCTCGAAAAGAATGCTTCTAATGTCAGAGTAAGATTTATTATCCTCTCTATCTACTTCATTAACGGGGGCACCATTATCGTCTCTTAAGAAATCTGGAAACTTGTATATAAAATGCTTTATTAATAACTTGTATTGCTCATTTGGAACAGCTATATAATAAGCCTGATCTTCTTTCAGGCTTTCATCCCACTGAAGCTTAGAAGTGTTGTTTCTCATGTTTACGAACAGCTCGGATTTTTCTGCGGGTGCCGTACAGTCATCTTTTGCGCTTGAGTCCCAAGTTAGATCAAAATCTGAACTGCTTCCTCCTAGGCCTTCTTGCCCGTGAACAGCATAAACCGGTACGGTTCTTGTCCATGAAGGTTTATCTCCGCAGCTGTCGTCGTCAATATCGCTTCGATGAGTCGACTCGTCTGTGTCGGTAGCTTGATCTATAATTTTTTTACTCGGGAGAGTACCAATAGTAGACGGGTCGGCGGCGAGCCAAGGAATGTTCTTGGGATCAGCTAAGACGGTGTGATCTGTGTTATTAGGCATTTGTATTTAATTTGGCTACCATGCATCGACTGGAGCGATTGGCTTATTTCCAACATCTATTTTGTTTTTCGATTTATTTTTAGCTTTTGAACATTCATCGTCTGTTAGCGACTTGAAACTATCGTTGAGCGTCGAACCTTCGAAGACTGCCGTTTTACATATTACGAAATTGCTTCCATATTGTCTCACCTTTTCCGCATATTGTTCAGTGTAGCAATCATCGCTTTCTAAGTTTCGGTCTGAGCAGCTTGGGGATAGATTAATGCAACCTAGGTGATCGTAATATTTTCCCAGTGCAACTTCCTTGCTCGCTCCTTGTACTCCCATAAGATTCTTGTCGTACGCTTCTTGATCTGTAAACATTTTAAGTTTATATTTATTAGTATCTTCTCCTTTAAAATGAGAAATAGAGGTAAAATCCGCAGCTATTTTGAAGTTCAAGTTTATAAAATTCGTCTCTAGTTCGTCATCTTCCTCTTTTGGGAGATTTGGTTTGACTTCAATTTCTGTAGGCTCTGTAGGCGACTTACAGTCTATGTCCGCGCATTTTTCATCGGCGTAGAATTTAGAAACGTATATGTCGTTAGCAAGGCTATCGCAGTAATCTTCCGTCTCGTCGTTATAGCATTGTCTACCGTATTTTTGGGATTCACCATCGTTTATCCCGCCTCTGACATAATCAGGATACGCTGCATAAAACTTATTATATTCCTTTATCTGCGCAGAATTCGGATTTGGAGGCATCATCATACCTTTTCTAAATTGCAGGTTCCCTACTGCAGTAGCGTGAGTCCAGTTCCCAAGTGCTAGTATTCTTGTCTGCAGTCTTGTATCCTCAACACAGCATGCTCCTTTAACTCCCGGGTTCGGGTTTTCTGTTGAATCTTGTTCCATCGAGGGGTTCTCTGGGGGTCCTCCCGGTACGGTATCAGATTCCTCTTCTCCCGGGTCATCTTCTCCTAGGTTATCGTATTTTATAGGTGTATGTTCAAGCGCGGTTATATCGTATTTGCTTTCGTTCTCGTTTATGTTAATTACCTTATATTGTTGCGCATGGCCAGACGCGAACTCTGGGTCAAGGGTATAGTCCCTATTCAGAGTCATGTCATTTGTTCTTGGTTCTATAGACCATACTAGGTCTGCGCCGCTTATGTTTTCATAATCTGAAGAATACTCGTTTTCATCGTCTGATAGTTCTCCTATTACCGAAGCTGCGTTATAACCTGTTATTACATAGTTGTCGAAATCTAATTGCTTCTGCGTTTGTGTATCAGTGAAAATTTGAGTTACTATACCGCTTCCGCCGATAGAGTAATCCGAACTAAAATTACCTGTATGAGTTACTGCTTGGAAACCGCTAAAATAAATAGTTTGAATTTGGCTTCTTCTGATCTCAGGGACGTCGGCAGAAGTTAGGGATTTATCTGTGTTGGTGGATTTTACGGTTACGTTTTCAACTGTGCTTCTTTCGGTCGTCTTTGCCCATAGGTGAGTTCTTTTTAAGCCTATTTTATATGAATTAAATACAGCGTTATAAGCTGTCTTATTATTCTCCTCCTTAAGAGCTTCCAAGGATATGCCGAGTGGGTTCTCGCTTTTGGAGGTTGATGTTCCGTTAATAGGTGAGAAAACTTTTATTGTTAAGGAAGTTATTCCGGCGGGCTTTTCGAAAGTTATAAATTTGTTCGCTATACGGTTATCTTCCCTGAGTGGTCCGGAGTTGAATGTTTCTTTAATGTGCTTGTTAACGAATTCCAGCTCTCTTGTTGCCGCGGTGCTCTCATCTGCGCTGCCGTTTGCCTCGTACCATTTTAAACATTCGAAAATATCTCCGTGAGTTCTTCCGTATGGCGGCGAGTCGACGTTTCTGAATTGGCCGTGGAACACGTTTGTACCGCCTGTGTGTTGATCTGAAAGCCGATCTGTACCCTGCGGGTTGCTGGGGGTCTCGACTGCAGGCAAATATTTTGATCCCATGTAATAACTAAAGTCGACAAATTTCCCTTTGTCATAATCCTCGTCGGATACTTCTTTAAACTGGAAAAGTTTGGCTGTGCTGGTAGCGGTTTCGTCTATAACCGCCTGATCAGTTCCGTCAGGGTCTCCCGTGTCCCCAAGGGGCAGGTAGTAAGTTTTGCCGTCTGCTACGTAGCTGACTTCAAATCTTTGCATAACTGCCCATTTCGAAACAATTTCTTTTGTAGGATATGGTAGATAACTTTGTATCGGCCGAAACAAAAATTCTATCTGAGATCTAGAAGAATCAACTGTAATTGTATGCTCGTTGATGAAAGAATGGCCGTCTCCGCCCGCGGTAAGCTCAGCAAAATCGCCGCGAGACTCTGGGTAGGTAATTGCTTCTGTAGGATTAATCCTGTTAAGGAATGAAAAGTATCCCCCCTCGGTCCATTTATTATTGGTAAAGTCTAGCCTTGTGGAGGAAGATTTTTCCTTAATATAATCAAATTCCGTTAACTCTGTAATGGTTACGGTTTCTTCGCAATCGGACGGGGTTATCTGTGTTGGTTCGAGATAGCCAGCTGGGGTTAAAATATCCAGTTTATATTCTTTATCAGCGGTGAAATCAATAGCTTTATCGATTATAATAGAGTTTCCTGTTACGTAATAATCGTTGGTTCCCGGGTGGATGCTGGGAGGCGGCGGGTTTATGTAAGAGGGAATAGCTCCGGACGGTATGATTCCAGAGCCAAGCTTTTGAACCTGAAGGGTTCTCCCTGCCATTTTTTTGTCGTTTCTAAACTCGTCGTATACGCTAATTACATCGCCGGGCCTTATGTACATTCCTTCTTGGCCTGCGGAAAATGATATTGATTCCGTTTCCAGTATTTCACTTTTTAGTATCCATTCTCCAAATCTTTTAGCTTGCGCTTTGCTCGTGCAGCCAATAGCAGAAGTCTCTACTTCTCTTATTCCGTATCTTTGTATGCCAGCTTGGTCTTCTGTGTATGAAATTGCAGGTTTATATAAGTTATTTTTGTCGGAGTATCTTACTATTGCCACAGTGTGTCTGGCTTTTTTCGCAGAAGATGTATAGGTAAATATTCCGTCTATTGCGTTAGAAGTATTAAAATGATAGATTGGGTCCTTGGGTCTATCTTGAGAGACATATATATTTCCAAAAGCATAATAAGCGATGGATCTAAACGCGGAAGCTAAGTCGTTAACGACTTTATAAGCCTCTTCTCTTGATGTAATAATATGATTTAAGGTGAACCTAGGCTCTAACCCTCCTTTTCCGTCAGAGACCAAGACATCACAGTATTTAGCTATGTCGTATAGCGTCCACTTGTCAACGAATCTAGAATCTATATAGTCACCCAGTCCGTATCTATTATTAGTAAGAAGGTCATAAAAACACCAAGCTGGGTTATTTGTCCATTCTTTTTCAGCTTTGAAGCACCCGTCCCAAAAGCCTGAAGACTCATCGTACTTTCTTAATAAAGGCTTGTAGTTATTGGGGATTTTTACTTTTAACAGTTTGGTGTCATAGTGTCTTGATGGTATTCGCGAAAAGAATTCGGCGCTATACCTTGAGTAAACCATTGCGCAGTAAGGGTACCTAAGCTTAGAATCGTAAACCTCAACGATTGAATCTACGTAGCTATCATTTTTTAAAAAAGTATGAAACGAGTCTGGGGTAAGTCTTACTATTTTAATTTCCCATCCCAGAAAATAGTCTTTGCGAGCACCGTCTCTCTCGCTGTTACTAAGGGCTATTTCTATGCTTCTTATATAAGGCTCTTCTATTCTGCCGAAAATTTCATCTTCTACGACTGGTTTTTTTGGCCAAGGAATAAAAAGGTCTTCGTCAGAATTGTCCGTACGAGAGCCCCCTTGTTTTCCTTTGAAATTTTTCGTGTCGAACGTCGGACGGACGTAAATTTGATATTTAATTTTGCGAGCCCGCATGTCGCCACCGCCGTACTCCTGCTGCCTGCCTTTCTTCGCAGTGCCTTCTGGTTGCGCAAAAAACCCTCTACTGTCTTCGTCGCCGTCGATCACTTTAATATTGTCTTTTTGATCGTCTACTATACTTTCTAAAAGCTTTGTGACTTTTATATTCACTCTTACGGCCACGCACTCTTTGTTCGATACAGTGTACATTTTTGCGTTTCTATCAATGTCCCCTAGGATAATGGGAGAGTTCCGGGCGCCGTTTCCTAACCAAATAGGGGCTCCGTCGCCGCCGTGATAGTATCCCGGGGTTTTTCCTTCTCCGAGCTCTATGCTTGGGCCGAATAGTCTTTCTCCTATGCTTCTGAATAGAGTAAGCTCAAACCCCTCTTCACCTTTTAAGTTTTTATCGTTAGGTAAGTTAGGGTTCAGCGCGGGAAGTTTTCCTTGCGGTGTTCCTTCTGTCCACTCTACGTTTACTTCTTGAAAGTTGTAAAATCCGTTTTTATCTACTACTGGAGTTTCGTTCCAGTAAATAGATCTTAAATACCCTAGTTTTTCGCTACATGATCCGTCTTTGTCTAAGGCGGTGTAGGGTTTGAATTCATAGGTTTGATATCCGATTTCCCCAGCGTTTCCAGCAAAATGATGTTCGCCTTTTACCAGCCCTTCTATTTCTCCTTCTGACAACAAATCGCCAACGTCCAGAGTAGATAAAGAAGTATAAAGTGTTTTTTCATCTTTTGCATGAGACACCCCTACCTCGTCTAAAATAGGCGTTCTTGCTTCTACTTCTCCTTTACTCATAATACGTCGTCTTTAATTTTGTACCCTTTTCGGAACCGGTTCAAATCCCCCGCGTCCGTCTGGGACTATAATAGTAGGTGGTAAGGTATCTACGTCTTTTTGAGGAGCGCACTGGTCCGCTTCGGAAGATTGTTCATTATGCTCGATAGCTCTTTTGCTCATCATGCCTTGAACTGTTCCGTAGCGAACACCGCCCCCAGTTCCCCCAAGAAAATCAGAGCTAGTTCTTGCTTCGCTTTTATTTCTGATTTTATCGCGATAGTCTAAGCCGTAGTTTTCTTTTCCCCAGTGATCTTTTTGGGTAAGTTTGCTTGTATTTTTCTCTCTTCCTGACTCAACATCGTAGGTATCTACACTTGACTGAATAACCTGACTGCCGACCATTAATCTTCCGTACCCAATAAAGACCGGACCGCCCTCTCTTACCGTATTTACCGGCCCAGAAAAGAGATAAGACGCGCGCCCTCCGCCTTCTATTTCTCGAAAATCTCCAAATTCGGGCATGGGGGTGAGCAGGTTAGCAACGCCTGCTGCTACTAAGCCTAAGCCCCCAGCAATGAGAGCCATTCCCATTTGTGCACTAGTTCCGTAAGTGAAAATTCCCAAGACTATTAAAACGATCCCAATAATTATAGCAAATACGTCTTTACTATCGGCGCCCTCAACCACTGGTACAATGTCAATGCTTTCTAAATTTTTAAACTCTCTAATAAGCTCGGAAGATTGCATTCCTTCTTTTGTGTTTATATCTTTTTCTTTGTCGTATAAAAAATCTTTTTCGTTTATCAAGACTCTATATTTTATGTTTTGCTTGTCGTTTTTGATTAAGCTTTTGTAAAGTTTTTTACTTTGACTTTCTATGGCTCTCATAGCCTCTCCTATTGAAGAAACTGCCATTTTCCAAGATTCCCTGCCTACCTGTTTGCCGAGAGCTCCGTGAAGTTTTATGTTTACTAAGCTGCTGTTCATTTTGAATACCTATATACGTCTATTAGTTTGGATCTATAAAATTTACCCAAGTCTTCGACTGTTGGGTGTCTGTTAACTGGGTGATGGTAGATTTGGTTGTCTCCTACCAAAACAGCCCAGTGGTCGTAAAGAGGCGAAAAACTTGACTTGAATATAGAAAAGCATAACACGTCTCCTTCTTGCATGCTGTTTTTGTTTATTTTTTTAAACTTATTATTAACGTTTAGCACGTCTTCTATTAAATTAGGAAATCTCTCGGGCCAATGAGAGTCTCTTGAGTTATATTTTCCCACAGTGAGTATGTCGTTTTTTATTTTTATTCCTTTTTCTTCTAAATAATCTACAACTAACATTATGCAGTCTGCTACGCCCCACTTAAACTTTTTAGACAGGTTGCTTACTCCGTTTTTTTTATGTTCGTAAAGATGAAACGAATCGTTTTTTATGTTATATAAAACATAGTCTACTTGGTGTTTTTTACTGTTTTCTTTGTCTCCTATGCTGAATTCTTCGTTGTCAGAAATATGAGAGTGGTAGACGGCTTTTATTTCGCCGCGTAAGGACGCCTTAAGATAATCTTTTGGGTTTAACGAAAAAAAGGTTTGTTTGTTTTCGGCAGAATTCCTGCACTCAAAGGTTTCGAGGTCGAATTTTTCTTTTGTTTGCACTATCAGACCGCAGCATTCTTCGTTTTGGTTTTTTAAAGCGTGTTCTTTGATTCTTTCTTTTGTTTCTTTTGAAATAATCATCGTATTATGTTAGCGTTTGCTCTAGTCTGGTCGCGTTTGGAAAGCCTCCGTATTGGAGCTCCCCTTTTGCAAAGTCTTTTGTTTCTCCTATTTCGACTGCTCCTTTTGCACCCCACCTTTTTCTGCATGCGTACAGGGTTTTTGAGCACATGTCCGAGATCCAGTAGTCTGGGTTCGGGGGAGCGTATTTAGAAGCCCCGGGCGGGGTTGATTTGGGGATATTGGTTTTAGCGACAAAGTAATAGTTGATTTCATTTTTTGTCATTTTGACGTATTCTCCTATTTTATATTCTTTATTTGTCCATTTTCCCATAGGGGTTAGTTCGGCTACCCCTAAAATTCTTTTTATGTCTTCGTCTCTTATTGTGGCAACGGGGGGAGCCTTTTCGGGGAGAGCTAGCTGGCTGTCTCTTATGTCGCATTTAGCCAAGAGGGGGCTCATTGTGCCGGGGCCAGCTATAGTGTCGGGATAATCGAGGCTATTAACATACAAAACGCAGACTTCGGTTAAGCCGTATGGATCAGTAAAGGTGAGTGTGTCACCTACCTCATATCCAACCCCACCCGAAACCCAAGTAAAGGTCGGGATTCCCCCGGTGTCTGTTTCCACAGAAAAGAGCGCACCCGTCCCGGTTCCCAAGCCTCCATCTCTCTGGGTGGAAGTCTGAGCAAA
>Ga0098034_1000769_pt1 | contig 12639 bp, 15 predicted proteins | sample 2_EtaG_FD_77062 | JGI IMG/M metagenome (GOLD analysis project Ga0098034, IMG submission 77062) | Marine viral communities from the Subarctic Pacific Ocean - 2_ETSP_OMZ_AT15125 metaG | ecosystem: Environmental > Aquatic > Marine > Oceanic | place: Pacific Ocean | collected 2015-01-07
CTTGTCTGCCAAAGATGTCATTCTTTTCTCAATAGCCCTAAAAGAGGCACTATCAAAGGTATTGTAATTGGCTGTTCCAGCCATGGTTATGTTATCAGCCTGTAATGATGCTAAGTTATCCAATATAACATTAGTATTGGATACCGTATTTAATCGAGTAAGGAGCTTGTCCTGACGCAGTTTTTGAAGATATGACTTATCTTGCCTTCTCCCCATGGCAAAACCAAAAAGAGTATCTAATCCTTTAAATCCTGCGTAAATATATGCTGGGTTTATTGCCATTAGCTTATCTGAACCTCAAGTGCCATTCCCAATACCTTCAATGGCAAGGGATCATTTTGTGTTATTGCTACTGTAGGAGATTTATCATATCCTAAAAAATAAAATTCTTTCTTTCCTGATTGCTTTGTCAAATCGCCACCTATCGTAAATCCACTTTGCAAGATCACCAGCTCATGCGCTGTCGCAGATGAATTGGGAGCTTTCAATGATATATCCAATGCGTCAGCTATATCTACAATGCAACGCACTATTCTTCTGGGAAGTCCTGTATGAGGACCAGTTTCCGTCTCCACATCAATCGGCATGGTTTCCAAGGAAGGCGTATAATTGAATCCAATGCTTACGCCTGTTGCTTGGGGATCAACGGTAAAGGTAACTTGGTCGCCACCTGATACTGTAAATGCTCCTAATGAGGAATTACCAGCTACAGCATTAATGGATTCACTTGTATAAATGGCGTTCACATCATGCAAGAATCCTTTTGTAAGGGTAAGGGCTGCGTTATCTGCTGGGGAAGATGCCAATGTGGCATCAAGTGTTAAAGTATATGTTCCACCACCATTGTTGGTAACGGCAGTAATCGTGTATGTTCCTGTTACTCCACTAATTGTAAATGCCTCCTGTACTTGTGGAGCTGAAGTAAATCCATCCGTTATTAATGTAAGCCCTGACTGTGATGCGCCTTTAACGAGAGGAGTACCACGCTGGTTTAGGGTTGACGCTGTTGAACAGTCAAGGCTCGTTGAATCATCTTCTGCAAACTTCTCCAATGTATAGGTTACTACACTATTCAGGGATCGTTTGCATACAGCAAATAAATGTTCGTTGGCACTTGTAACGCTGTGAAATGTATCATCATCTCTTGTACTCCACATGGTCCATCCAGCTATGTCTTCCTCTCTTATTGAATGAAAGACTGCCAGTTTTCCTCCGTGGGTACTTCCGTTATTTGTAAAAATAGCAAATTGTTCAGGACGAGTGGAACTGCCACTAATCATGGCAATATCCTTTGGACTGTCTATAAGATGGTTAGCCATTACAGAAATATTAGTTGAAATGTATCCAGCCTCCGTATCGGAATAAATGAACTCCCTGATTGCCTGACCATTCTTTTGCGTATAGAGGGATGCTCCATCAAAAAGAATTGGTCTTGTTCGAGAGCATCCATAGGGTGTTTGTCGCCTAAAGACAATGTTGCTTGGAGTGATTGCAGAAGTATCGGATGATGTTGGAATAATATATTCACCACCATCCGTAAAAATTTGTAGATTGGAACTGGAATAAAGATGGCGAATTTCATTCACCTGATCACCACTAATGGCAACATCTATGCCTTCACTTGACAGACCAGTACCTACGCTGAAGTTAAAGTAATCACCTACATGACTGGCATTGACTGAAGATGGCTTGGATTTAACTCCACCCAACCACAGTCTATTGTCATGGAAAGTAATTGCTTGGGGGTATCCTCTGTGAGAGGAAATCAGTTGTTCATCCCATTCAGCGTTGGCACTTGTACTTGCCAATGTTTCCCTGACGGTTACGACAACAACGGTTGTATTGGTCCTTGCTGTAATATCAACTTCCTTTTCTCCGATACGCAAGACTTTACCTACCCAGTTGTCATCAGAATCAAATATGGCAGATGACGCAGTTACATTAACTCCACTTCCAGTCGTTGCTGCTGGAGTTAGTGTAACAGCACTATCCTCATACTTGTAATAAGGTTGATAGCGTGGATATCCTGAAGAATGGGAATCAAAGGCAAATATTGTTGCAGCAAATGATGATGCTGATGCCCTTTTAATCTTAACTGTTGGATTATCCCTGTGAGCTATAAAAACAGTATCACCAAATTGAGCTATGTTCAGTTCAAATAACTGGGCTGTGGTCCAGTTGCAGTTGGATGTTATGTTTGCTTGAATGGATGCTCCTGTACTGCTGAAGACATCCAGCCTGTTGTTGCTTAAAGAAAATATGGCAACTTCATCATCTGAAAAGACGAATGGCAATATGCGAGATTCTCCAGTTAGCGTTTGCTTATAGGAAGTTCCTTGCCTACGCATGATTCCACCAGTATCGAGCATATACCAGTTGCGAAGTGTCTGCGCTCCATTGAAGTATGCCTTTGCATCCGTTCTTGTTTTTAGTAGTGGATTAAGTTCTCCCCCACTAAAGTTAGTTAGAACAGTTCTTAATGTTCTAGCCATTTAAATTCTCGTTGATTGTCTTAAGTTTGTAAATCGAGTTACATTTAATTGCTGGTTTGTTTTTTCAGCAGAATCAATATTCTTGGCAACAAGATATTGTCGTTCAGCCATTTCAGAAAATTGCTTAATCATTCCTGAATCCCTAGCTATTGATCCAGCAAACAGACTGGCTAAATGATATTCAAGAGCCAAGATGAAGTGTGGAGGAAAATACGCTTCATCTTGGCGAAAGATGTAATCGCAGACAACGGTAGAGGTACTACCATAGCTGTCTAAATAAACTTTATCTCCATATCGTTCATATGGAATAACAGCATCATTAACCGTTAGTGTAATAATTTGTATGAGTTGAGGACTTGTAGGCAGTTGATAGGCATACGCAAATCGTCCTGTCGGAGTTGCTGTCAGTAAACTTAATTGCTTTTGTTCTGACGCAAATCTCCATCTATGTCTTGTCAAGGATGCCTTAAGAACATCCTCGTAGATTGTATTGCAGACAGTCGCCTCTGTACTGTCATCCGTGAAAGAGGTGATTGTTGTTGCTCCTATGAGTATTAGAGCTGTTGAACATATATCTATCTTTGTCGTTGCCATATTAGAATCATTCTAATCTAGGGGGAATAATTCCCCCTAGTTAATAAATTTACGCTAATATTACAGTAGTAACAGTAGATGAACTAGACGCTGATACTCCAAGAATATCAAAAACTCCGTTTGATCCACCACTATTAATAAAAATAATATCTCCAGCAGTCAATTGACCATAATCAGCTAAAAAATAATCAGCATCATCAATTGTTCCAATGGCATCTCCGTCAGTATAGTACCACAGAGAGTTTGAATCTCCCATTTGAGAGATTTTCTTTATTGGATTACTTGTTGCATAAGCCATAAATATCTCCTTCCTATTCTGTACAAAGTTGTACCCTAGTAGCATCACCATCAATTTCTACTGCTCCCATAGAGAGAGAAGAAGTAATTAGGTGAGAAACTTTTTCAGGTATGTAGTTAACTTCTGTTTTAACATCTTGACCTATGCCAAGACCAACAGAAGATTTATGCCATGCCAAACATAGTCTGTCTGAACTTGAAGTGCTTAATCCTGAATGAACAAACCAAAGGAATCCCATCCATCTTTTCGCAGTTGATTCACCATTTGTAAATGGTAAATTTTCAGGTCCGACATATTCGGCTCTAGAGAACTGCTCCACACTCATTAGGTCACCCCATTGAGTAGGACCAACAGCGAAGTAGCGTTGTCCGTCATCAGGAACATCATTAGTAGCAAAAACTGATTGCATGTTTTTAGCTTTAATTAATGTCATCCCAGTAGCAGACGAATTGACATTTGCAGCGATTGAAGTAGCAGCATCCAACACAGCTATAAGAATAGCGTCTGTTTTACGACCAAGGGCATATGCAGCATTTTGTGCCACAACTTGCCTTTCGTCAATGTTGATCTTCAATTCATCTAACTTGTCAATGTAGTCGGCAGCGTAATAATCGGCTAAAGTTGCAGACACATTAGAGTGAGCAAGGTTCATAGCAACTACTTCAGCATGTCTAGCTTTAGTTGTCGCTGTTCCCTTTGCAACCTTTTGGAATTTCACGCTAGAACCACTTACTCCATTAACAGTCCTTACCAGATTTTTAAGTTTAGCTCCCATGCGTTGGTACGCCATGTGAACTTCTGATTCGAACTGAGTAATAAAGGCATTGGTTATTGTACTAGCCATTTCATTTCTCCGTTAGTTAAGGTTTCGATTGTCTTTCAAGCTAGTCCAATGTTCTCCAAAAGGGCATTTTCCTTTACTCTAAAGGTCTTGAGGCAATTAATGGACAAAGAAATCAGTATTTGCAACGCACATTATTCTTTCAGGATTAAATCCTTAATTGATTCAATACATCCGTGAGGGATGACAGTAGTGCGTCCTACTTCCTTATCCTCTAATTCCAAAGGACAACAGGCTGATATCTTTAAATCAACTTCTGTTCTTTCTGTAATCCATCCAACACTATGAATAACGGAAGAATGTGTTTTTGATACTTCCTCCATGTCATGCCAAGTTTCTCCAACTTCTCTTGTATCTCGCCATTGTACAAGAACAAGTCGCATTAGATTGCTTCAAATAATTTTGTTACCCTTTGAATATACCCATTATCTTTCTCCCCATCTTTCCAATAGCGAGGGTCCTTCATCATGGAACGAAGGTCATCCAATGTTGGCTTTCCTTCTATCGCTGTTGGTGTGGATGGCATAACGCTTTTCTTGTTAAGCGACATGATTTCCTCCAAGGTTTTTATTCCATTGGATGTGGATGCAAGGTTGGATATGGTGTTATAGGCATCTTCGCTTAAATGCTTTTTAGCCCATAAGTTAGCCGATTCCACTCTTTCCTTTGCATTATCCCCTAAATCAAGCATTTCCTGTTCAATATTAGGAAGACCACCAATTTCATTATTAATGAATTGGCTTATTCCTTCATTGAACTGGTCCTGTGAAAAGCCCATTTCTTTTGCTTTTTCAGACCACCACTTCATCAGAGGTTGATCCTTATCAATGTCTATCTGCACATCTTCAGGCAAGTCATCAGGCATTTTAATTTCATATTCCTTTGGAACATTCTTTGATTTTTGATTATCCATATCCTGACGAATTTGTTTTGTCAGGTCTTCTGTTCGTTTTCCAAGTTTCTTTTCCAATGTATTATAGCTTGTTGACAATGCCTCTACATTGACTGACTTGCTATCAGCATCCCAAAACTTGTCAGAAATGTGTTCAGGTTTCCCTGTGTCTTCCTGTGTTTCTGTTGATTGTTCTTGTACTTGTTCTTCACTCATTTTTTCACCTCATTGTTATGTTTATTAATTCTTTGTATTAGTATTGCTACAAGATAGCGTTTACCCTCTAAATGAAACAGTTCATTTTGAGTTATATTTGGTCCAGCCACGGCTTCCATGGTAATAGATTTCAGATAAGCTAATACTTGCTTTCCATCATCTCCCTTAAAAACACTAGCTACAAGTTGATTTAATTTCTTTTCAACTTCTGGTGTTCTTGTATATCCGTCTATTGAGGTGGTAAGTGGCTTTTTAGGCGACTTGTGTTTTTCCCATGCCATTTAATTCTCCTAGTTGTCCTTCTTGTGCCATAGATTGCAATTCTTGGGCTAGTTCTTGCTGTTCCGTTGAATCTCTTAATAGTTTCTCAGGAATGTTCATCAGCTTACCGATATGTTTCGCCACTTCGTCCTGTTTAACTATTAAATTAAGGACTTGTGGACCGAATGTCGTAGCGATAATCTCATGAAATCTGTTTATGTCGCTAATATCTTGTTGATATTGCGCTCTTGCCAACGGACTGATTGCCTGTACTTTGACTTCTCGACCATTGACTATTGGTAATTCTATTCTTCCTTGATCTTTTAAGATGCGAATAACTCTCCTTAATACTGGCACAACAAATTCTGATTGCAACCTACCAAATGATGATCCGATTTGTCTTGACAAATCTGCCATTCGTTCAGCAACTTCCGTTGCAGTCATAGGAGTGCCTTCAGGTCTTCCTAGTGTTTCCATATACAATGCCTTCTTAATATTATTACGCATATCCTCTAGTACCAACTGAGCTACATCAAATCGCCCAGCCGAATTAATTGGCTGCAAACCTCTTGAGTTTGGGGCGATTGGAATGAGGCTGCCGGGAACGAGCTGAATGTTGTCAGGATTAACTATTCCATCATCCTCTATCTGATATATTCCTGATATGGACATCTGAGCATTTTCTAAAATTAACTGAATTGTCAGATTGCAAGTCTTGATTGCAGACATGGCGTTGAATACTGGTCCTCGACCATATACTTCGCCTGATGCCTTGTTCCACCTGAAGACAATGTAGGGATTTGATCCCACGCCTTCAAAAAATTCTTCCAGTACGATTACTTTCTTTTCCAAAAGAACAACACAATGCTTATATTTTTCTACATTAGGTTCATCATAAATTCGATAAACACCATCCAGTAAAGTGCATTTCTTATCAGGACCCATGGATTGCATTATGTCTTCAGGAACTTTTGCTTGAGGATACATGATCTCAACTTCCTTTAATTTACAATATCTTCTTCTAAAGACTGTATCAATTTTATTGTCAGGACCATTTGCTAAAATTAAATGTGGCAAAGGAATGGCAGAAAATTTAATGGGATTAACTGCGTCACCGTCTTCAACTAAAAGACATCCTGTGCCTACAGCCAAGTCCATAAAACATTCATGGACCTCCTGATTAAAATTACTGTTGCCAACTGTTTCAAAAACAAACTGGGTGATTGCATCCAATGATTGATTGACGGATTCTACATTCTCCTCTGGTATTTCAACACCAGCTTCCAAATTAGCCCATCTTGCAAAAGTTGGAACAATGCCTGATTGTAGGCGACTGGCAAACTCCTGTATGCCTACAACTGCTGTTTCATCAAATATTTTATCCGTGCGCCTTTGAGCTGGTGATTCTTCATAGAAGGATTCTCTTTGAGGCAGACAATATTCATATGCCTCCTCAAACTTCTCCTTCCAGTTATCTTTTAATGATTGTGCTTCCTTGTATCTTTTTAAAATCTTCTCAACCTTGCTGTTGTCAGCTATGGTTGGGCTTATGTCAGGATCGGTATAAGGCATTAGTTTGCTCCATGTTGAAAGAATTTACGCTTTTTCTTTGCCTCATCTGCATATGATCCAGCAAAGTATTTCGTAGTTTTTTTAGTAAATTTCGTTGATTTCTTTTCTCCACCATCAGAAACGGCAGTACCCATAGCCAAGTTAGCTGTATCCCTTCCTTGATTCGCAAATCCTACTGCCTTTGCAAAGTTGGTTTCGCCACTTTGTCCTTTATAAAATGCAGAGATGTAGTCCGAATACGGTCTTTGGAAAGTATCGGCAGCAACAGATCTCATTCCTTGAGCCAATCCCATTGGCATTGCCAATGACATTCCAGCCAAGGCTAGTGTTTGAATCTTCTTTTGTTTTTCAAACATTGCTTCTGAAATGGGGATGCTTGTCATCATTCCTGACGGATCACCTGAACCCATAGCTCCACCTGACTTTCCATACTTCATTTCCTTTCCTTTTGAAGTAAGAAAAGTAGAACGACTTATACTGGGATCGCCCTTTGCATATAATCTTTCCCCCTCTGCCTTGCTGATTCGTATGAATTTTCCACCTTTTTGTCTAAAATAATTTCCAACCTTTGCGACATCCGATCCCAAACCAATTAAATAATCATCAGTAGCTCGGGATGCTTCTTGTCCAAACATTGATGTTCCACCTTTTGTTTTTGACAGTTTTAATGCACGGACATCCTTTGTTCCTTTTTTTGTTTGAAGATAGCCCATTGGACCATGCTTTATTTCCGTAACTCCTAGTTTTTCCTCAACGACTTTAATTCCCTTTTTAACTTTTCTCTTTTTTTCTTCTTTTTTCTTTGTCGTTGGCGTGGGAGTGTCATATTCCCCACCAGTTCCACCACCTGAATAATAACTGTCACCTTGTGAATTGGAGCTTGTTGAGTTGTTACCTCCCATTATGAATACTGCTGCCCTTCAGGATCATAGAATCCACTGCCACCAGCTCTTGAGAACATGGATCGTGAACCAATCATTCCTTTGGCGTACCTTCTTTTTCTTTCAGCCCTTGCTTCTTCCTTTACTGCTCGTTCCTTTTGTTCTTCCTCAAGCTGACGCTTAATCATCTTGTCGGTTTCCGTTTCCTGATATTTCGGTCTTTTAAAAATTCCCATTATTTAATCTTTTTTCTTTGCTGTTATTGCTTTTTTATTTTTATCTTTTTTATAAGGTTGATTATATTTAAAAGTTAAAGGATTAGTATTAATTTTATTTTCTTTTTTCTTTTCAAGCCAATGTTTTAATCTTGCTTCTGCCACTAATCCAGCTCTTGTTAAAACAACTTCTATAGGCAAACCTAGTTTACGAAGTAAACTTTTATCAGCATTTTTTTTATTAAGTTGTTGACTTAATTTATGACTCCCAGCATATCTTAATCTATTTTTTAATTTTTGGTCTGCACTTGGTTGACCTCTTGTTTCTGCCCTTAATGAACTTGTCATTTAATATCCTTTAGGTCTTGGTTTAGGTTTAGGTTTTGGTCGTCTAGCCATTATTTAATCCTTGCCCTACAAAGAGCTGAAAATCATTTTTTTTCAACGCACAAAATAACTGATAGGGCGTAAACATCCAAAAGGATCGTAAACCAATTAGTCGCTGAATGTAACTCACGCAGCTATGCTCCTTCACCCACCACTCTCCACGAAAGTTGGGCGTGTCCATCTCCCTACCCTTGAGGACCTTTCCGTTCAATCTTTTTACATAGGACAGAATCTTTTGGGCTTCAGGACCGTCAATAAGTTCCACGTGCAATCGTCCATACAACCCCTCTAAAAGCATCCAGCAGTCAAATTTGGGATAAAAATTCATAGCTCCAACATGGGTAAAGCCCTTTTTTCGCCATTTTGTGTACCAAGGGGGATTAAAGGGCGTATAGAAAAATACTAGCCATTCATTCCGAATATGTTCCATGATTTCCTTTTTGGTTTATCCACCTTGTCAAAAACATTCCAAGTTGTTTTCGCTTTTGTCGGGTTCATTCTTTTCTTTCCGTGCAAGATGGTCCTTCCTTCACCAGCTCCCATGAACATATACTGCAAAGCGTCATGAATATGGGAATATCTGTTCTTGAAGGGCTTTTCATCATAGCGATCACCAGCAGTCTGCATCCTTCTGTAGTGATATCCACCGTTAAATCCTTTTTTGAGGTTCAAACACCTCTGATCCACCAATAAACAAGGCTTTCCATCAGCCATTTTGTTCAAAACGCTGTCTACTGCTTCAATTCGAAGGGCTATGTCATTGGATGGAGCTGGTATCGCCTTGATTCCAGCCTGTCGGAGCATTTGAAAGGGCGTTCTTTCATCCGTCTGCGCCCTGTAGTCTCCTGACGGATCACCATAGATTTCCGTTTCAAAATTCCTGAAGTATTTTGCGAAGTCATGCTTCAACGCCTCGGCAAATCGGATGGCTCCCATGTCAAAGCAGACCAGTTCATGCAGAATGATCCATCTTCCAGTTGAAAGCCTCTGTCCGAAGGTCGCTGCTGGTGTCAATCCAAAGTCAATCCCCACATACAGCAAGGAATTTTTATCAGGGAGCAAGGGTTCGGATGACAGATGGACTTCCTCCCTCCAATTAGGATAAACTGACTTTCCTTCCTCAATACTGCCTAATTTATTAAGGACATAGACATCAATCCATCCCTTCGTCTTACCCCTGATGATGTTATTATAATACTTGGGAGTAAGATTGGACTTGTTTTCAGCGTGTTCATTCTCCGTATAAGTTTCTAAATCACCTTTCGTGTTTCTCTTTTCCTTCATGCCTCCAGCTTGGGAGTAAAAGGACCAGTTGTCAGGTTTGACCAGCATCAACGCCTCATCCCTTGACACATGGTCAGGTACAGGAACATCTCCAGCCATAATAGCCCACCAATGATCTTCTTCAGGAGCATTGCTGTCGCAGATCACTCCGTACCAAGACGCTCCACCCTCCCTCATGGAAGGAAATCGTCCAACCCTCATTGTACAGGCATCTATGATGGACTTGGGTATTTCCCTCGCCTCATTCACCCACACTCCAGTCAGCTCCAGCGAGAGCAGTTTCTTGACATCTTCAGGTCTGTCCAATGCTAGGAAAAGGACCTCTAAATCTATATCACCCTTCTTTAAATGATGGGTGTAGGGAACGGACCAATGGAATCTCCCCCATACATTCTCATCATACCAGTCGAGCCATGTCTTGATCGTTGTCGTCTTTAATTGGGGATTGGTATTTCGGATGACGGCCCACCTTGACTTGCGAATACCTTGGCTGTTCTTCTCTTGCTGCAAAGCCCTTCTGAATATCTCCACGCAACAGGCAACGGACTTGCCTGATCCTACTGGTCCTCTGATTCCCCTGAAGAAATCATTGGACTTCATGAATCTCTTTAGGACCTCTCCTTGTGGCTTGTAATTAAACTCAGTCAATCTCTCCCAAATCCTTGTGCTTCTTGATCAGGTTATAGACTGTTTCCTCTCCAAACGCCTCTACTAATTTATCAGCCTCCCTGTCATTGATGAACTGGGTGGGATAGTTCTTCAGATGAACCTTCTTGACGATCTTCCTCAACCTTCTCCTGTCCTCTATTGAGATGGTTTGAAGGAAACTCACTAATCCGTGCCTTCCTTGGTCGGATCGCCTCTTTTCATGTTCAGTCTTGCTGGTGTTCCGTCATCTGCGTAGACGTACTTCGCCTTACCATTGCCATTATCATACATCTTTCTTCGCAGTTCACTCTTATCCTCATACGCCTTCTCCAATCTGTCTAGGAGATGCTTGTTCTGTTCTTGCAGTGTTTGGATGATGGTATCTTGATTTGTTTTCATTTCTTATCCTTTTGTATATGAGTTAGGGTGAACCCTCAACCCTACAGAATAAAAAATATATTTTCAATTCACACTTCGTGCTTTTTTTACACCCATAATGCGAGGACAAGAGATATATGTATAAACAAACATTCGTTTTTGCCCCCACCCCCTCTTCTAGAAGGCAACATTCGTTTTGCCTTCAGGAAAAAACAAGTACTCGTTCCGTATCTAACGAGTACAAATGTGGAGCTAAAGCTCCTCTTATTAAACTAGATACGGTAGGGTAATTAACTCAGGTCTATGTTTATTTTCACTTCACCAGCTATCTCGTGTTGTACTCGGTCAGGTACTCTTATTCCAGCCCGATCCAGTATGTCTTTACTCGCCTCGAGTTGCACATACTCACTTCTTGCTCCGTTTGAAAGCTCAACCATCTTTCGTGAGGCTGATATTGCTCCTAATCCAATGGTATTCACTATCCTTTCCATCATATACCTCTGTACATGTGGTAATCGTAAGGTTTTACTTGCTACTACTCTGCCTGATTCTCCCTTTGCATATCCTACCTTTTGACTGGCTTCCGTAATACTGCATCCTGTCATTACGATTGTATCAACAAGCTCCTTTTGTTTAGTTGTCAGACTTCTGGTTTTCATAAATCCCTAAACACGAATACTATCATAAATATCCATGTCAAGAAACATATTGTTACAAATTGTTACAAGTTTTGATACTTCGCCTCAAATGAATTTAGAATCTCGATCCCAAGCCCATAAAGGGTAAATTCATTTAAACCTCGATCAAAACTCGTAAGCGAACATAGTTCGCCTTCCTAAACAAGTATGACTGTTCGGTAAATTACCCTCGGTTTTCGCAAAGCCCGTTATCCATATTTGACGATTTTGGATCGCCAAATCTGGACGAGGCAATCACTTTCTTATGTTCTTGACAAGCAAGAACCAAATAGATTTGCGAGAAAGCTCGGGGAAGAAGTAATTTACCTTATATTGGCGACATTTGTATCTTGGTGAACAGAATCTTGAAACGCCTTCAGCGTTCCTATCTATTCACCAATTCAATCGAGATTGTGTTCATCATAATGACTATATTGGGTATCCATAAATACAAGCACTAATTTGCGTAATCGCTTCTATCCGAGAAGACCAAGTAGTCTTCCGCTCCATTTAGAGAGAAGATTACTGTTAGACACAATTCGCCAAATAAAAACAGGACAATCACAAGACAAGTGATGTGCTTAACTCACGCTTTTATTTGGATTGTGCTGAAACCAAATTAGCACTTGTATTCAGCAAACCATACACAAACTGGACTGTGGTCCACTTTGCTAGGTTAGACTAGCCCAATCTAGCCATTCGTATCAAAACTAACATTTAAAAAACATAACTCGAAAGGAGTTAACATGACTGACTTAATACATAATCGTTACAAACTGTACCCAAAGTTTTCACAATATGTAAATTTGGAAAACAATATGATCGCCATACAGATGTATACTAAAGACAATATGCCTTATATGAAAGCAACCTTCAATCCAGTTGAAGTTATTTCAGGCGATCATACCAAGGGTTGTGTTGCTTACGATTTTTCCGAAATGGATTTCGTAAATCTACCGTTAATTTGCGTAAAGGATTATTCTGAAAATCGTGGAATCGAAAA
>Ga0098034_1000774_pt1 | contig 12580 bp, 22 predicted proteins | sample 2_EtaG_FD_77062 | JGI IMG/M metagenome (GOLD analysis project Ga0098034, IMG submission 77062) | Marine viral communities from the Subarctic Pacific Ocean - 2_ETSP_OMZ_AT15125 metaG | ecosystem: Environmental > Aquatic > Marine > Oceanic | place: Pacific Ocean | collected 2015-01-07
GCTTTAGCGAATCCGAATCCCCATGCTGCTGCAGCAAAAAGAGTAGCAGTTAAAAACTCAAACACCTCAAGTTAATTATTCATCATTGAGAAGGGGCTTCGGCCCCTTCCCTTTTCCATCGTCAATATAAAAAAATGAAACACACCTAGAGAAAACCCATAGAAAAGAACATAGACATAGAGAGTAAACAATTAAAGGAAGAAATAACAAACCTTCTGTATAAAAGAGGATTATTTCTTCCTTTCTTTACTATAACCCTAATAAGGGACGGATACCTTTCTCTTAAATCCGAAGGCTCTACATGGGTAATTCGATACCCCCATAACTCAAAACTTTCATCGTCAATAAAAAAAACTGAAGTACACATAGAACAAAACATAGAGAAAGAAGAATAAATACATAGAGAATAAAACAGTATATAAGAAAAGGTATTATTCCTTCTTCTCTCTTGTTATTCCCCTATCTAAGAGTTAGGGTATCATATAGAAATCAAGTCCCTTCTGCTATTCATTTACTACCCTTTTTAGGGGGTTTTTTGCTACTCTGGTCGGTGGTCCCAAAACCCTAACATAATTCTACGTTAATGAAACCGTCAATTACCCGTAACTTCCGGTAACTGAAAAAATACTAGTATTTGAGTGAGTTATAATGGTGGCTCTACGCGTGTGAGTAAGTTGGTGTTTATAATGAATTTAGACCTAAGTGGTTGTTTTTATTCCATTTACCCTCATCCGCACGGGATTATCCTCTAAAGTTAACCACAACATATGGTATAAGGGTAATAATAACAAATACTTACGTAAACTCTATGTTGCCCGGTGTGCGTTTCAACCAAAACAAAGATACAGAACCATTAGACAAGACTATCAAAAACGTCATAACTTCAATATTAACAACTACATACCACTATATGTTGTGGTTTAAATCTACTACGGGGTGTATCTATAGCTTCTTGCCGTGCAATGACTTATAAGGGGTTAAAATTTAAATAAATGTTTAAATGATGCTTCATAACTGCTTTATTAACAGGTACTTACGATTAGGGCTTGTGTAAATCCCAAAATAGCCGTATATTATATATAGAGATTAGGAGATAACATTGACTGAGATAATGACCAAAAATCGTGAAACAAAATCCCTTCTTGCCAAGTTAATGGCGAGTGAAAATATCAATGTTGAGTATCGTGAAAACGCCTCAACAGCGGCATTTGATACAGAAGGTCGCACATTGATAATGCCTGTTCTTAAGGACATGACCGAAAACGCTACTGATTTGTTTTTGGGACATGAAGTTGGCCACGCCCTTTATACGCCACAAGGCGCCATTAAAGAGGTTGTGAAAAAAGGCAATCTGTTTAAGGGTCTTGTTAACATCGTAGAAGATGCCCGTATTGAGAAGATGATACAGGGCAAATTTCCTGGTTTGAAAAAAGCTTTTTACAATGGTTATGGCGACCTTATGAAGTCGGGTTTCTTTGACCTTGAAGGCAAAGACGTTAACGAAGCAAATTTCGTTGACCGCATTAATATTCATTTCAAGATTGGAACCAGAGCTGGTGTTGAGTTCTCCGCTGAAGAAATGACCTATGTGGATCGCATTGCTAATCAGAAAAATTTTGATGAAACATTGAAAATCTCGGAAGAGCTTTTTGATTACATCAAGGCTAATGCCGATGAGCCAGAGCCTGAGTTTGGCGATGACGATTTCAATTTCGGTGATGACGATGCTGAAAGTAATGACGGCGAAATGTCTTCGGATATGCCGATGGAGTTTGATGACGCTGAGGATTCTGATGAAGGTAGTGATGCCGGCGATGGCAATGCTACTGGTGATGACGATGAAAGTGGCGAAGATAGTGAAGACGATTCGACTGCTGACTCTGGTGGGTCTGATGAAGATGACAAAGAGAAGGGCGAAGAAAATTCCTCTTCCGCCGATGGCGATGAAAAAGGTGAAGAAGAAGAAACAGTAGAAACTGAAACTGGTGGACAAGGCGCGCCTAGTGAAGATGGTGGTGGTCATATGCCCAATCATGTTAAGGATGAACTAACATCCAAAACAATGGAGTCTTTTGAGAAGGCGTTAGAAAATCATCTTGACGATTCTGATGTTGACCGTGAGTATGTTAATATTCCCAAGGTTGATATTGATAAGGTGTTGATTTCTTTGGATGACGTTCACGCCGAGTTACATAACGGTATTGCCAAGTCAAAAGATGAAGGTTATAGACCCGATGACCTTGAGGCTCATATTGCTCGCAACATGAAAGATTGGTTAAAGTTTCGTAGTGAGAATAAGTCGGTTGTCTCTTACATGGCAAAAGAATTTGAAATGAGAAAGTCAGCCGATGAATTTAAACGCACTAAGGTTGCTAAGACGGGTGTTTTAAATCCTAACAAATTGCACGCTTACAAATTCAGTGAAGACCTTTTCCTTCGGTCCAATGTTGTGAGTGAAGGCAAAAATCATGGCTTTATCATGTATATTGATTGGTCGGGTTCAATGGGTCCGAATCTATCGCACACAATTGATCAGTTAATGTTGATTGCTATGTTTTGCAAGAAGGTTAACATCCCTTTTGATGTATTCGCCTTCACTACTGCGTTTGGCCATGATGATCGCACAGCCCATAGCTCTGATGGTCATTGGATTTTTGATAATCGAACTAAGGGCGATATGTGTCTTAATCACGCTTTTAGGTTGATGCACTTAATCTCTTCAACTGTTTCCACCGCAAAGTTTAATACAAGTATGATGTATTTGCGATGGATGCGAAACGGAATGAGCTATCACAGTTATAGTAGCAATGTTGTTAGTGCCAATCTTCGGTTGGGTGGAACGCCGTTGAATGAGGCGATTATCTCGGCTTTTGAGATTGTGCCAATGTTTCAGAAGAAAAACAAAGTCCAGATTGTTAACACTATCTTTCTTACTGATGGACAAGGTGGTGGTCTTCGCCGCCATTGGGATTACGATAAAGATGGCAAGATGTTTTCTGATAGCACTAGCGGTTATCGCAGTCGCATGATCATAACAGACCCCGTTACCAAACTTCATTACGATGAACGCTTTGCTGGTTATGACGGTGGTCAGAGTAACAATCTTCTCAAGGCTCTTAGTGATCGGACTAATTGTCGGGTGATGGGTTTTTACATTGCTCCTGTTGGTCGCGCCTTTAGTCGTGAAGTTAGTTGGCTCGCCAATAACGACTATGAAGTAGTTGAAAGAATGAGACAGGATCTTAAGAAACAGGCGTTCACAATTATTGAAGGTGACCTTGGTTATCAGAAAATGATTGTCTTGTCGGATAAAAGCCTTAAGGTTGAAGATGAGGCGCTTGAGATTAGTGAAGACATGACCAAAGGTAGAATGAAAAATGCCTTTATCAAGTCACGGAAAAACAAGATCGGCAACAAGGCAATGTTGTCTAAGTTTTGTGAGTTTGTTGCCTGAAAAATCCCGCCGCGAGGTAAGTCGTTTATAAACAAAGACTTAGACCCAACACCAATAAAAACAAATAGTTATGAGCATTTCAAAACATATTATCAATAAACATTACCTAGGGGGTTGTCTTATAAACGACTGTCTCCCAATGACTTATGATGATAATAATATTGCAATTTATAAAAAAATAGGTGTCATAAGTGCTTGTTTTATATGAGGTTATAAATAAGGCTTGTGGAAACCTGAAAAAAGCCGTATATTATATATAGAGATTAGAGAGAGATTTGGTCCTTAAAAAACCTTCCCTATTGGGAGAAAGATTCAAAAATGAGTTTCACAAGTAAGCAGATTGCCTTCATTGATGCTGCTGTCAAGTATAACGAAACAATGGTTGCTATTGACCTTGGTTCGGTTAACAAAACAGATTTGCAAAACATCGCAAACTTTGCTGATATGAAATTTCCCCATTTCATAACTCGCGTTCCGACCTACAAGGTTGGTCGTGGATTGTGGGCAATTCCTGTCAACGGTTCCGCTCCTAAGGCAATTGCCGAAAAGGCTAAAACCAAAAAGGTTGAGCCTGTGGTTGAGCCTGTCACGATCACTGACAAAGTGACTGCTCCTACCAGCATTGTTGAGATGACCAAAGGTACTACCAGTACCATTACCAATGTACCGAGCAAAGATCCTTTATTCGTTCCTTTTGGAAGTTTTTCGGATGTTAATTCGATTTTCAAATCGAATATGTTCTATCCCATTTACGTTACTGGTCTTTCCGGTAATGGCAAAACTTTTATGATTGAACAGGCCGCCGCTAAAGCCGGTCGCGAAATGTTCCGTGTCAACATCACGGTTGAAACCGATGAAGACGATTTGCTCGGTGGCTTTCGCCTGGTAGATGGTGAAACCGTTTGGTTTGACGGCCCTGTTGTTGAGGCCATGCGCAAAGGCGCTATCGTCCTGTTGGATGAGGTTGACTTGGCCTCTACCAAAATCATGTGCTTACAGCCTGTGTTAGAAGGCAAAGGCGTTTTTCTCAAGAAGATTAACGAGTTTGTCGAGTGTGCTGACGGCTTCAATGTTGTTGCTACTGCCAATACAAAAGGCAAAGGCGATGACACTGGAAACTTCATGGGTGCTGGTGTTTTGAACGAGGCATTCCTTGAGCGTTTCCCCATTACTGTTGAGCAGGAGTATCCTAGCAACGCAGTAGAGAAAAAGATTTTAAATAAAATTTTTGACAAATTAAACATCAACGATAGTGAGTTTGTTGACAAATTGATTAATTGGGCTGACGTAATTCGCAAGACCTACGTTGAAGGCGCTATTGATCAGTTAATCACTACTCGCCGTCTGGTTCACATCAGCAACGCCTATGCCATCTTCAATATGGATCGTATGAAGGCGATTTCGATGTGTGTCAATCGTTTTGACGATGAAACTAAGTCGGCTATGATTGATCTTTATACTAAGATTGATTCTGGTGTGGATGCCGAAGCTACTGCCACCACTACTGAAGAAGAAGGTGACAATGCCTGCCCCTTCTAATTGGAAAGTGCAAACACCAATGAATAAACCTATAGATGACAATATAGTTAGCGACATGATTGCAGCAGTTGAGCTAGCACATGATATGGAGCCTCACCAGGTCAATGACTATAAATTGTTTTCCAATGTGACTCCGGACGATGTGCATATATTATCAAAGGAACGTGAATTTAAGTATGGACAAGGCAAAGAGATAATTGCTTTTGCTGATGGGCCGAAGAGCATCTCTGGTAAAGACTCTAAGTATGTAAAATTCTTTTACATCTATGGCAATAAACCTAACCAAGTTAAGCCTAATCCTAAGACCTATACCTATGGCATTCCCAAGGCCCGTGAATTTTGGAACGACAAAGTAAGAGATGGGTATAACAAGATAGAGGCAAAAACTCCCACCACGGGTTAACCCCTTTAAAAACAATGACTTAGGTCTAACTTCAATAAAAACAATAAGATGAGCATCATAAAGCTATTAAAATCTACTACGGGGTATACTCATAAACCCCTCTGCTACAACACCTTACAAGGGTGGGGAAAATAGATTTTTATGAAAAAACGGACTCATAACTTCTTTATTTATAATACCTTACAATTAGTGCTTGTGGGATCTTGAAAAAAGCCGTATATTATATATGTAAGGTTGAGGGGCGCCACGGAAAGAAACAAAACAAACCCCTTACAAAAGGAAACAAAATGAAAGCGTTTTTGACCATAGATGAAAAGAGTAGGTTGGAGTTGAGTGACTTGGATAATGAGAATAATAAGCCCATTATCTTTGATATCAATGCTGACTATGACGGTTCTGTCAAGTCATTCGCTACTTTTCTCAGTGTTAACGGCATTAAGTCCGTTACTACTTCTTCTTCGATTGATTTTTCCGATGATTACGGAATAGATGAGGCCATGCTAGATGGTTTTTTTAATTCCGTTAAAACCTATGAGGTGGCCTAATGGCTAAGTCTGTTTTTCGTTCTGTTGATTCCCTGGAAACCGAGGGCGATGCCCGTGAGGCATACGCCGCTTGGATGAAAGACATGGAAGGTGTTGCCATAGTCGGTAGCGCTGAGCCGCTTGTCATTGAAGAAGTAGTAGAAGATCTGCCCTTTTAATTGCTAACAAAAAAAACTCAAACTCATACCCTATAGAGAGGAATATAATGAGTGAAGTAAAAGAAGTACCCACAGTAGGTGAACGAGTAGTATTTCGTAAGAATGGTCGTGATTTCCTGGTCATTGCTGAGAGTGAGTATCAAGGTCGTAATTATATCGACATTCGCTCACACTATGTCAACGATAAGGGTGATCTATCACCTACCCGTAAGGGTATCACTATCTCACCTGCTAAACTGAATGAGTTTGCCGCTTCTTTGTCGGCTTTCGCTCAAGAATTGGAGAGCCGAGAAGAGGACGAGTAACCCTCAAAAAACATTTTTTATTTTGGGTCGGGGTCAAGCAAAAAAAATGCGAAACCCCAGATCGCCAAACTAGCTTTAAAATCGGCCCCCATTTTTTCCATATACGACTTTTTTATCAAGGATAATCGTCAGTGACGAACAAATATTTTTCAAACCCTTACCTCATTAACGCAGCAATAAATGCCATAACGATGTTAGAAAATGAGAACGATGTCTTTCCCCGAAATTCCGTCATAGCGCAGAGAATGTCGGAGATTGCCGAATCGCTGAGGATTGCCGTCATAGAAACGGATACAGAGAAGAGTGCGGAAAAAATCGACACACAAGCAAAAATAGACAAACAGCATTGGGATGCACAGGCCAAAGAATGTCAGACGTAGAAGTTTTTCAGTTAAAGAAAGACAACCACATCGTCACCTTTAGATTGGAAAAATGGACCGGATTACGAGGCTTAGAAAAGCAAACAATGGAAGTAGGTGTTGGGTTTGTCGGAGAAAATCACCAGTTTGATTCTTGGCCGATAGACCAAGCAAGAAATATGTGGGGAAGTAAAGTAGAGGAAGGATACAGAATATTCCCATGACTGAACTAATAGAATTTCACTTAAGAAAAAATGATCATGTGATTACCTTTAAGTGGGAAGGTAATGGAATAGAAGTGGGTAGTTGGTTTGTTACGAGTGGAGCCGGCGATAAAATGTTTGCTCCTTACCAAATAGACCAAGCACGGAATATGTGGGAAAGCAAAATAAAACAAGGATACGTGCGAGTTCAATGACCAAACCGATCATTAGAAGATCAGCGACCGAGTTCCCAATGACCAAATATACGCCACACGGTGAAGCAGTTGCCGAAAAATTGCCGCGGAATACATCGCTGCAATGGTTCGTCCTACAGAAAAAGCCTACCACAAGAGTTAGGCTTGATAATGTCGTTAGTTATGAGTTGGTGGTCTACACCATTACCGAAACCCCACCAAACCCTGCTGAAGCGAAGGTGAATTTTTTGAAGGTAAATAGTGGGCAAATAGCCGAGCAGAACGAAGTTAACATGAGTGTCGGTGTTGCTCGTAGGCATTGGAATATGTTTAAAGAAAAAGGATGGGCTGAATTACCTAAAACGAGTTGGCCCAAGTGGTTAAAGGATAATGTCTCAGCCTATGGAGAGAGAGTGGTATGAGTCATGTCCAAACGGCATAAACTAAAAATATGGACAAATCCAGGTCCGTATCGCAAAGCACATACGCTAACTTTCACCGAAACGAAAGACGAAGCTATTATAGAGATTAAAAATCCAAGCGGTAGCAAAAAATTGATAACGAAAACACAAGCAAGAGCATTGTGGAACGAATACATAGACATAGGATGGAAGGTAGCAAGGTAGATGAAAAAGGAACTACGAGAACTCATTAGGACGTTAGAAAAACACGAATACAAAGTAACAGAGATTAATCAGAAAGGCAAACACGTAAAGTTACGTATCAATAATAGATGGGTAGTCGTATCAGCAACACCGAAACATAAGGGCGTTTACAAAAAGACATTGAGTTATCTTCGTAGAGAGGAAGCGCTGGCATGAACAAAAAGAAGATGAAGAAACGCATTAAGAGATTGAAAAATATTGTTGATGAACTGATGGAAATTGACACGGTGAATGAAGAGGCGTTGAAGCAAACGAGAATACAGGGCGCAGTTTTTATTAAATTTATGTCAGCGATGACCGATACGCCGGCCGAAGAAATTATGGATGATTTTGAATCGTGGTCTGTGGAAAATGGTTTTGCACAAGTAAAAGAGAAGCCGCAAAAGTTGTGGTCGATTGATGATGTATTGGCTGAATTAGGAGAACAGGAATGACCGAAGTAGATGTTTTAGGTGCATGGAAACCCGAAGAAGAAGACGGCATAAAGGACGAAGAGTTGTGGTCGTTGGATGCAACATTGACCGATTATATTTTGCCTCGTATCACAGCGTTTAGGAAAATGAAACGTGCAGGGTATCCCGTCTTTGAACCGTTGGGAACCGAAGATAAAGTAAGTGATGAAGAATGGAAAGCCATTGAAGAACGTAGCATAGCAGAATGGGAAAACATTCTCTTTGATATCGAATTGGCATTTAAGACGCTCAAAAATACGATGCACTACGACCGCTCGGATAAACAGGGAGAAGCAATAAAGCACGGTTTAGCCTTGTTTGCGAAACACTACGAACACTTGTGGGATTGATCAAGTATGGTCTACTATTTAAAGCATAAAGAAACGAATAGCACCTCGGCGTTTGAAACTGCCGATAATGGGTTGATGAGAATATACCACGACCTATCCAGAAGTGGTGGCCTCACCATTAACGAACAGACCGAAAAGATGCTGGCTTACAAACTATAGAAGCCGCAAGAGGGGCGTGGAATCTTTTATTGAAGCACGGTTTTGAAAGAGATATAGAGGGAGAAAAAGAAGGAATAGAGTTTTAATCGCTGTTATATTTTCTATATCGGGTAAAAAAATCCGAAAAAAATGCTTGACAAATAGAGAATAATTGAGTATATTATATGTATGACGTTGAGAAAATAATTTATTTGCTGGTTGGTTTGGTTGTCTTTGGAAATACTTTTTTGTTTATGGGTTTTGTGATGGCGGTTGAGGATAAAAAAAATGAGAAGCGAAAAAGGAAAACATGGCCCAATGCGAAACGCAAGGCCAAAGCCAAACGGAAATCGGAAAAGAAGGGTGAGCCTATTAATAAATTTATGAATGATGACGATATAATTATTGAAGAGTTTGATGACTAACCATAAGAAAGAAATAAAATGATAAGCAAAACCGTAGCAAATGTATTGAAGAAACATCACGATCAGTTTGATGTAATATGGAATGAATCGGGAGCCAAAACGCACCGATTGATACATAACACAGAACACGGCAAAAAGTTTCTCAATGAATTGTCTGAATGGTTTGTAAAAGGACATGACCTAATTGATTCTCTGAAGGAAAAGTAATGAACGAATTTGATGATGACCAAGAGCCTGATATCAACGAAGAAACATGGACGATGATGCAGAAATTGCATTGGGCATGGATAAGTCATTATACAGGCCAAGACATGAACGTCCTTACTGATAAGTTTGAAGAATGGTGTAACAGCAAAACTACTGAAGAGTTGGACGAAATACTGGGTGTAGAAGAATCACCCGAAACTGAAAATTTGCATAGTGCAGATGACATAATCAAAAGTATGTGGAAGGATGGAAATTAAAATGTCCCAAAAGAATTATCTCATACGTCAAGCAGATTTGCTCAAGCGAGTTCGTAGAGGCGTTCATCGTCCGACACAAATGGTGAAGAACCCCAAGGCATATTCTCGTAAGCAAAAGCATCGCATAGATTATATGGAGATGAACAATGGATAGCTGGTTGCCGAGTGAACTAACCGATGAGAAAGATATAGATTTGGTTTCGTTGGTGAGTAGCAGTTTAGATTACGATATTGATAAGGCACGGGCGTTTGTTGTGGCGCTTTTGACCGATGTTAACGACCACAACGCTGCAACTAAAGTCAACGATATGCTGCTAGGAGTAGAGTAAAGGTTTTTGGTCGGTGTGGTGGAATAGGCAGACACGCAATACTTAAAATATTGTTCCAAATAGGAGTGCCGGTTCAAGTCCGGCCACCGACACCATTTTATTTTAAAACCCTATACCACTATTTATATAAAACAAGGTAGGGGGTTTGACTATGAATAAATGCGAATATTGCGGCAAAGAAACAAGTAATCCTAAATTTTGCGACAATAGTTGTGCCGCAAAATATAATAACCCATTAAAAGCAAAAGATATTTTTTGTTTGGGTTGTGGTGAGATATTACCAAAGGGTAATCTCAAAAGAAAGTATTGTAGTAATAAGTGCCAGGGTATTCATAGAATGAATGAGTCGATTAAAAATAAAACTGCCGGTCCATATACCACAAAACGCTTTCTTATATTAGAGCATGGCGAAAAATGTATGGAATGTGGTTGGGGAGAAACAAATCCATATTCGGGTAAGGTGCCGATAGAATTAGAACACATTGATGGCATTAGTGAAAATAATAGTTTAGATAATGTAAAATTATTATGCCCTAACTGCCATTCGCTTACTAAAACTTACAAGGCATTAAATGTAGGCAACGGTAGGTACAAAAGAAGAGAACGATTTCGTAAAGGATTAAGTTATTGATTTATTGCTTTCCAAGCATAGATAGCGATGCAGTGGCCTTGTAAGCCTCAGAGGTCGGCGCAAATCCGGCGGGAAGCTCCATAGGTCCGAAAGAGGTTACGCATCTCAACTGGTTTTGGTTTCCCCATATAATAGACCAATGCGTGGTTGCCCAGTAGAAGCCTCTTTCGGGCATTTTATATATTTATATAAGGGAATTTATGTATCAAGCACTTCCAAATTATTTGACTATAAAACAATCCACCATTCATGGATTGGGTCTTTTTGCGTCTAAACGCATACCTCAAGGAACGAACTTGGGCATTAGTCATTTCAAAGAAGAGATGGCTGAATTTGAGAATAATTATATTAGGACTCCACTAGGCGGTTTTATCAATCATGCAGATGTGCCAAACTGCAAAAAACTTGGCATAGGTAATTTGTCTCGCATCATGTCACTTATAACACTATGCGATATAGAAGAGGGCGAAGAATTAACTGTCTATTATACCTTATATAAAGTGCCTACCTAATATTCATATAGAGATGTTTTTAGTTTAAACTGCACAATAGTTTTATTATAATAACGCACCAACCTAAAACTCTATAAAAGGAGACTGCTCATGGCTACCACCAAGACCACCAAGATCGCTGAAGCTATTTCCCTTCTATCTGATGTGCTTTCCATTGAAGTTGCTGAAGCAAGTCATTTCTTGGAAGACGAAGATGATACGGTTTCTTCGGATGATTATGAAGAATTGAAGGAAGCAGCTACATCTTTTGTTACTGACCAAGTTGATGTATTGGAAACTGTTAAATACGAAATTGAAGATGAGATCGGCCCGAATCCGTGGCCGGACACTGGATGGGAAATTGAAGATGACGATGACGATGAAGATGATGTAGGCAATGGCACGGTGATTGTAGAAGGTGATTCTGACGAGAGCAGCGAAGAAGAAGCAGAAACGCCGGCGGAACCTACGGATGAAGAGAAGGTTATCGCTCTCACAACTGCTAATGAAGAGTTGGCAGATCAGATCGCTGAATTGGAAGCTGAGAAGGAAGGTCTGACACAATCTTTGCGTTCAACATTAGATAGTGTTAATGAGTTGATTGATTCCGCTGCAGTTCAGCAAACTCAGATGGAGATTTGTTAATGGAAGAAAAGTTGGACAAACTTATTTCATTAATGGAAACGCAAAACAAGGCATGGGAAAAGTGTCTAGAATTGCTTTTTAGTCTGGCAGAAACAATGACAGCAGATAAGAAGCAGAGGCAAATTCTTTTGGAAAAGCATCCACCCCCTCTTAACACACCTACGGATGTTGCGGCCGCAGCAAATGCCTATAATGATCAATATAGATATGGTGCTGATGCTGAAGAAGATGAGCAACAATATCATCAACCGACTCAACCTTCTATGCCACCACCTATGCCCCAAGATGAGCAACCACAACAACAAGAGCCACCCCCACCTTCTCCTTATACTTCTAGAGCGGAAATGATGGAACAGGCTGAAAAAAGAGATACCGCTACGTAAGTATAATAAAAACAACAACTTACATATCTTCACCTAAGTGTAATATAAACAATCACTTAGGTGAGGTAATTTTTTCCGCTACTTTTTCTAAAATATTCCTCAAATACCCTATATTTGCCTAAATAAATCCTTGACACAATCCGTTTTATTTGTTATATTTATAGTATGTTAAATTGGTATAATTATATTGGAGTGAATACGTGAAACTTAAAAAAGTTATAAACGAAGCTGATGTTAACGAATCCAGTCTATCGCGGCTCTGGACTCACAATGAAAAGCATGATTGTGGGGCATTGACGGCATTTCGCACCGCAGCCGATTGTGGCAATGGCGACGCTTATACACCGGTGGATAATAAAAAACGAAATCGCTCACTCATGGCCAAGTTGAAGTCCAAGGGATACGGTTTGACCAAGTTAAAAGGCACCTATCCAGAAGGTGGCAAGA
>Ga0098034_1000775_pt1 | contig 12562 bp, 28 predicted proteins | sample 2_EtaG_FD_77062 | JGI IMG/M metagenome (GOLD analysis project Ga0098034, IMG submission 77062) | Marine viral communities from the Subarctic Pacific Ocean - 2_ETSP_OMZ_AT15125 metaG | ecosystem: Environmental > Aquatic > Marine > Oceanic | place: Pacific Ocean | collected 2015-01-07
TAATGCCAGGACTTTTACACAACAAATGGCTGGTACGGTTGTAAGTAAAGGGGTAGCACAAAATCCACCAGAAGAAGCTACCAATGAAATGAATCAAGTTAAGCAACAAGTACAACAATGGGCTTACTAACACCAGAAGAACAAAAAGTAGCTGACGACCTAACAAACGTAGGCTTCCAACAAGACGATCTCGCTGCTTTAATGGGTAATATATCTGTTGAAACAGGTGGCACTTTTGATCCTATGCAACAACAAGAAGGTGGGGGAGATGGTCATGGATTATTTCAACTTTCAGGTAAGCATTTGAAAGCATATAAAAAATGGCTTAAAGCAGTCGGTTTTCCTGATTCGGGTTACAATCAATCTTTATTTGTATATTCAAATATATACTCAAAAGACAGACCTTACGATTTAGGTTGGCGAGCTAGAGGAATGCTTCAAAAATCTTTTAGTGGTGATTTACCCACTCAAGATAAAGCTAGGATATTTTCAGATGTTTATGAAAGACCTGGAACTCCACACATGGACAGAAGGTTAAGCGAAGCACAAAGGTATGAAGATATAATCTAGCTAGAACTGTGGCTTTTTTAATTGTTCCTGCATTACAACAGTAAACTCACCATTAAGTGCTAAATACTTTACTAAAGATGAACGGTTCATACCATATCTTTTAGCTTTAGCATCTATATAGGCTAAATCTTCTTCACTTATTCTTATATTGACCTGATGGTCTTTATTCGCTTTAGGCATAACCCGAAGTATATCAGATTCTATACAATTTTCAACTTTATTTTCCATAAACTGCTAAATTAAAATCTGAATTATATGGCAAAGAGATTCCATATTCAGATGCTAAACTTTCTATATCCCATAAATAATCAACAAAATCACTTATACTTAAATCCCTTGTAGATGGTATTTGAGATATAAACTCACCATCTTGAGTTGTAAACTCTATCTTTTTTAAAAACTTATTAGCTAGAGATAAGTGCATTTCCTGTTTAGAGTAACCAACCTCTTTAGCAATAATATCAATAAAGTACCAATAAATTCGATTTTGAGCGTCAGATCGTTTTGGTTTGTCTTTTTTAATTGATACTGTTGCTACATTACATTCTGGATTCTGACCAAAGAACTCCTTAACCAGAGATTTAAGAATATCCTCTTTTGGTTTTTCTTTATATATAACTCTGTGGCTCATTAAAATCCCATACTTCTTAATCTCTCATTCATCTCACTAGGTGTTTCTTCATTTGGGTCTATATCTATATCGTTACACCTTTCATTACAATAAGAACAAATGCCATCTCCTTGGTAGACTATTTCATTGTAGATCGGAGCATCACAACAGTCTGAATATCCATGTACCTGTTCATTTGTTTTTATTCTTTTTAATTTTGTCATCTACCTTTTTCATTAATTTTTCAGCTTGAGTCTGTATTAAAGGAATACCTATCCTCTTTCGCCATAACTTTCTTATTAAGTTAACTTTCATATCAATCCCTCTTTAACTAATTTCTTTTGAAACCTAAATGTTGCTCTTAAATGAAGAAGCTCTAGCCATTCTTTATCGTAATCATGTAGAACATGGCCATCTAATATAGAGTGGCAATTATGACAAGCTGGACAACCCCAATCCCATGCCTTAACACCCTTTCCAATCTTATTCTTCATACCCATTCCAGAGTCTGAATTTAAGTGGGCAAATACCACAGTTTCAGTTGAAGGTAAACAACCATCTAATCGTAATTCACATACCCTGCCCTTCGCAGCTTGTGTTATTTTGCTCATTTTTTTACCTTATATAAATAGTAAATCTTCTTGTTTGTCATCTTTATATTGAAAATTAGATTTTGTTGTCGTGTAGTCTTTCCAATCAATAAATTTGTAATAATGCCTTATCACCCAGCGTTGAAGTTTTTTTAATTCTTTGTTTTCGTTGTTATATACCATTGGATAAGGCACACAACCTAAATCATTTAATACATTTATACGGTATAAAATATCTTTAATAGTTTCGTTTTTCTTATATCCTATCAACATATAAACCATAAGGTGTCTAGGTTTAATACCTTTGTTAATTAACTTATTTACACCTTTAAGAAATATTTTTTCATCACCTAAATTATCCCAAGCTGTGTAAAGCCTTCTTATTTTGAAGTTATTATCATAATATTTAATTTGTGTTAATGCCTCCGCAGATTGATCGTTAATAAGACGGATATTTATCCCTTGATTAAAACAAACTTTGTATTTACCATCAACTATTTGTTCTGTTTTAAGACTCCAATCGGGTTGTCCAAAAAAATCATTGTCAAGTAATAAAATATTTTTTGGGTATGGATCACCCCTCCATATCTCATCTATCCAATTACTATGTTTGTTCTTTCCCTCTTTTTCACCCACCACGCAAAACTTACACCTTAATCGACAGCCACGTTGAGAAAATCCTATACTATGTTCAAAGTCTGGGTAAATACCATAATCATAGTTTTCATAATCTTGTTCCTTAATTAATCCTTCAACAGTTGTTTGGCATCCAAAACCAGTACCCCCTACAATAGCATTAGGAAATGAGTTAAGAAATTCATCTCTTTTTTTATTACTAAAAGTAAAAATAGACGAGCCATACACAATGTCATAGTCTGGCTCAAACATATCTTTTGTTGTTGTTGTATAAAAATGAACCTTGTCACCCTTGGCCTTGTGATAGTGAGATAATTTCATTAAGGCAAGATTAGGTAATTTACCATCTATCTGGGTAATTCTAATTTGACTCTGAAAAAGGGGATCATCTTTACTCATCCTTTAATAATTTCTCCCCATACATTTGCCTTACCTTCAATAATTTCTATCACATCCATTTGGAAAGACCCTGCCCTATCGCCAAACCATGTAATTATTCCAAAAGCATGATTCCAGTTATTTATTCCAGACTTTACAAACTTATTTGTTTCAGGGGTCATATCTTTAAGACACCCCATTGACCAAGCACCTATCCCTTTTTCATTTAGATTTGTTTGACTAAATCTCTGAATATCGTGAGAGTGACCATAAATTATATTTGCCGAAAATGCTTTTGCGTGCTTAGAACTGTGCATACCCCCCAGAAAAGCCCCATGAATAAAGTTAGCTTTACCGATAGTTAATGGCTTATTAAAAGGATGAATCTTCCAACCCATTCCCTTCCAATCTACAAAATTCTCAAATGAGTATTTAGGCTCTAAAATGCTATATTCCAGAGTGAACTCGTCCGCCCAACAGCAATGATTTCCCTTTGTGAGATGACGCTCTGACACATTGTTATCATCAAGAACCTTATTTAACTTATAAATCTCCTTTCTAATAGCGTTAAACTCTTTATCAATAATTGGTAGTTGATATTCAAGAGGTGGTCTTTTTCTACGCTTATACCTCCATTGTGAAACTGTTTCAAATTCTCCAATATCTCCAAGAGAAATAAATATCTCTGGCTTAACAATTTCAATTGCTTTATAGACAACATTCATTGCTTTATTAGATTGAAGTGGGAAATGAGAATCAGGTATCACTATACCAATCTTTGTTTTCATTCTACATCCTTTTTGAGTTGTTCTAATTTATGTTTTAAAGACGTGGTTATATCTGCTACTAATACTGGAATACGACCTGATAATAACCTACTCGTCAAGAGATAATCGTCTACCCCTAACTCACCCCTTACTGAAGAATTTTTGTGCCTATTAGTAAGATTAATTAGAGAAGATTTAAGTAATCTAGTGACAAAACTATTAACCATTTTTTCTATACTTGAGTAGTAGGAATTTTTACGACCATGTTCCCTTTCCTCATCTCTTAAAATAAAGTTATATGGATCAGCACCTATAGAAAATCTCTCGTCAATTTCGATATATTTAGTTCGCATTTTTTATTAGATAATTTATCTTGACTCCAACATTAGAATCAGCACCTCTTGTTTCTAGCATATATAAATAATTTTCATCCATATTAAACAGACCTGCCAACATATCTATGTAGGCTTGTCGGGTTTCTTTGAATTGAAAGTCACTTGGTTGTAAATCTCTTTTAATACCTTCTTTTATTGACTTTGCAGCAATAAATGAGCCAATAATACTGCACTCACAGTTCTCTCTATTTTCTCTATTTCTTTTTTTCACCATTGCTCTACTGAATCGCAATATTTTTCACTACAACGTAATGATTCAAGGTGAAAGAAGAACCCAAAGTTACCCGTCCATTCTCCATTTCTTTGCTTATCCACAATAAACCAACCGTCAGGGTCATCCCAAGCTGTAGGATTGTTCATTTCCCTATCTCTTTTCTTTTGTTCGTTTGGGTTAATAATGATGACATTAAAGGCAAGATCAGCTATCTTCGCTGAACCCGAAATATCATAACGATTAGGAATATAGTTCTTTAAACCTTGAGGTGGTTTTTTAGAGTGAGCTACCAGGTGAATATGGATATTAAACTCTTTAGCTTTGGTGCAGAGTTGAGCCATAAAGTTCTTTTGAGAATCACCAATCTCTTGGTTTACACCACACATCATCAAAGAGTCAATCATTATGTGCTTAATACCCTTCTTTTCTGCTGCCCAATCAACCATAGACATAATATCTTCAATGCTTACATTGTCAGTTTGGTCATAAATCCATAACTTATTCTCGGTTCTGTTTTTAAACTTATTAATAAACTTTGAATCGGGGTGTCTACCACCAAAACCTTGTCTTAACATTCGAGCTACAGTTACCGATCCTTTCATTTCCATTGATGCTATAAGCACAGAACTTTCGTCAGTCATCCACAAAGCACATTGACCCATAACCATTGACTTGCCCGAACCATTGAAACCTGTCCAGATTGTTACCTCACCATCTCTAAATCTAAACTTGTTATCAAGCATTGGCCAAGGAGTCTTATCACCAGTAAGGTGTATTCCTTGAGATAATATTTCTTCAGCTTCCGATAGAAAATCCTCAACAGGTTTAATAAACTGTCTTGGAGACTTGGCTTTATAGCCACGAAATTCAGAAGCTGATACGTTGTTCATGATGCTTTAGCCTTGAGATACTCTTGGTGTTCACGTTCTTTAGCTTGCTCAATGTTGTTTTGAGCATTAGTATGGTTAATTACCTTGTTAGTTCCATCTCCATCCCAATATTCCCATTGCCGATTATTAATAAATGTACTGAACATAGGAACAAATTGCTCATCTATAGTATTAAAATGACCAAGAGTTAAATTAAGTTTTTCAAGTTTAAGTAGTACATCTTTCCAATCTTTATGTTTCTTGGTGAAGTTGTTAAATTCAGTATCTAAACCTCTCTTCTTACCTAGGTAGTTCTGACGGAATTTATCAAAAATTTCTTTTTCACTAGAGTAATCTTTCTTACTATAAGAATCAGTATTACTAATAGGTACGGATTTTCCCATATAGGGATTATCCGTATTTGGCTTGTACGGTTTATCCGTATTTGGTGTACTACTAGGGGTTTCAAGAGTAGATAAAAGGGAAGAGTGTCCAATTAAATACTCACCTGTTCCATTTGTATTTTTTCTATAATGAACCCAACCACTAACCTTTAATTCTTTTAAAGTTGCAGCTATACAATCAACACCTTCTTTGAGTTGTTTAGACATTGATCTAATTGTAAAGTTCCAATCATTAGGTTTTGAGTACATAAAAGAATATAAACCTTTAGCTTTTAAAGATAAGGTTTTGTCATTTAAAAGAACATTGGATATTTGTGTAAAATTTGATCTAAGTCTTACTATTTTGCTCATGTTGTTTCCTCTATTGGTAATAACTCAAATTCAACTCTTGCATTATTTGAGTAATATTTTCTTGCTCTAATCATTACGATCTGATTATCATTAAAATAATATCTACCCTCTAAACCGTCTAATACTGCTTTACAGAGATTATCAATATCAACATTGTTATCAGCATATTTAGATTCCTTTGCTAGTTTCTTTTTCTTTGACCATGACTTTGGAATTTGCAAAAAAAAATCTAGCCTTATAGATAAAAGCCCTAATTGTAGTTGGGTATCAAATTCATCTAATAAAGCTGCAAAATCTTTACGGAATTGAGTGTATCTTTTAGAATAGTAAGTTCCCCACCTGGTGACTCTTGGCCTTGAAGCAGGAACTGGGGCTATATTAAAAGTCTCTTTATTTAGAATCATCTATGTAAACCTCCAAGTAACCCTTACACTTTGTTTTCTTTTCTGGCTCATATTTCAAAAGCTTTTGATCACGCATTTTTATTGACGGTCTATTAACTCTGTGTCTATCACATTCTCTTGCTAAAGAACAGGTTGAAATACACGTAGTTAGCATTAAATAGTGCTTGATTAATAATTCATAATTATGTTATAATTTCCTCTTATAAGGACCTATAAAAAAATTGATCGTTTTTCTAAATTTAAATTTTATTATACTTAATTTTAATGCAAACAACAACTACAATTTGAAATGAGCAACTTAGGCACAAGAGTTAAACAATTAAGAGAAGAGTTAGGAATAACTCAATCTCAGCTCGCAGATACGGTTAAACAAAGCTATGTTTCAATAGCAAACGTAGAGACCAGTCGTGTCTTAAATCCACGCTACATAAGAGAATTAGCTAAAGCTCTTAATACAACTACAAGTTTTCTTCTTGATGGTGCAGCTACAAATAAAATAATTGTTGATGAGCCTGTTCACTTACTTCGTACTGATAAAGAAGTTTTGGGTGATTCCACAAAGAATCTTTATATTGTTGAGGTAGATAAAGAAGATAAGCTGTTTCTAACTGGCTCTGCTAAAACAATAGCTACAGTTAAAAAAATAATTTCGTAATTTACTTGACTAATTACCAAAATTGGGGTTGAAATATATTCCATTATAGTTCATAATACTACATACCATTATGAGATATTCTTATGATGGAAAAGAGGCCAAAGAAGGGTAAACTATAACCAAGGTGGAGGGTACTTGTAACGACCACCTTAAAAAGCGTAGGAGTTATGTAAATGTGTTTAGTAAGTAGCAAAAAGTGTGATTGCACACAGAAAGATCCAGACTTTATCGAAAAAAGAACAGCGTGGCGTTCAATGTGTGGATCAACATTCGATGAACTTTCAAAAATTAATATTAAAAACGACAAAAACACTTGGATGGTTTCAGTTGAAAATGCTGAAACTACTACTGGTTTAATTGACGATATTAAGCAGATGACAACGAAAGTTCCTTATAAAAATAAATCTACAGATATGTCAATGGAATTGGTGAGATGGTTAAAAAGCTGCCCCTCATCATTCAAACTTGCGAAAGTATTTGAGTAATTAATATTTTAAGGCTGGGGTTTCCTGGCCTTTTTTTCCCTTTCAATATAATTTAAATTAAAGTTTTTCCCAAAATTAAATATTATTTCTATTTTTTTAGTCTATAATTCAATTAACTTTAGAAAATATAATAATTAAATATATGGAAGATTTTATTAATCTTACAGAGTTCCAAGAATTAACCTATAAAGAGCAGCTTGCAATCATTGGGAGAATGGCACTAGAATTTCTATTTGCTGTTTTCATTTTTGCATCACTTTTTATAGGAGTAATTATTTTATGCTAAAGGACTTAATTGTGCCGAAAAAATCAAAAGAATACTTATTACAAAAACCACTCCCCTACCGAATAGGATGGATTCATTGTTATAGAGGTTTACCACTTGAAGATAATATCGATTCATCTAATTCTGTAGTAAATGAATACAAGGATGGTTACAACGATTGTTTAAATTACCAACATAAATGTGCTTAATATGAAAAAAATAAATTTACCGATAGAAAAATATCCAACTAAAAAAACTAAATTTTGGGTTGGATTCGTTTGTGGAGTGGTCATTGGCTACATACCTTTTTGGGTTCACATGAATATCTAATGAGAATAACTTTATTTGTTAATGAGAATAAAGTAGCTGAACTATCGGATGAAGAAGTTGAAGATGTTTTTCTTGAGTGGGTAGATGATAAACACCCCGAATCTTCACCTACTGACGATGACTATTTTTTAATAATACCAACTGACTTTTAATATGCCAACATACAATATATCAAACAACATCACTAAAGCCCTAAAAGAATCTGGTCTTACATCTATATCTAACCCACCACAAATAACTGATTCCCTTTGGGATTGTCATGGTAATTGGATACTTAAACATAAAGCTTGTGAAAAGATTGCAGCCGATAAACAAATAACTTTCGATCACCCAGAGCTTATTGAATCAAATGCAGATAAGAATATAGCTGTTGTACTTGTTACTGGTTATCTTGGTGATAGAACCGAATGGTCTTTTGGTGAGGCAACTCCCAAGAACTCAAAGAACTCTTATCCTTTTGCTATGGCTGAAAAAAGAGCCAAAGACAGGGTGATTTTAAAACTAATAGGCCTACATGGTGATGTTTACTCTGAATCTGAAGCTGACGAGTTTGAATTTAAAGCTAAAAAACAAACTAAAGCTACTGTAAATACTTCTGTTTGGGGTGATGTTTCTAAAAAAAAGGTGACTGAAACACAAATGGATCTTAAATCGTTATTTGCTACTATTAGTTCTAAAGGACCAAGTAGTAAAGAAGGTAAGAGTGCTATCAAGGAGGCAAAATCAATTAACAAATGGGCAGAGGAACACAATATTGATTTAATTCAGAATCTTTATTTTAGCTTGTTTGGTAAATTTATATAAGGGGTGCGTTATGGCAAAAAATAAACCAGAACCAATAGAGCGTTTAGAAAGAATCGAAGATTATATAAAAGACCTTTGTATTAAAAATGAGGCTCTTGAAGAAGAGAATAAATCTTTAAAAGATGGGTTGTCGATTATGGAAAAAGCTTATGACAATTTAAACAATAAATGGGATGTTGTTATAGGTGAACTTCGTACCTTGCTGCATAATGTTTAATGGCTAAAAAAGCACACGATATAGAAGTAGATGGGATAGATTGGAGTGATTACCCCGATTTTTCCGATGCTTTTATTGTGAGTGCTAAACACGAAGATGGAACTGAATTTACAGACGAAGAAATTGAAGAATTAAATGAAGATAGAGATTTGGTTTATAAATCAGTTGAAGATGTTTTATATTAAGGAGATTATATGGGTAAGTTAGGAATAAATATAGGTATTAATGTTAAAGAGATAGATAAAGAAAGGCTTAAACATAACAATGGAAAAGTTTGGATGAACCTTACGACTTTCATTGATCCTAGTAACCCAGATAAGTATGGCCAACATGGGTTTATCTCACAATCAACAAACAAAGAAGAACGTGAGAATGGAGTAAAGACACCTATCCTGGGCAACTGCCAGGTGTTTTTTACAGAGGGTGGTGCTGAACCGATAAGTGATAATAAAACCGAAGAAGAACAGATACCTTTTTAATGTCTTATCCAGAGTCTAAATATCTACTTAATGATGGCAAGATATATACTGCCAAAGAAATATCTAAAGAGATTAATTTAGGTGTTGATGCTGTGAAAGTTCGCTTAAATAAAACAAGAGATGTAGATCAAATATTTGCTAAAAAAGGTCAGTTTAGTGTTAAAACTAAAAAGGTTTTTGACACTTCACAAGACTTTGTTCATAGCAGAGAAGATTCTACTCCAAAAGAAAGATACATAAAAAGATACATAATTGGTGGGGATTTAAGACAAGTCAACGATCCCCTATTTATTTTAGCAATGAAAGCATTATGATTAAAGAATATTTAGACAGAAAAGAAGCTGCTGAATATATGTGCCTATCTTTAAGGGGGTTCACAAACCTTGTTAAAGAATGGGATATTCCTTCTGCTAAAGTTCCTGGTGCAAAAATTATTTTCAGAAGGTCTGATCTAAAAAAACTTAATGAGCATTTTTTTAACGCTCCAGATATTATCTTATAAGTTTAAATTACCCATTGAATCTCTTAAATAGTCTGGTGATAAGTGGGCATATCTTTCTGTAGTTTTAATACTAGCATGGCCTAACAAAACTTGAACAGTCCTAATAGGCACACCACCCATAACTAAATGTGATGCGAATGTATGCCTTAAACAATGAACACCCCACTTGCCTTGTTTTATTCCAGCTTTTTTACACACCCTTCTAAACCTAGTTTTTGGCATATCATTATGAACTCTAGGCAATAAGTATTCGCCAGACATATCAAATTTATCAAGTGATGCTTTAGCGTTATCAGTAATTCTTACATATCTCCACTTACGACTCTTGGTCCTATTACCAGAGGTTGATACAATATACATAGAATCATTATTTATATCCTCTACTTTAAGGTTTCTAAATTCACCCATTCGTAATCCAGTATTCGCTAAAAACCTCCACCAATGGGAATAAAGTTTATCCTCTTTGTAGATTTTCTCTAGTTCGTCTACAGTAAAATATTTAGGTGGCCTACTTTCATCATCTGGTAATTCAACGATCTTTGTATCGGTTACATCAAAACCATCATTTTTTGCTTGATTTAATAGTGCCCTTAATATAGATAGTTTTCTATTAATTGTAGCTGTCTTTATAATATTTTTTTTAAGGCCAATAAAACCATTAATATCTTTAATGGTTATTTCATGCAGCATTAAATCCTTTAATAAAGGCTCAAAGTCATCAATTAAAGTATGCCTGCTAGTTTCGTAACTACTTGGAAACTTTAATTCAAACACCTCAAGATATACATTAACGTATTCTCTAAAATTTATTTGGGGTTTTTCTCTTGATTTTGGTGAATATGCTAATTCATATTCTTTTATTCTTAATAAGTTTTCAGCTCTTTTCTTTGATATTTTTCCTAAAGGTTCTCTTTGCCTGCCATTTGCGTCAGTATAGTTTAAGTAATAATAATCCCCTCTTTGATAAATTGTAGCCATAGTTGGTGTGACAAATATGTGACAAATTGTGCCTAAATATACCCTAATATTCCACTTTTATGCAAATATTAGTTAATTAATATAGATACCCTAGATAAAGGAAAACCCCTTGTAGTAAGGGGTTTAAGATGGTGGGCGCTACAAGACTTGAACTTGTGACCCTCGCCTTGTAAGGGGGAATTAACTCCCATTACATAAGGCTTATTTTATAATTGTGACAAAATTGTGACGTTTGCCCTCAATGATAAAGATGCTATTTTAATTTAAATCTATTAACCATTGTAAGTTATTTTATCTAAATAGTTAGCCCAATCTTGCATCATTGTTCTTCTGTTCTCGAAATAGGCAGCATGATTATAAATACCTCTTTGAGAAGTGTCCTTATGGGCTAGTTGAATCTCTATAGCATCAAAAGCAAAAGACTGAGTATTATCTTTTGATTTAAGCGATCCATTAGAATTAATACCCTCATTAAGTCTTGTAGATGCCATTGACCTCCAACCATGATTAGATAGTTGGTCAGCCTTAATACCTGCCCTTCTCAACCTCTGCAATAGACTGTCAGTTGTGATGTGTCCATCTCCACCTCTAGTTTTAGGGAACACATACTCATTAAACTTATGTTCCTCGGCTTGTTTAAGTAGATTAAACACTTGGTCAGACATTGGTATTTGATGTTCTTTATCCATCTTCATACGCTCTTTAGGGATTATGATAACTCTATCCTCAAAATCAACCTCGCTCCATTCAAGGCCACAAACTTCAATAGGCCTAGACATCATATATGGTAGTAACTTAAAAGCTATAGTTACTTGCCAAGTCTGTAGATGATGATGGTTATTGTTTAAGATATTTAGAATCTTACTAATATCTTTTGGCTTAACAGTTGTTGCTCTTGGTGTTGATGATGCTTTCTTAAACATCGAAGAATCAATAGACGAAGCAGGATTATGTTTAATTAATTCATCCCTTAAAGCCATCTTAAAGACACCAATGATCTTTGGTAAAGCTTTCTTCCTGGATGCAACAAAACCCTTGTTATCCATAGAGTCTAATAGCTGCTCAATCATCTTTGGATTAATCTTGTCAACTGGCTTATTACCAATAGCATTAAGAACATGGTTCTTCATAAGTGAATTTGACACAATAGCTGATTCATCGGTCCAATTCTTTTTCTTACGATCATGCCAGGAATCATAGACTTGGTTAAATGTTTTCATTATTTATTCTCCTGTATCTTCCGACAATTTGTGGTTTGTCGCTAACCATTAATTTGATTATACACCTTCATAAAGCAAATGTATATACTATTTCAATTACAACCTAATAAGGTTTTATACTTTTAATTTCAATTACAACCTAATAGTGGTTTGTACTTTGGTTTTCAATTACAACCTAATAGGGATTGTTGTTCTATTTTCAATTACAACCTAATATAGAATTGTATAGAGTCTGCCATTTTTTTTGCAAAAATATTTTTCCAATTTCAAACACAAATGATAATAATTCTCATTCACATTTAAATTTTATTTTTTAATTTAGATCTTGCAGCCGATCAATAAAACCTCCTATTATTAATGTAAATTAAACCGCTAAAAACTGGCCATATTTAGATCATAAAAACATTTTAATACCAACATAAGGCCATCCAAAAAAAAA